>SXGT01162854.1_pt1 | contig 48052 bp, 27 predicted proteins | sample 3176221 | NCBI WGS metagenome assembly SXGT01 (sample SAMN11356862, study PRJNA531348) | freshwater metagenome | isolation source: freshwater sample F1-120 | place: China: Fuxian Lake, Yuxi | collected 2017-12-25 | reverse complement strand
CCGCCGCCGCCGCCACCGCCGCCGCTGCCGCCGCGACGATCCTGGGCCTCATTGACGTTCAGGGTGCGGCCGTCGAGGTCCGTCCCGTTCATCTGCTGGATCGCCTCGCGAGCGTCGTCCTCGTTGGCGAAGGTCACGAAGCCGAAGCCGCGGCTCCGACCCGTCTCGCGGTCGGTGATGACCTTGGCGTCCTCGACCTCACCGCACTGCTCGAAGTAGCTGCGGAGACCGTGGTCATCAGTATTCCAGGACAGACCACCGATAAAAAGCTTCTTTCCCATCTTCTTCTTCTCTTCCGTTCACGTCTGCGCCATACAGCGCCTGAAAAAAGGCACCCCGGAGTTGATCCCCGGCACCCCCGATAGATAGCTCATATCACATCCGCCGTCAAAGTCACTGGTATTCTTTCTCAAGGGTCATTTTGAGATCAAGAGAGCTCCGGCGCCGCCAGGGAGGGGCGCTTCAGCGGCCTCGCGTCGCCGCCCGCTTCGGGTCGCCGTGGAGCCGCCCCGGCCTTTCGCCAGGCCCGCGGGTCTGGTATGTCCTCGGGGGAGATCGAGGGCGCCGTCGCCCGCCAATTTGTCATTCATCCTCGCCGTGGTCGAGATCAAATGCGCTACGAAGGCAAGCTCTACAGACCCCCCTCGGAGGCTGACTCGCTCATCCTGCAGGCGACGATCGGTTGCTCGCACAACCTGTGCGTCTACTGCGACATGTACAGGGCCAAGAAGTTCAGGGTCCGCCCCCTGTCCGAGTCGCTCGATGATCTGCGCGAGGCGGGGCGCCGCGCGGGCGATCGGATCGACAAGCTCTTCGTCGCCGACGGTGACGCGCTGATCATGGATACGGATCACTGGCTGGCGATCCTGGAGGTGGCCGCCGAGGTCTTCCCCAGGCTGCGGCGGGTGTCCTGCTACGCCATGGCCAGCAATGTCCTCCAGAAGACCGACGCCGAGCTTGAGGCGCTGCGCCGAGCGGGCCTGAGCACGCTCTACATCGGGCCAGAGAGCGGCGATCCGGTCACGCTCAAGCGCATCGTCAAGGGCGGCACCTTCGAGGAGCACGTCGAGGCGGCCCGCCGCGCCCACGGCGCGGGCATGGCGCTCAGCGTCATCGCGCTGCTGGGCGCCGGCGGCGTCGCGCGCTCCCAGGAGCACGCCGAGGCCACCGCGCGGCTCGTGACCGAGATGGACCCGGAGTTCTTCGCCGCCCTGACCCTCACCGTCGTCCCCGAGACGCCCATGGCCCGCATGGAGTCCAAGGGCCTCTTCGAACTGCCCGACATCCGCGGGCTGCTGACCGAGCTGCGGACCATCGTCGATCAGGCTCGCCCGAGCCGCGCCCTCTTTCGCACCAACCACGCCTCCAACCACCTGCCCATCGCCGGCGAGCTGCCCAGGGACCGGGCGCAGATCGTGGCCGTCCTCGACGCGGCCCTCTCCGGTCAAATCCCCTTGCGCCCTGCGTGGTTGCGAGGCCTCTGAGCCCCTGAGCGGACCAGCGCCACCCCGAGCACCGCCAGCCCCGCCGCCAGCGGCCACCCCGGCGCAGGCGGCGCGCCCGGGGTCTGGCACGCGCAGAGCGCCCCGGCGGGGCTGGCGCGCTCGGGCTCCTGGCCGTCAACCTCCTCTTCCTCCAGCGCCTCGTCCAGAGTCTTCGTCGGCGCCAGCACGACCGCCAGGGCGCCCGGCGCCCCATCCCGATCCGCCGCGCTCTGATCCTCCAGCGTCAAAATGGCAAGGTCGCCGTCGAGCGCGAAGCGCACCCCGTCGACGTCCAGCGCCGAGCGCCACGCCTCGCCCCCGTCCGCGCCCGCGACGAGGACGAAGATCCCGCTCGGGGCCGTCTCGGCCGGCCAGGTGATCCAGGCCTCGGCCTGGCCCTCGACCCCCTGGATGGTGAAGCCGTGGGCCGGCAGCAGGCGCACGATGTCCTCCGGCAGGCCGCCGGGATCTTCGGCCAGCCCCGCGCCCGCCAGCGACAGCGCCGCGTCGACCTCGACGTTGACGGCGTCGTCGCCCTCAAGCAGGAAGGAGGCCACGCTGGCCTGGAGGCTGTCCGGGACCCCGTCCCCGTTCAGGTCGCCGCCGACGCCGTCCTCGGCGACGTTGGGGACGCCGTCGCCGTCGGTGTCGCCGCAGACCTCCACGCCGACGAGCGCGACCGCGCCGGCCACGCCGAAGGGCCCGCCGCCGTTGTCGCACAGGAGCCCGCCGACGATCCGCGCCCCGGCCTCGGACCCCACCGCGACCCCGGTATTGCCCGTGATGTCCGCGTCCTCGGAGAAGATCGCGGCGCCTTGCCCGGGCACCTCGACCGCGCCGGTGCTGCGCAACCCGTCGCCAGGGTTGGAGGATATCCTCGCGCCGTAATTCAGGATATAGCCACCCTCGGCCAGCACCCCGCCCCCGACGCACTCGACCTCCTGGACCCTCGGCTCGCCCTCGACCCCCCAGCGCTGGCAGAAGTCGCCCTCCCCGTTGCGGTCGATGCTCACGCCGCCGACCTCCGGCGATCCGAGCACCACGCCGGCCCTGGCGTGGACCCCGATCTCGAAGTTGTCGCGGACCACGAACTCGATGAGCTCCACCCCGACGCCGTCCTCCTGGCCGTCGGCGGCGACCCCGCGGCCCAGGTTCTCGGCCGACTCGCCCTCTCGCCCGCGGATCGCGCCCTCGACGGCCCGGAAGCCCTCGCCCTCATTGCCGATGGCCGCGGTTTCGGTGAAGGCGATCCCGCCGCGCGCCAGCGCCCCAGGCCCGCCGTTGGTCTTGAGGGCGAGGTTGTCCAGCAGCGCGTCGCCGAGGGTGAAGATGCCGCCGCCGAGACAGTCGACCTCGACGCCGACGGGCTCTCCCTCGACAAAGGCCCACGAGAGGCAGAAGCGCCCCAGGCCATTGCGAGACACATCGTTGTTGTCTCTCCGGCTCACCTCCGGCGAGCGCTCAAGGACCACGTCGCCGCCCGCGTAGATCCCCCAGCCGCCGTTGTCGGTGACCTCGACGACGCCCACGACCCTGAGCGCCCCGCCCGCGACCAGGCCCCGGCCAAGGTTGCCGGCGATCCGCGCGTCCCTGCCCGTGACCAGGATTTGACCCTCGCTCAAGCCGCCCTCGCCCTCGTTGGCCTGGAGGGTGACGTCGGCCAGGATCAGATCGCCGCGCGCCATCAGGCCAGGGCCCTTGTTCGTGCCCGCGACGAAGCGGGCACCCTGGATCGAGGCCGAGGGGCTCAAGACGCCGCCCCCCTCGCAGCGCTGCTCGCCCAGGACCGGCTCGCCGTCGATGATCGACCACATCGGGCAGCGCTCGCCGAAGCCATTGCGCGAGACGTTGCTCTCCGCGACGTCCTGACCCTCCAGAGCGCCGATCCAGACGTCGCCGGCCGACATGACACCCCAGGAGCCGTTGTCGCTCAGATCGACGCCGACGAGCTCCACCGCGAAGCAGGGGGCCTCCCCCATCGGCGCGCAGGGCCGCTCCGCGATGATCCCGGCCCCCTCGTTGAACTGGATGGCGTTGTCGGCCGCCCGACGGGACGCAGCCCGCAGGACCACGCGCCCGAGGGCGGCGTGCAGCCCAGCGCCGGCATTGCCGATGGAGACGAGGCCGAGGAGGTCCACGTCGCCCTCGACCAGCAGCCCCGGCCCGCCGTTGGCCCTCAACTCCAGATTGCCGCCCAGGACCTCGTCGCGCGCCAGGATGCCCCCCGCGCGGCATCGGCGAAGCTGGCCGTTGTTGGAGATCGTCGTGATCTGCTCGGCGCTCACCCCGCCCTCGACGCCGACGGCGAGCGACTGCCCGGCGACGACGCCCCAGCCGCAGTTGTCGGCGATGACGACGCCGATCAAGGTCAGCGGCGCGGAGGCCACGATCCCCGGGCCGTCGAAGGCGCGCAGGGTCAGGCCAAGCAGCGTGACCTCGGCGTCGAGCTGAAGGCCAGGGGCGATGGCCTCGACGCTGGCGCCTTCGAGGGCGATGCCGTCGGGGTGGCTCAGGCCGTCGATGCGCAGCGGCGCCGTGACGGCTGGCAAGGGCGACAGGGGCGAGATCTGGGGGGTGTCGAGGTCGTCGAGATCGAAGTCGATGGTGTCGAGGGCCGGGGTCCGGTTGGCCTGCTCGATGGCGGCCCGCAGCGTGCAGACCGGCTGGCCCTGCTCGAAGACCCTGCAGAGGCCGTCGGAGCGGTCCAGGTCGGGCAGATCGCCGAGGTCGTTGACGGTGAAGACCGCGGCCTCGGCCAAAGAAGGAATCAGCGACAGCGCGATAATCCAGAGAAGCAGGTGAGTGGAGCGGACGGAAGGGGTCATCGGGCGCCTCCTGATCACATGGATGTTCAGGATCGGGCGCACCGGGGCCGCCGTCAAGCCTGATGGACGACGATCTCGTTGAAGGGGATCTCGATGCCCTGGGCGTTGAGCTCGTTGTAGACGGCGTTGCGGACGTTGTGGAGCATGCCGAGGTGGCTGTTCATGTCGGCCTGCGAGAAGCAGTGCACCTGGAAGTCGAGGCTGTCGGCGGTGAGGCCGACGAGGGCCACCGCGGGGGGGCTGGGGTCGTTGACGACCAGCGCGGCGGCGGCGGCGGCCTTCTGGAGCGCGGCGATGACCTTTTCGGTGTCGGCCCCGTAGGCGACGCTGACGTCGACGGTCCCACGGCGCGTCCCCAGGGCGGTCAGGTTGACGATGCTGCCGCCGGTGATGGCGCCGTTGGGGATGATGATCGTCAAGTTCTCCGGGGTGTGCATGGTGGTGGCGAAGAGGCCGATGTCCTTGACCTGTCCGGTCTGGCCGGCGGCGGTGATGATGTCGCCGAGGGTGAAGGGCCGGAAGAAGAGGAGCATGACGCCGCTGGCGAAGTGCGCCAGGTTGCCCTGGAGCGCCATGCCGACCGCGAGGCCGGCGGTGCCCAGGATGGCCACGAGGCTCGTCGTCTGGACGCCGACCGCGCCGAGCGCCGCCACCACGGTCGCGATCAGCGCCATGTACTGGGCGATGCCGCCGAGGAAGCGGGCCAGCGCCAGATCGTCGCGGATCCTGGCGACCGCCGCCGTGGCCGCCTTGGCGACCCACTTGCTGGCGAGCCAGCCGACGAGGAGGATGAAGAGGCAAAGCAGAAGCCCCTGCGCCATCTCGATGACCCAGGGCATGTAGGGGGCGATGGCGTCGGGGATGATCTCCCCGTCGATGTTGGGGGCGGGCTCGGTCGGAGTCGGAGCCAGGGGGGCGGACATGGGTCACCTCATCAGGGGATCGGCCTGGGTTCTGAGGCCGTGTTGGTGAAAATACTGTTTGTGAACAACACATTGCGCCGCAATGCTCGCCGTTGTGGGGGCGAAGGTCGGCGGCTGATAGTTCACGATCTGGAGTGGGTCAAGCAAGACGGAAGTGATCCGCGCCAAGGAGGAGGCTGATCGCTTGTGAGGTGGTCGTGGACGGCGAGGGGGGAGGGGGGGGCTGTCAGGCGAGGAGGCCGGGGAGGCCGCCGGAGGAGTTCCAGCCGAAGTTCTGGATGTTCTGGCCGGCGGCCTGGGCGATGGAGACGAGCAGGTCGCTGTGGGGGCGCCAGCCGTACTGGAGCAGGCGGCCGGTGTTGATCGCGCCGCCGGCGCGGCCCCCGAGGACGAAGGGCATGTCGTCGTGCAGGTGGGTGTTGCCGTCGGAGACCTCGGTGCAGAGCCAGACCAGCGAGTGATCGAGCATGGAGCCGTCGCCCTCGGGGCGCTGGGCGAGCTGATCGAGCAGGTAGGTGAACTGGGCGACGAACCAGCGCCGCTGGAGGACAAAGTCGCGGAACTCCCGATGGCCGCGGTTGTGGCTGGCGCCGTAGTGGGAGGCCTGGTGGCTTCGCATGTCGTAGCCGGGATCGTACATCTCGGAGTCTGCGAAGCGGCTCATGATCAGCTCGCTGGTGTGGTGGGAGGCCTGGAGGGTGCCGACCCGGGTCAGCCCGCAGGCCATGGCCTGGACCATCAGGTCGATCTGGAGCTTGAGCGCGGTGGGGAAGTGGCCCGGATCGTAGAGGACGCCCTCGTTGAGCCCGGAGGGGTCAAGGCGCCACTGGTCGCAGCGGGTGTCCTGGACCGGCGGGGGGTTGTTGACGTTGTTGGCCTTGATGCGCTGCTCGACCTCGCGCAGCGACTCCAGGTGGGCGTCGAGGCGGGCCTTGTCGACCTGACCGAGCCGCGCGCGCAGATCGTGCATCTCGGCCAGCACGCCGTCGATCACGGTGGCGCGGGTCGAGGGCGCCGCCTGGGGCGCCTGGCCGCCGCCGCTGCCGGGCGCGGGGGCCTGGCCGAAGATGCGCTCGAAGGCCCGCATGGGGTTGTCCTCGGGGGCGATGGTGTGGCCGGGGCCGTCGTAGGAGACGTGCTTGTCGCCCGAGGCGCCGTTGTGGTTGGCCATCGCGCCGAGGTAGATCATCCTGTGGGGGTCCTGGGCGCCGAAGGTGCGGGCCAAAAAGCGGTCGATGGACTCGCCGCCGCCGCCGTCGACGCCCGTCAGCAGCTTCTTGGCGCCGCCGGGGTGGCTGCCGGCGTCGGTGCCCCCCATCGACAGGCCGTTGAAGAAGACGCAGTCGTCGCGCCGCCTGCCCAGCGGCCCCAGGCACTCCGAGAGCGAGAAGTCGCGCTCCGAGCCCTGGCAATGCCACAGGCTGCGCTCGCCGTTCTGGCTGGCGCCGGGGATGCCGTCCGGGAAGTAGAAGAAGATGACCCGGCGGGCCTGCCCCGCCGCCGCCCGCGCGCTCGGGCTCCCGATCAACAGCTCGTAGAAGGGCAGCGCCAGCGCCGCGCCGCCGAGCACCTTGAGCATGTCTCTGCGTCTCATGGCGCGCTCCGGGTGATGAAGTGGTCCGAGGTCACGAGGGCGACGAGCAGCTCCAGGATGTCGCCGCCGCTGTCGATGAAGCGCTGCGCGACAGGATCGACAGCACAGGCGTCCTCGCGGCGCTCCAGCGCGCCCATCGAGAAGCGGAAGACCTGGTTGACGAAGCACACCTCGGCGGCGCGGCTGCGCGTCAGGATCGCGGCCAGCCCAGGCAGATCCTCGAAGCGGTCCTGGCCGCCGGTGCCGAAGCCCTCGACATCGATAAGGGTGCCCGAGGGGTCAATGGGCTGGCCGCCCTCGACCTCCCGCCAGCGGCCGACCGGATCAAAGCGCTCGAAGCCGAAGCCCGGCTCGTCGATGTACTTGTGGCACGAGCGGCAACCCTCGTCGTCGGAGTGCTGCCGGAAGCGCTCGCGGGTCGTCGCCCCGGGATCGACCTCCGGCACCCCGCCGGCCTCGGGCGGCGGGGCGCCGAAGTGCTGACAGAGCAGCCGCTCGCGGACGAAGAGGCCGCGCAGGATCGGGGAGGTCTGATCCGAGTGGCTGGTCGTCGCCAGCACGCTGCCGTGCCCAAGAAGCCCCGCGCGGCGCCCCTCCCCATAGCTGACCGGCTGGCCCGGCGCGGCCGGCGTCAGCCCGTAGAAGCCCGCCAGCGAGGCCGAGGCCAGCGTGTAATCCGCCTCCAGAAGCTCGTCAAAGCGGTGCGTCCCATCAAAAACGACGTGGGTGACGAAGTCGCGCGTCTCGTCCAGCATCGCCTGCCGCATCTCGCGGCTGAAGTCGTGAAAGAGCGCCGGGTGCTTGTCCACCGACATGATCTTCTCGACGCCGAGCCACTGCGCGGCAAAATCTCCAATTAGTGCGCGGCTTTGAGGCATCCCCAGCATCCGCCGCGCCTGAGCCTCGATCTCCGCCGGGGTGTCCAGCGCGCCGCCGGCCGCCGCGTCCAGCAGCGCCTTGTCCGGCGTCGTCCCCCAGAGCGTATAGGACAGCGCCGCGGCCACCTCCCAGCCCGTCAGCTTGAACCCCCGCGCCGCCGGCACCCCGACCTCCGAGCGATACAAGAAGGCCGGCGAGGACAAGATCACCTGAAGGGCGATCGACAGGCCCTCGCCCTTATCCGCCTGGCCCGTCGCCAGCGCCTTGATCCGCGCCACCTCGCCCTCGGTCGGCGGCCGCCGGAAGGCCCGCAGCCCGAAGTCGCGCACGAAGCGCTCGAAGCAGGCCCCGTCGGCTTGCGCCAGCGGGCAGGGCAGCACCGCCCCAGGATCGTCGAGCGCCCGCTGGGCCAGCACCTCGGCGGCCTTCATGTACTCATCGACGTGGATCGCGGTCACGCGCCCGGCCTCGGCGTGGTTGTCAAAGGCGTACCCCGTCGGGCGCGTCTCAGGCGGGAAGCCCGCCGTCAGCGCGTCGCCCGACCCCGCGCCCTCCTCGCCGCACCGGATCGTCAGAGCGCTGTTCTGGCCTCCGAAGCCGTCGTCGGCGCCTTCAGGGTTGGAGGGATCGCGGATCCACTCGGCGTCGTCGAGCACGAACTTGTACTGGTGCGGCTGGCCGACCGGGAGCGCCCGCTTGAGCATCCAGACGCCGGCCTCGGGGCTCCACGCCATCGACCAGCCGCCCTGGCCCGTCGCCGACCAGTCGTTGAAGGAGCCCGCCACGTTGACGCTGCGCAACACCCGGCCGCCAGGATCCAAGACGAAGGTGTGCGTCCCGCAAGGATCGACCGCGCACACCCCCTGTTGGCAGCTCTCGGTGGCGAAGGCGCAGTCCGCCGTCGCCCCGCAGGTCGACAGGCTGGCGCCGAGCAGATCCCGGACGGTGTTGCGGTACTCCCGGCGGCTGAGCAGCCGCAGGCGCTGAGGCAGGAAGCTCGGCTCGGCGCAGTCCACCGGGGTCGGATCGATGGGCCGGCCGTCCGGGCCGACGCCCACCGGCGCGCCCTCCTGGGCCGGCGGCGCGGTGTCGCAGCCCGACGTCAGGAGCAGGAGCGCGCAGGCGATCGGTCTGAGGTGATGGCGCATGGCTCTCTTGTCCCTGGGTTGATAGACTCCGCGAGGTGTTGCGCGATCGATCGTCCAAGCAAGATCCATGCTTCCTTGCCGACGACCGCGCCCCCGCGCTCGACGCGGGCATGGCGCGAGGGCAGGTGTTGATAAAAGCAACGGTTTTTGACGCGGTGTTGAGTCGAACATCATGAGGGTCGGCGCAGGGTCTTGCGCGCGAGCTCAGGAGAGGGGGGTGGTGATGTCGAAGGGGCGGGTGTTGTTGTTTGACATTGACGGGACCTTGTTGAGCACGGACGGCGCGGGTCGGCGGGCGATGGAGAGGGCCTTTGAGCGGGTGAGCGGTCGGGGAGGGGCGCTGGAGGGGATCTCCTTCGGGGGTCGGACGGATCGCTGGATCGCGCGGGTGGGGCTTGCGGCGGTGGGGATCGAGGCTGGCGAGGAGGACATCGACGGGCTGCTGGAGGTCTATCTGGGGTTGCTGGGGGGGGAGTTGGGCGAGGATCGGGAGTGCTGGGTGCATCCTGGGGTGGAGGAGGTGCTGTCGGCGGTGACGGGTCGGGCGGGGGTGGCGGTGGGGCTGGCGACGGGCAATGTGCGCCGTGGGGCGATGATGAAGCTCGACCGGGTGGGGCTCGGCGGGAGGTTCAGCTTCGGGGGCTTCGGGTGCGACGACGAGGTGCGGTCGAGGATCCTGGCGGCGGGGGTGGCGCGTGGGGCTGCGGCGCTGGGGTTGTCGGGGTCGGGTTGCGAGGTGATCGTGATCGGGGACACGCCGATGGACGTCGAGGCGGCCCACGCCGTCGGCGGGATCTGCCTGGCGGTGGCGACGGGGGGTTATGGGGCGGAGGCGCTCAGGGGAGCGGGGGCCGATTACGTCGTGGAGGACCTGCGCGATCCCTGCGTGCTCCCGGTGTTGCTGGGAGGTGCGGGGGTCTGAGCGGTTGCGCGTTCGAAGCCTTGACTGAGGCCAGCAGAACAAGGAGTGGGCGATGGCAAGGTGAATGAAGCTGGTTGAGCACCTGAGCCAGACGAGCTCAAGGACCGGCACTCAGGATGCTCCGAGCCCCTTGAGAAGGAGCGCTGGCAGGGCTTGTGGCTCATGTCCACCATGCCGAAGCCAGGACTTCGACGCGTCTCCCTGGCGTGGGACAGCGCGAGTTGACGCGAGGGGCCTTTGAATGCAGCCTCTCGATGGTGCAGCCTCGGGACGAGACGGTCGGGCGACCCTGTGAGGGGATCGACGGTCAACAGCGGGGGCCTGCAGCTGGACGAAGGTGGCCGGCGCGGAGTCTTTGGTACTCCGGCCCGGTCGCGTGGAAGGAGAGGCGTTTGACGAAGGAACACGGCGCGCGGTCGCCGGTGCTGGGCCTGGGCGGCGACACACCTCAGGCGCTCCGTTGTAGTGCTTGGGCGCGTGGCCTTGGCCTTGCGGCGCTGTTCTGTGTGGCGATCTGCGCCTGCGCTCCCTCCGCCGGCCCCGCTGGGACCCGGGACACGGCGCCGCACGGGATGGATGCGTCGGTCGACGGCGCCGACCTGCACGGTGAGGCCGATCTGCCCGTCGACGTCTCGCCCGAGGCGGACGCGGAGTCTGGGCTGGACCTGCCCGAGGACCTGGACGTCGGGCCGGACTCGCTCTCGGAAGACGCCGCGGTGGACCCAGACTCTCCCGATTCTTCCGACCTTCACGACTCCGAGGATGCTGAGGCCGCCGAAGACGCCGGCGGGCCGGACGATCGGGACGGCGGCGGCGGTGACGACGCGTGCGACGCGCCCAGCGTGCACGGCGAAGGCGAACCGCTGGCGGGCCTGAACCGGTGCGGGCGGCTGTCCTATGGGTTGTACGCGGCGCGCGGTCAGGAGGCTGCGGTGCACCGGCTGCCCGACTTCTCGCACGCGGGCTACCGCGGGGGAGGCGTGGCGATCCCGGACGTCGCGGCGGTCGTGACGGTGTCGCCGGGCGGTGGTGACGACCTCGGACGGCTCCAGGCCGCCTTGGACGAGGTTGGGGCGCGGCCGCGCGGGCCGGACGGGTTTCGGGGCGCGGTGCAGCTCGAGCGCGGGACCTACGAGCTGTCAGACACCCTCGTCCTCGATCGGAGCGGGGTCGTGCTCCGGGGCGTCGGCCAGGGGCGTTCCGACACGGTCCTCCGGGCCACGCGGCGCGCCCAGCACGACCTCATCGAGGTCAGGGGGCAGGGCAGCGGGCTCGGTGAGATCCCCGGCAGCCGCGTCCGCGTCCTGGACGCGCATGTCCCCGTCGGGGCTCGGAGTTTCGGGGTGACCTCCGTCGAGGGCTACCGCCCCGGCGCCGTCGTGGGCGTGGTCCGGACCCCCAACGACGCGTGGATCGAGGCGCTCGGGATGGGGCGCTGGGGGTGGACGGCGGAGGCCTTCGAGGTCGCGCATCTGCGGCGCGTCGTCGCTGTCGAGGGGCAGCGAGTCACCGTCGACATTCCCCTCGTGGACGCGCTGGAGGAGCGGTACGGAGGCGGTGCGCTGTTTCGGGCTGACCTTGGCGGCCGTGTCGAAGGGGTGGGTGTCGAGGACCTCCGCATCGTGTCCGACTTCCAGGGCGCCGATGACGAGGAGCACGGCTGGGTGGCGGTGCGCCTGCGTCGGGCCACGGACAGCTGGGTCCGGCGCGTCACCTCCGTCCACTTTGGCTACAGCACCGTCTCCATCGACGACGAGTCGTCCTTCAACACCGTGGAGGAGTGCGCCATGCTCGAGCCCGTCTCCCAGATCACGGGCGGTCGGCGCTATGCGTTCAACCTCGGGGATGGGGTCGGCAACCTCTTCCAACGTTGTTATGCCGACCAGACGCGCCACTCGTTCGTCAGCGGCGCGCGGACCACGGGTCCCAACGTCTGGCTCGACTGCTACGCGGCGGGCGCGCTGAGCGACGATGGCCCTCATCATCGATGGGCGACGGGGCTGCTCTTCGACAACGTCCAGACGCGGTATCTCCATGTGGAGAACCGAAAGGATTCGGGGACGGGCCACGGCTGGTCCGGCGCCCAGGTGCTGTTCTGGAACGGGGTTGCGGAGGGTGTCCGTTGCGACGCTCCACAGACGGCGATGAACTGGGCCGTGGGGAACGTGGGGGTCATGGAGGAGGGCCAGTGGGCCCCCGAGGAGCCCTTTGGCTGGTTCGAGTCTCACGGGGTCGCGGCAGAGCCCCGCAGCATCTACCTCCAGCAGCTGCGGGACAGGCTGGGTCCGGAGGCGGTCGCGGCCGTGACCTTGCCGGCGCAGGCAGACGGTCGGATCTGGGGCCGGCTGGCGCGGTGGCGGGGGGAGGGACGTCTCTCGGAGGTTGCGCCGCCCGGCGACCCCGCCTGCGCCACCGGGATCATCGCGGGGCGGGTGTGCTGTGCGGCGAGCTGCGGTGTGTGCGGCGGCTCGGGCTGCGGTGGCCGGCCGGGTGGCGCGGAGGCGTGCTGCAGCGGCACCGTGACGCAGTCGGGCCGTTCGTGCGAGCAGTTCGGCCCCCCGTGTCTGCTCGACTGACCGCGGCTCTCCAGGCGCGCCGGTCCACACTTCGCGAGCGGGGCACCTTGAGGATCCCGACGTGCTCATGCCCACGGATCTGATCCATCGTCTCTTTAGATCGCGGCCGCGCAATCCGGCGCGTGTCGGTGGTCTGCCGCAGCCTCAGGCCACCCGGTGATGGTTACCCTCGAAAGGCCCCTGCTGCTCCGCAGGATATCGGCTGTATATGTTTGATTTTATTATTGTTTGTCTGTCTGGCTTCCTGTGTTGACGGACGCTGACGTGGTGGAGCCGTTCTTGATGTGTCTGGGGCTACCAGCGCACCCACCTCGGCCCGCTGCGGCGAGAGCGTCGCCGTGGCCCCAAGCAGGTGGACGCGCGAACTGAGCGCCGCTCCCTTCGGTCGCGGGGTGGTCGCGTTGGTGGGGTTGTTCGACGTCGACGGGCGATGCCTGCTATACGGTCTGGGTGCGGCGCGGCTCCGCGGCAGGGTGGTCCGGCCTCGCCTGGGGCGGGCGCCGCGCGGCTGGGCTTGGGTCAGCGCCAGCCAGGGGCAGGGCGCCTGCTCGGGCTGGAGGGGCGGACGCCCGATGGAGCGAGGTGGGCGGGTCAGGGCGCTCGGCGCTGGCCCGTGCCTGAACATGTAGGGGCATGATATGTTGTTGTATTCTGAGCAAGCATCCACACGGCGCGCGGCTTCGTGGGTGCGCCTGGCGCGGCTCCTGGTGCTGGCGTCGTTGGCGGCGGTGTTCGTCGGGTGCGGCGAGGACAAGCCTGAGCCAGCGGTCGGGGCCGAGCCCGAGCCGGGCGAGCCCGAGCCGGGCGAACCCGAGCCGGGCGAACCCGAGCCCGAGCCGGGCGAGCCTGAGCCGCGGCCCGATCACCCGCTGATCGTGGGGACGGATCCGGCCCGGTTCACGGTGCGCCCTGGGGTGGAGATCATTACGGTGCTGGGGGCGGAACCGCAGGAGCCGCTCACGCTCTACGGGCCAGACGGGCGCCCGCTGTTGACGCTCTTGGCCGACGACCTGGGGCAGGCTCATTTTTCATATATCCCCAACGAACACGTGACGTTGCAATCAGGCGAGGGCCTGGAGCTGACGGTGACCGAGGGGACGACGGTGGTGCCGGGGGAGGGGTACGTGATCCGGGACGAGTCGAAGGACCCGGTGGAGGCGTTTGGGCCGTTCCGGGTGCTCGACGTGCACGACACGCCGGACCCGTCGTTTTACGAGGATCGGGAGCTGCGCGGCGTCCCGTTCGGGATCCTGGGGAACGACGACGTGGACGTGAACGAGGGGTTCAACTACATCGAGATGCGCGACGGGGTGAAGCTGAGCGCCATGGTGCGCCTGCCGGACCCGCTGATCTGGGGCGAGGGGCCGTGGCCGACGGTGGTGGAGTATTCGGGGTACGCCACGTCGCGGCCCGACTCACCGGAGCCCGGGTCGAGGATCGCGACGCTGTTGGGGTTTGCCTCGGTGGGGGTGAACATGCGCGGGACGGGGTGCTCGGGCGGCGTCTTTGACGTGTTCAACCCGGCGCAGCACGCCGACGGCTACGACGTGATCGAGACGGTGGCGCGGCAGCCCTGGGTGCTCCACAACAAGGTGGGGATGGTGGGTCTGTCCTACTCGGGGATCGCGCAGCTCTATGTGGCGCGGACGCGGCCGCCGAGCCTGGCGGCCATTACGCCGCAGTCGGTCATCGGCGATTCGTGGGGGCAGCTGTGGCCGGGCGGGATCTACAACGACGGCTTTACGCGGCAGTGGTTGGAGAACCGCGACGATCAGGCGTCGGCGGGTGGGCAGTCGTGGACGGATCAGCGGGTGGCCGAGGGCGACGAGGTCTGCGGGGAGCACCAGCAGCTCCGGGGGCAGAACATCAAGTTCGAGACTTTCTTCAGGAATTTGCAGTACTACCCCGACTCGGCCGCCGACCGGAGCCTGCCGCTGCTGGTGTCCGAGATCGACGTGCCGGTGTACCTGACGGGGGCGTTCCACGACGAGCAGACGGGGGCGCAGTTCGCGGACATGCTCGATCAGTTCACGTCGGCGCCCACGCGGGTTTTTACCATGTACAACGGCCGCCACCCCGACGGGTACAGCACGCTGGTGCTGACGCGGTGGTTGGAGTTCTTGCACTTCTACGTCAAGCGCGCGGTGCCGCGCATCCCGGATTTTGTGCGGTCGCTGGCGGCGCCGGAGTTCTCGCGGGAGTTTGGCGTCGAGGGGCTGGGCTTTGAGCCCGACCGCTTCCCCGACTTCGCCGACGACGACTGGGCGGGGGCGTTGGCGGCTTACGAGGCGGAGCCGGACGTGCGCGTCTTGTTCGAGAGCGGCGCGTCGGAGGGGTTCGCGCCGGGGGCGCCGCTCCAGCGCTTTGAGGCCACCTGGGCCTCGTGGCCGCCGCCCGACGCGCAGGCCCACACGCTGTGGATGGCGCCCGGCGGCGCGCTGGTCGACGTCGCCCCGGTCGACGACGGCCAGGAGGCGACGGAGAGCTACCTCCACGACGCTGAGGCGGGGAGCGACACGTTCTTTGGCCCGCGCGGGTACGAGCTGAGGGAGCCGTTGTGGGACATTGACTGGAAGGCCTTCCCCGAGGGGATGAGCCTGTCGTACATCACCGCGCCCTTGGCGCAGGAGGTGGTGGTGGCAGGGTCGGGGCACGCGGCGCTGTGGATCGCCAGCGAGGTCGAGGACGTGCAGGTGCAGGTCTCCATCATGGAGGTGCGGCCCGACGACACGGAGTACCTGGTGCAGTCGGGGTGGCTGCGGCTGGGTCACCGCGCGGTGGACGAGGCGCGCTCGGACGAGCTGCGGATCTTCCGCAATTACATCCAGGGGGAGTTTTCGCCGCTGACGCCGGGTGAGTTTGTGGAGGTGAAGGTGCCGATGCCTTCGTTCGCGCACGCGTTCCGGGCCGGGACGCGCCTGCGGGTGGTGATCTCCTCGCCGGGTCGCAACCACGGCACCTGGGAGTTCGCGCCGCCCGACTACCAGGGCGAGACCCCGCGCCAGACGCTCTCGCTCACGGCCGCGCGCCCTTCGCGCGTGGTGTTGCCCGTGGTGTCGGGGGTGCCAGTGGCGGAAGGCTTCCCGGCCTGCCCCGGCCTGCGGGGCGAGCCCTGCCGCCCCTACGCGCCCTCGGCCAACACCAGCCCTTGATACCCAACCACAGCCGAGAGACTCACTTTGTGGCCGGTCCAGGCGGCGCCCTGAGCCTTTGCCATCACTCGGCGGTGCGATGCACCAGCCTCGCTCAGGCCCAGGCCCAGGTCATCCCCCTGTCCTCGCCCACAAAGCAAGCCCTTCGTCTGTGATTGGGTATGAGGCGCTGTCCGAGCGGATGGCGTCCGAGCAGGTGCGCGCTCCGACTCCCTTCGTCCGCGCCACCTGCCCGCTCCGCCCTGTCCGCCGACGAAGCCCTCCCCACCGTCGACGCGTGTGGGGCCGGAGCCCGTGGGGTTGAGGTGGCCTGACCCTGGCGAGGGCGTGCGGACCTGTCCAGCGTCGAGGAGGTGGGGCGGATTTCCTTGTGAGGGCGGCGCTTTACCATACGGAACCACGCTCAAGCCGCTTCCATGTTGGGCCACCTGGAAGCCCAAGGTGAAAGGGGTTCAAACGTGGTTCCGTATCAGACGTCGAGGCCCTGGCAGAGCAGGGCCATGGCCTCGGAGGCGCCCATGCGGAGGCAGACCTCGTAGGCGTCGGACATGGGCGTCGGCTCGGGGTTGATCTCGATGGTGACGGCGCCAGCGCGCTGGGCGAGCCGAGGGAGCTGGGCGGCGGGGTAGACGACGCCGGAGGTGCCGATGGAGACGAGGAGGTCGCAGGCGGAGATGGCCTTCGAGGCGCCCTCGATGACGTCTTCGCGCAGGTGGTCGCCGAACCAGACGATGTCGGGGCGCCACCAGCCCTTGCCGCAGCGCAGGTCTTCGAAGGGCAGATCGCGGTTGTCCTTGATGGCGCCGCAGGTGTCGCAGCGCACGCGCCACAGGCTGCCGTGCAGTTCGAAGAGGTTGCGGCTGCCGACGAGGGGGTGGAAGCCGTCGATGTTCTGGGTGACGACGGTGACGTCGGGCAGGAGGGCCTCGCAGCGGGCGATGGCCAGGTGCGCCTTGTTGGGGGCGCAGGCGGCGACGGCGGCGCGGCGCATGTTGTGGAACTTCCAGACGGCGGCGGGGTCGCGATCAAAGGCCTTCTGGCAGGCGTAGGTCTCCCAGTCGTACTCGTGCCAGAGTCCGCCCTGGCCGCGGTAGGTGGGGATGCCGCTCTCGGCCGAGAGGCCCGCGCCGGTGAAGAAGACGATGCGCTTGAAGTCCTTGATGCGGAGGTCGGTGGTCACGGTCGTGCTCCCTGATGTTGTCCGTCGCGCGTTGTCACGACGGGGCCGCGGGTCCACAAGGGTTGACACTGCCGGCGCTGTTGGCAAGGTGGTGCGCGTCGAGTGGGCGTCCAGGGGCGCGGGGGAGGGGATCTGCTTGACTCCAGGTTGGCCTGGGGTCGGGCGTATGGGGGGGAGTGCGATGAAGGTGCTTGTGGTCGGCGCGGGGGCGGTGGGGCTGGTCTACGGTCGGCACTTGCAGCTTGGGGGGGCGAAGGTCTCCTTTCTGGTCAAGGAGAAGCACGCGGCCGAGGCGCGTGCGGGCTACGACGTCTACTTGCTCAACAAGGGGCGCAAGCGGCCGCCGGTGCGCTTTGAGGGCTTCGAGGTGCTGACCGAGCCCTCCGAGGCCGTCGGCGCGGGCTTTGATCAGCTCTGGCTGTGCGTCTCGTCGACGGCGCTCAAGGCCGGCTGGCTCGACGCGGTGATCGAGGCGGTGGGCCCCGACTGCACGGTGGTCGGGATGCAGCCTGGGGCCGATGACAAGGACTATGTGCTGGCGCGCTGCGCGGCCGATCGCCTGGTGTGGGGGCTGATCACCTTCATCAGCTATCAGTCGCCGCTGCCGGGCGAGGAGCTGGGTGAGGGGCTGGCGTACTGGCTGCCGCCCTTGACGCCGAACCCCTTCGGGGGGCCGGAGGCGCGGGCCAGATCGGTGGTCGACGCGCTGAACCGGGGCGGCTGCAGGGCGCGCCTTGATCCGGCGATGGTCGAGCGCACGGGCATCGGCGGGGCGGCCCTCATCCCCTGGATCGCCGCGCTGGAGGGGGCCGGCTGGTCGTTGTCGGAGCTGCGGAGCGGCCCGATGCTGTCGCTGGCCAGCGGGGCCGCGCTGGAGGCGGCCCAGATCGTCGCGGCGCATGAGGGCGGCTCGGTGCCCCTCCTGCTCAAAATGGCGAGGCCCTGGATGATCAAGCTCCTCTTGCCGATGGCGCCGCTCTTCGTGCCCTTGCCGCTGGAGATCTACCTTAAGTATCACTTCACCAAGGTCGGGGATCAAACCCGAGATATGTTGAATACTTACGCTTCGATGGGGCGCAAGCAGGGCCAGCCATTCGGCCAGATCGAGGCGCTGCAGAGCCGCCTGTTGTCTGCGCCTGGGGGCGGCGCGTGAGGTCTGCGTTGTCCGTCGTCGGGGGCTCGGGTCGGCGCGCCGAGCCCTCGGCGGGGCGGGCGGGCGCTCTGGTTCTGGGGCAGCGGGCCGAGCTACCCCGGCGCCGCGCCTGGCGCGCGCTGCTCCCTCTCCTCGTCGCGGCGTCTGGATCGCTGGCGGCCTCCGCGCCGGCGTCGGCCAACATCGCGGCGTCCCGGCGAGCCCCTGCGGAGCTGGGCGGCCCTGACGCCTTCGAAGAGACGCCGCTGCGGGTTCTTGGCGAGGTGCTCTCCTTCGATTGCCGGCGCGCTGGTGATGGCGACGAGGGCGTCGCGTGCGCCTTCGAGGCGCGCTACCGGATCGAGAACCCGACCGAGGGGGTCGAGGCGGTCGCGGCGGCCTTCTACGGCATTCGGACCCGCGGCGTGGTGATCGAGGTTGACGGCGTGGTCGCCGGGCGGGAGCTGACGTCCGGGGAGCGGGCGCGGCTCGACGCGAGGGTGGCGGCGGCCCAGACGGGCCTCGCGGTGGTCGAGGGGCAGCTCCCTGACGCGATCGCGGCGGCGGATCGGCGCCACTGGGGCTTCGAGCTGGAGGTCGCGCCGCGGCAGCGCCGGGAGGTGGTGGTGCGCGGTGTCGTCGACGCGGGCCGCTTCTTCAGGCCCGAGGGCCACCTGCTCAAGCCCGCGCGGGCGCGGCACCGATGGCTCGGCGGCGCGCCCAGGCCCGAGACCTTTGACGTGGACTACCTCCTGGCGCCCATCCGCACCTGGGGCGGGACCGGGCCCATCGAGGTCCGCGTGACCTTCCCTGCCGAGTGGGGCTTTCGCGGCGGCGTGGGCGATCCGGGCGCGTTTCACAAGATCGGCGAGCGCACGCCGTGGGAGCGGCGCGGCGAGGCGATGGTGCTGTTGACCGACGCGCAGGCTGGCGCTCGCCTCTCGTTGAGCTTCACCCTGCCGGCCGCCGAGCTCTCCCACGGCGGGCCGCTGGTGGGCGCCGGCTGGGTTTTCGGGCGCGGCGGGGGTTTGCGGGCGCGCGCCGGCTGGGAGATCGCGGCGCCGGAGTGGCTCTTGATCGAGTTGAGCGCCGACCTCGACCTGTCGGGCGCGCTCACTCTGACCCCCACCTTCAAGCTGGCCTCCCCCCAGGTCTACGTCATCCCCAGCCTCTCCTTGGGCCTCGGCGCCCCTTTTCGGCTCGCCCCTCGCCTTGATCAGGGCCTTCGGCTCCAGGCCGACGCCCACTTCACGGCGCTGGCGGTCGTGGCCTCCTTCGATGTCTTCCCGGGCCTCGATGCCGCGTCTCCCGATTTCTTCGAGGCGGCCCTGCTGGGTCAGATCTCCTTTTAAGGCGCGATACGCCCTGGGGATCGGTCGCCGTCGGCAGGTTCGCTTGGTGAAGGTCCCGACGCCCCGCAGGTCACGATCGGGCCGCCCCCCAACGCCCCACGAACGCCCCACGCACCGCGAGCGCCCCACGCTCCTCGCACCGCCCGTTGGGCGGGCTCGTCGGGTGGGGCTTGAATGCGCGGGGTGGGCTGCGCCCGCTGGGCGCAGGCCAGCGGGCGGCCGACAGCAGATCGCAGGGTCGGATCGCCGCTTTGGCTGCGCCACTGGGTTTGGACAGGGCATCGTGACAAGGACGCAGCCTGTCGTGTCGACTTGGGTCGTGCGGGGGCCTGCGACCGCCAGGGCGCAGCCCACCCTGGATTTCAAGCCCCACCCGACGAGCCCGCCCAACGGGCGGTGCGAGGAGCGTGGGGCGCTCGTGGAACATGAGACGCCGTTGGCATGAGACGCTGTCGGCATGATCGTCCTTTGACTGTGCCAAATCGCGCGTCATGATGTAGTCTCAAGGCATCGCGGGGAACTTCTTTGGAAGGTGAGGGAGGGACATGGCTGCATCAAGAGGGTCTTTCGTCGAGCGGATGCTCAAAATCTGTGTCGTGGTGGGTCTTTGCGTGGGATTGGCTGCGGTCAGCGCCTGCCTGGATGATGTGGAGGGCGGCGAGGCGCAGGTCGACGATCAGAACAACGACCCTGGCAACAACGACCCTGGCAACAACGATCCCAACAACGATCCGGGCAACAACGATCCCAACAACGATCCCAACAACGAGCCGAACAACGATCCCAACAACGATCCCAACAACGACCCGGGGGGCTGTCGGGAGAGTTCGGAGTGTGCCGAGGGCGAGTTCTGCGCCTTTGTGCTGGGCGAGTGCGGCGGGGAGGGCGTTTGCGAGGCGCTGCCCGAGGTCTGCACGGAGCAGGAGGAGCTCGTCTGCGGGTGCGACGGAGAAACCCACGGCAACCCCTGCGCGGCGGCGTCGGTGGGCGTGTCCATCGCGCACGAGGGGCCTTGCGACGGCCCGCCGGTCGACTGTGAGACCAGTGAAGACTGTGGTGATGGTGAGTTCTGCGAGTGTGTGGGGGAGGCGTGCGGAGGTGGGCAGTGCGTGTTGCTCCCGGAGGCTTGCCCCGACGTCTTTGACCCGGTGTGCGGGTGCGACGGTCGGATCTACAGCAATGATTGCGAGCGGCAGGGCGCCGGGGTGTGCCTCGCCGAGGGGGTTCTGTGCGAGGAGCCCGTCGAGCGCTGCCGCGGCAACCGCCAGTGCGGCGAGTTCGAGTTCTGTGACTTCGAGGCGGGCGCTTGTGGCGACGAGGAGCGGGGCGGGCTCTGCGCGCCGCGCCCCGAGGGTTGCACGCGAGAGCTTGCGCCGGTGTGCGGTTGCGACGGGGCGACCTACGGCAATGACTGCGAGCGCCAGCGGGCCGGGGTGTCGTTGGCTCATGAGGGCGAGTGCGACGTCGATCCGCCGGAGGGTTGCGAGGGCGATCTGGATTGCGCCTTCAGCCAGTATTGCGCCTTCCCGGTGGGCGTGTGCGGGGCGGAGCGCGGGGCGTGCGAGGCGCGCCCGATGGCGTGCGATGACGTTGAGGCGCCGGTGTGCGGTTGCGACGGGTTGACCTACGGCAATGACTGCGAGGCGGCCGCGCAGGGGATCTCGCTTGAGCGCAGAGGGGGTTGCGACGAGGACCCGCCGACGCGCTGCAGGGAGACGTCGCAGTGCGGGCGGGGTCAGGTCTGCCAGTTTGAGGACGGGACGTGTCGGGACGTCGATCGGGGCGGCGTGTGCGTCCTGCGGCCGGAGGTGTGTCCCCCGGTGATCCTGCCGGTGTGCGGCTGCGACGGTCAGACTTACAACAGCGCCTGCGAGGCTCTCCAGCTCGGCGTCGCTGTTGATCGCGAGGGGGCGTGCGAGGGCGAGCCTCCGGTGGCTTGTGAGGGGGTCGAGGATTGCGCTGATGGCGAGTTCTGCGAGTGCCAGGGTGACGCGTGCGGCGCGGGCCTGTGCGCCGAGCGCCCCACGGTCTGCACGCGGGAGCTTGCGCCGGTGTGCGGGTGCGACGGTCAGACCTTCAGCAATGACTGCCTGAGGCGGTCGTCGGGGACCTGCCTGCTGCACCGCGGCTCGTGTGAGGTCGATCCGCCGGTGGGCTGCGAGGGCGATCTGGATTGCGCCTTCAGCCAGTATTGCGCCTTCCCGGTGGGCGTGTGCGGGGCGGAGCGCGGGGAGTGCGAGGCGCGCCCGATGGCGTGCGATGACGTCGAGGCGCCGGTGTGCGGTTGCGACGGTCGGACCTACCGCAACGAGTGCCTCGCGGCCTCGCGCGGGATCTCGGTGGATCGCGAGGGGGCCTGCATCATCGAGCCGGTGGCCTGTCAGGAGGCGGCGCAGTGCGCCGAGGGTCAGTTCTGCCGCTTCGAGGCGGGCACGTGCGACGTGATCGACCGCAGCGGGCAGTGCGCCCCGACCCCGAGGTCGTGCCCGGACACCGTCGAGCCGATCTGCGGTTGCGACGGGGTGACCTACAACAACCCCTGCCTCGCGTTCCAGGCGGGCGTGTCGGTCGCGCACCGTGGGGCTTGCGAGGAGCCTGGGGAGGTCTGCAGGGCCAACGCGGACTGCGGCAGTCGGGAGCGTTTTTGCGAGTTCGAGGCCGGGACTTGCGACGTCAGGGAGCGCGCGGGGGTGTGTGAGGTGCGGCCGAGGATCTGCCCGGACCTGCGCGCCCCGGTGTGCGGCTGCGACAACGTGACCTACGGCAATGACTGCGAGCGCAGCGCGGCGGGCGCAGCGCTGGATCACGTCGGCGAGTGTGGGCGCTGAGGCCTCGGGTCCCGCCCCGGTTCTTTGTTTCAAACCGGGGTGGGACGTGTTAGGTGGTGAGCTTCGCGGGGCGCGGTGACGTCCCTTGAGAAGGGGGCGCGCGCGCCCAGCCTGGAGGGGCCGATGGGCTCAGAGGATGACCGCCTTGTCTGGATCGATCTCGAGATGACCGGGCTGGACGCAGAGGTCTGCTCGATCATCGAGATCGCGACCGTCGTGACCGACTCCGATCTCCAGATCGTCGCTCAGGGCCCGGTGCTGGCCATCCACCAGAGCGAAGAGCTGCTGGAGGCGATGGACGACTGGAACACCCGCCACCACACCCGCAGCGGGCTGATCGACCGGGTGCGCCAGTCCAAACTGTCGATGGCCGAGGTCGAGGCCCAGACGCTGGACTTCGTCAAGCAGTGGGTCTCGCAGGGGGCCGCGCCCCTGTGCGGGAACACGATCTGGCAAGACAGGCGCTTCCTGATCAAGTACATGCCGGCGCTCAACGACTACCTGCACTACCGCAACATCGACGTCTCCAGCATCAAGGAGCTCGTCTATCGGTGGTACCCCCCGGCCTTCTACCCCCCCTCGAAGGCCAAGACCCACAAGGCGCTCGACGACATCCTCGAGTCGATCGATGAGCTGCGCTTCTACCGCAAGCACCTCTTCGTCCAGCACGGCCCTCCCTGAGCCGCGCCGGGCGCAGGCCCGCCCACCGGCCCTCGCCGCCCTGATTTTCGGAGGAGCGCGCAAGGGGCTTGACCTGAAAGGGTGTTCCGGTACAAGCTGGGTGGGTCTGCGTGTGTGTGCGGAGCCTGCTCTGAATGTCCTTTTTGACGCAACTCGATCTCTTCTCGACGGGCGGTCGTCGCCCTTTGGATCGCCGGGCGGAGCCCCTGGACGTCTACGCGGTCTTTGACCGGGCCGAGGAGGCGCTGCTGCGCCGCCTGGAGGGCGGCGCGGGGGCGGTGGGCGCCGACGGCGTCAAGCTCCTCCATGAGCTCATCGGGCTCTTGTGTGACCACGCGCTGCGCGTCGCGCGCCAGGAGGGCCTCGGCGTCTGGTACGCGGGGCGGCGCAGGGCCAGCTCGATCGAGCTGCGGTCGATCGCCAGGGGGGTGGCGCGGCAGGCCGCAGCGACCGAGGGGGGGGTCTACGCGGAGGTGTCGCGTCGCGGCGGCTTCGTGACGGCCTTGCTGGACTTCTTCAAGGAGTGCCGCGAGGGCAATGCGAGCGCCGGGGTGCTCCAGGAGTTCGTGGTCTGGAGCGTCCAGCAGGGCGCCGAGGGGGACAGAACGCGGGCGCATCGGATGTCGGAGCTCGGGCGCCTCTTCGCGCTCTACGAGGAGGCGCTGGCGGGCGCGGGGCTGCTGGACGAGGGGCTGGTGCTGCGGGTGGCGCTCGACGCGCTCAAGGATCACCGCGTCTCGCTGCCCGTGGCGCTGCGCCGGCCGCAGGTGCGCTTCCTGGACATCTACGACTGGAGCCCGATCCGGGTGGACATCGCGCGGGAGCTGGCCCGCCGCCTCAAGGCCGAAGGCCAGGGCCGGGCGGAGGACAGCGTCGAGATCCATCTGCCCTATGACTTTGATCGGCCAAGCATTTTTCATTACCTGGAGCCCATCCTGCGGCAGATCGAGTCCCTGGAGGGGGAGTCGCTGACGCTGCGCTGGCAGACGAGCGACACGACGGCCTGGTCGGGTCCGCTGCCGAGGCTGGCCGAGTCGGTGTGGTCGGCGGCGGATCTGGCGGGGCTGGGGGGGACGTCGCGAGGTGGCGCGCAGATCGAGGGGCTGGGGCCGGAGGTGCTGCGGGTGATCAAGGCGCCCGGGCCGAGGCGTCAGGCGCGGGCGGTGGCGCGTCGGGTCAGGGATCTGATCGCCTCGGGGGCGACGCCGGACGAGATCGTCATCGCGCCCAGGGCGCTCGACGAGGGGCTCGATGAGCTGTGCGTGGCGCTGGACGCCTACGGGGTGCCCTGGCATTGCCGGCGCGGGGTGCCGCTGCTCTCCTCCTCTCCGGCGCGGCTGTTGATGTCGGTGGTGCGGCTGGTGCTGGACAACTTCCCTCGCGAGCCCTTCATCGAGGTGATGTCGAGCCGGCTGGCGGGGGGGCGGACGGCGGGGCGCGCGCTGGCGCTGGCGCGCCTGCTCAGAGACGCCGGTGTGCGGGACGATCTGTCGGCGACGGGATCGGGGCGCAGCGCCTACGAGGAGCGGCTGGAGGCCCTGCGCGGCCTGATGACGCGGCGCCTGGAGCGGGCCAGGGTCCGGCGAGAGCGCGAGGGGGCGTCCTTGCCCGAGGACGCGATCGCGCTGGAGGCGCACCCGGAGGTGCTGCGGATCCTGGATCTGTGCGACAGGGTGCTGTGGCTGCGGTGGACGATAGGCGAGCACCTGCCGATGCGCCGTCGGCTGGTTTCGGAGCACGCCAGGGGCTTGAGGGCGCTCCTGAGCACGCTGGAGGTCAGCAAGAGGGCGGCTCGGGGGGCGGAGGGGTCGCCGGAGCAGCCCGGGCTCGACCGGGTCGGGTCGAGGCTCCTCGCGGTCACCGCGCGGGATCAGCGGGCGCAGCGGCTGATTGATCTGGTGCTCGACGATCTGTCCGAGGGCGTTGATCGTGCCGACGGCGTCGATCGTGCCGACGGCGTCGATCGTGCCGACGGCGTCGATCGTGCCGACGGCGTCGATCGGATCGACGATGTCTCCGACGGCGTCTCCGACGGCGTCTCCAGGCCGCCTCCCGTCGAGGTCGACGAGGGGTCGCTGGTGACCTTGGGCGACTTCTACGAGATCCTGACCCACACGCTGGGCGAGCTGACGCTCCAGCAGGGCGGCGCCCGCGGCGGCAGCGTGCGGATCCTGCCGATCAAGCACCTGGCGGGGGCCTCGGTGCCGCACGTGATCATCCCGGGGCTCAACCAGGGCAGCTTCCCGGCCACCTTGCGCTCCAGGCCGCTGCTCATCGACGAGGACAGGCTGGCCTTCGGGCGCTTCGAGGCTGCGCGGCGGCGGCTCCACGGGCGCGACGAGCTGCGCATGTCCTTCCCGCTGCAGTGTCTCCCCTACGAGCAGGACGAGGGCGGCGGGGGGGCGCCGGTGCCCGCGCGGCAGTCCGAGGAGGTGCTGCTCTTCATCTTCGGGCTCTCGGCGGCGCAGGAGACGCTGACCTTGACCTGCTCGACGCTCGACGGCTCGGGGCGCTCCAGCGTCCAGTCGGTCTTCGTCGACGAGGTCCTGCGCCGCGTGCCCGAGGCGCACCTGGCCCAGGTCGTCGAGCAGGAGGTCCTCGACCCCGTGCCCCCCGCGGCAGCCTGCGCCTCGCCCTGGGAGCTGGTCTGTCGCTATCAGTTGACGGCGCGCGGGGATGGGATCGTGATCGGGGCGCCCTCGGCGGCGCTGGCCGCGATAGGCCAGCGGCTGGCGGTCGCCGGGGTGCCGATGGGGTCCATCGATCGGGCCGCGCAGGTCGAGCGGGCGCGCCACCGCATGAGCGCGGTGGCGATCCACGAGGCGCACGCCGCCCTGGAGGCCGAGCCGCTGGCGGCGTGGTGCGGCGAGGTGGGGGAGGTCCACGGGGCCTGGCTGAGCGAGGCGCTGGGCTTCGACGGGCGGGCGCCGCTGACGGCCGGGGCGCTCAACGCCTTCGGTATCTGCCCGCAGCGCTTCATGTTTGATCGGCTCCTGGGGCTTCGGACGACGCGGCAGGTGACGCAGGACGTCTCGGCGCTCGATCGCCACCAGGCCGTCCATCGGCTCCTTGAGGTGGCCTACGAGGCGCTGGAGGGCTCGGGCCTGCTCCCGCTCGGCGGCGCCGACGAGGCGCGGCAGGCCGAGGCGCTGGGGGTGGCGCTGGCGGCCATGGCCGAGGAGATGGAGGGGCTCGAAGAGCTCAGCTCGCGCGCGCACCCGCTCTTGTGGGCGCAGGTCCGAAGGGAGTGCGAGGCGCTGGTGCACCAGCTCATCGCCCGGGAGCAGGATGTCACGCCCAGCCGTCAGGTGGCGCTGCCCTGGCGCTACGGGGCCGAGCCCTTCGGGGTAAGGGCGGCGGGTCTGGCGCCGGGGCGAGAGACGTTGAGGGTGGAGCTGGCCGCCGGGCTGGTGGTGAACCTGGCGGGCCGCGTCGACAGGGTGCTGCTTGGGGAGTCACTGGGGCAGGACAAGCTGGAGTTGATCGAGTATGGGGCCTCGGCGCTGTCGAGCTACGAGCGGCGGCTGGATGAGCGGCGGCTTTTGACGACGGACTTTGGCCTGTCGCTCTCGATGCTGGCCGTGGCCGAGGGGCTGGTGCCGGCGCTTCAGCGTCGGGGGGCGCTCAAGGGCGAGGTGATGGTCACGGCGCGCTACGAGAGCTTGATGGAGGGCAAGACGACGCGGCCCCTGGTGGGGGAGGTCGGCGGCATCGGCTTCGAAGAGGATGAGGTGCGTCGGGCGCGGGAGGAGATCGCGGCGCAGATCGTGCGGATGCGGCTGGGCAGCTACCCCTTCGCGACCCGCGACTGCGGGCACTGTGACCTGCACCCGGTCTGCCGTCGCGGGACCTGGCCGGAGGGCGAGGGGTGAGAGATGAGATTATCGAGCACGGCCGGCGGCTGGAGGCGCTGGTGCGAGAGGGCCGCAATGCGATCGTGCGGGCCAGCGCCGGGACGGGGAAGACCTACAGCCTGGTGGCCACCGTCGTGCACCTGCTGGCGGGGCTGGGGCGGGGTCGGGCGCCGGTGATCCCGGGGCGGATCTGCGCGATCACCTTCACGGAGAAGGCCGCGGCGGAGATGCAGTCCCGGGTGCGCGACAAGGTCGCGTCGCTGGCCGAGGATCCCGCCGGCGACGCGCTGCTGTGCGGCAGCGCGGAGGCGTCGGGGCTGCCGCTGCCCGACGCGGAGCACTGGCGGCGGGTGCACCGGGATCTGGGCGCGATGGCGATCACGACCTTCCACGGCTTCTGCGCCCAGATCCTGCGGGAGTACCCCGTGGAGGCCGGGGTGGAGCCGGGCTTCGGGCTGGCCGACGAGCTGCTGTCCGAGACGCTGCTGTCCGAGACGGTCGAGAACGTCATCTACGAGCGCCTCGCCCGCGGCGACGGCGCCTGCCTTCGGGCGCTGCGCGTGCTGCCGATCCGCGACGGCGCCCACGGCGCGGCGCTGATCGACTTCGTCGGCAAGGTGCTCCGGCGCATGAGGGAGGACGGGCTGAGCGCCGAGGCGCTCATCGCCCGGCACCCCCGACCCGAGCCCGAGGTGCTGGCGGCCGAGCACCGCCGCAGGCTGCACGAGCTCAAGACCCAGCGCGCCATCCTGCTCGGCCTCTGGGGCAAGCTGGATCCGAAGGCGATGGCGCGCGGCGGCCCCGCCGACAGGGCGCTCCTGGCGGATCTGAGGGCCTTCGCGGCGCAGGCCGAGGGGCTGGCGGCCGAGGTCGAGGCGCTGGCCCCCGAGGCGCTCGGCGATCACCTCGACGCCGTGGTGCGCTACGTCCGCCCGATCCGCAAGCGGGCCAGGCAGGCCCAGATCCTGGGCCGCAGCCGGCAGTTCCAGATCTTCAGCCTGCCGACCTTCCAGGATCAATACCTGGAAAAAATGCTCCAGCACGCGGCGGTGCTCCTGCGATCGGATTTTCTTGATATTCTACAGGAGGTTGAGCGCCGCTATTCGAAGCGGAAGCGCTCCATGGGGGTGGTGGACTTCACCGATCTGCTCATCCTGGCCCGGGACACGCTGCGCGGCGCTCTGGAGGTGCGGCGCAACCTCAAGCGGCGCTTCGAGATGCTGCTCGTTGACGAGTTCCAGGACACCAACGATGTCCAGCTCGACATCGTGGTGATGCTCGGGGAGGCCATCGGCGACGAGGTGGGCGTGCGGGCCGGCGAGCAGGCGCTCGACAAGGTGACGCTGGCGCCGGACAGGCTCTTCCTGGTCGGGGACCCGAAGCAGTCGATCTACAACTTCCGCGGCGCCGACGTGGCGGTCTACCTGAGCGTCACCGAGCGCCTGTGCAAGGAGCTGAAGGTCGCCAGCTCGCACGCGCTTCAGGTCAACCGCCGCTCGCTGCCGGGGCTGATCGCCTTCGGAAACCGCTGGTTCAAGGAGGTGCTCGGGATCAAGGATTTGGGCGACGAGGTCGCCACGGTGCGCTTCGAACTGGATGACGTGTTGATCGCGCACAGGGAGGGCGACCAGGGCCCGTCGGTGGAGTATCTGGCGGTGGCGCCGAAGTCGCCCCCGGAGGTGGAGGCCGCGGCGGTGGCCCGCTGGATCGAGCTTCAGGTGCAGGGGGGGCGCAGGTGGGGCGACGTGGCGATCCTGATGCGCCAGTTTCGCAACCTGTCGGCCTTCCAGGACGCGCTGCAGCGGCGCCAGATCCCCTACTTCGTCGTCAAGGGCCGAGGGTTCTACGGCTGCCCCGAGATCCGCGATCTGCACCAGGCCCTCAAGCTGCTGATCGATCCTGAGGACGGGATCGCGCTGGTGGCTGTCCTGAGGTCGCCGCTCTTCTTGATCAGCGACGAGGGCTTGATCTGGCTTCAGCGGCTGTCCAGAGGCCGCGAGCGCAAGCCGCTGTCGCTCCAGGCGGTGCTGGAGGTGGAGGCCGGGGCCAAGGAGGGGATCTCCGAGGCGGATCTGGAGGGGCTCGGGGCCTTTGCGGCCATCACCCGCCGCTTGATGGCGGAGGCCGACAGGCTGGGGCCGGGGGGGCTGCTGGAGTCGCTGGTGGAGCTGACGCGCTACCGGGAGAAGCTGGCGGGGACCTTTCGAGGTCGGCAGAAGATCGGCAACGTGGAGAAGCTCATCGAGCTGGCCGAGGCCTACGAGCGCTCGACCCACGGCCACCTGTGGGGCTTCGAGCGGCGCCTGAGCGGCCTGATCGAGCGCGAGCCCCGCGAGCCCGAGGGGCAGGTGGTCGAGGAGAGCGCCGACGTGGTGCGGATCATGACGGTGCACCAGTCCAAGGGCCTTGAGTTTCCCCTCGTGGTCGTGCCGGAGCTGCACGCGATGACGGGCCGACGGCTGAGCTCCGAGCCGGTGATCTACGAGCGGGGCCACGGCCTCCAGGCCAGGATGCGCGTGCGGCACATGGGCCAGCCGCTGGCCGATCTGAAGACGGAGTCCTACGACGCGCTCAGAGAGGCGGCCAAGGCCAGGGAGGACGCCGAGGAGCGACGGCTGGTCTACGTGGCGCTGACGCGGGCGCGGGACAGGGCGTGGCTCTCGGGGCAGGGCATGGCGCTGGGGGAGGACGGCGGCCGCAGCGAGGTGCTCAAGGAGAACCCGCTGACGACCTTGCAGACCCTCGTGGCGCTGGACGATCCGGTGATCCTGGCGCATAGCCGCGAGCGCTTCCTGGGGGAGCTGATGGCGCCGGGCGTGGGCGCCGAGGTGGCCTCGTCGCGCTCGATCGACGGCGAGGCCACAGGGGCGACGGAGGGCTCGTCGGGGTGGGAGGCGGCGATGGCGCGCAGCTTCGGCCATGGGGAGGCCCCTGCGCGCTCCTGTCCCACGGTCGCGGTGACCCAGCTCGGGGACCTGCACCGCTGCCCTCACCGCTATTACCTGTGGTATATCGAGGGCTTGCGCGACGAGGATCGCGGGGCCGACGACGCCCGCGAGTGGGATCAGGCCGGCAGCGAGGGGAGCGTGGCGATCCTGGATCAAGGCACGGTCGCGCACGCGGCGCTGGAGCGGCTGGACTTTGACCTCTACGAGCGCTCAAGCGCGGCGGGCCGGGCGCGGCTGCTGCGCGAGCAGCTGCACGCCCACGACATCTGGATGGGGGAGGGCGAGATCGCCGAGGTGACCTCGGCGCTGGCTGGATTCTTGAATGAATCCGGGTCTTTGTCGATGCTGGCTGCGGCGCAGCGCCAGGGCCGGCTGGCCCGCGAGGTGCCCTTCCTGGTGCGGGTGGGCGACGATCGAGCGGCGGTCACGCTCCGGGGGCAGATCGATCTGGTGGTTCAGGACGAGGGCGGCGGCTGCGCGGTGCTGGATTACAAGTTCAGCCGCCGTCCGGCCGAGGGCCTCGGCCCCCACCTCTTCCAGCTCAAGACCTACGCGCTGGCGGCCCAGATGCTCTTCGGTCGAGGGGGCGAGGGCTGGTCGGGGGGCGTCGTGTTCCTCAAGGAGCCGGGCGCCGGGATCGAGTTCGTCCACGGCGACCTGGACGATCTGGAGGAGTTTCGAGGCGGCCTGCCGGGGCTGGCGCGTCGGCTCGCCGAGGGTCGCCAGGGCCACCGCTGGCCGCGCCAGACCCACGAAGGCAGGCCTCGCACCTTGGAGATGTGTGAGGCGGAGGGGTGCGCCTTCAGAGGGCGGTGCTTCGGCCAGGGTCGGGGTGAGGTTTGCGCGCCACCGCGCGACCCTTTAGTCTGACCCTCGGTGATGGCACCCTGAAGATGAGGTGGCGGGCGCGTTTCATGAACCAAACCCCCCCTGGTGTGTCCGGAGCGCTCTGCTGGGCGCTCTCTTCCTGTCTCGCTCTGGCGGCCCTGGGCCTGTCGTCGTGCAACAGCGCCGTCGGGATCGACGGGGAGCGCTTCGTGCCGGGCAAGGGATCTTGTCCGCCCAACGCGTGCGGGGGCTGCGATGATCTGGAGGGCGCGCCGGGAGACGCGTGCGGGTCGTGCGACTCAGGGCGCCTGGTCTGTCGGGGAGACAGGGAGGCGCTGGAGTGCAGCGGCGATCTGGGCCAGGAGGCGCTCAACGCCTGCGGCGGGTGCGGGGTGCTGGTCGGGTCACAGGGGGACGCCTGCGGGACGTGCGGGCTGGGCGCGCTGACCTGCGATGGCGCGGGCGAGCTGGTCTGCGGGAGAGATCTGGGTCCGGGTGTCCTCAACGCGTGCGGGGGCTGCGACGATCTGGAGGGCTCGCCGGGAGACGCGTGCGGGACGTGCGGATCAGGTCGCCTGACCTGTCGGGGGGATCGAGAGGCGCTGGAGTGTGTCGGCGATCTGGGTCAGGAGGCGCTCAACGCCTGCGGCGGGTGCGGGGTGCTGGTCGGGGCGCAGGGGGACGCCTGCGGGACGTGCGGGCTGGGCGTCCTGGCTTGCGACGACGCGGGCGGGCTGGCCTGCGCGGCGGATCCGGGTCAAGACGCGCTCAACGCGTGCGGGGGCTGCGATGAGCTGGAGGGCGCGCCAGGAGACGCGTGCGGGACGTGCGGATCAGGTCGCCTGACCTGTCGGGGGGATCGAGAGGCGCTGGAGTGTGTCGGCGATCTGGGCCAGGAGGCGCTCAACGCCTGCGGCGGGTGCGCGCCCTTGCCCGGCGAGCCAGGGGGGCAGTGCGGGCAGCTGGCTTGCCTTGGGATCTTCGAGTGTCGGGGGCTTGAGACGCTGGTCTGCGAGGGGATCGCCGTCAACGACTGCGGCGGCTGCGGCGAGCTTGAGAATGAGCCGCTGGCGCCCTGCGGCGCCTGCCAGGACGGGACCTTCATCTGCGCGACCCCGGACGCGACGATCTGCAATGGCGCCACCGAGGCCAACGCCTGCGGGGGGTGTGCCCCGCTGCAGGGAGCCCCGGGAGATCCCTGCGGGTTGTGCGATTCGGGTCGGCTCGTTTGCGCCGGGGGCGGCGAGGGGCTGGAGTGCGTGGGTGAGGGGGGGGAGGAGCTGGTCAACCTGTGCGGAGGGTGCGGGGTGCTGGACATGACGCCGGGGTTGCCCTGCGACCCTTGTGGTCTGGGTCGGGTGGTCTGCGACGGCCCCGAGGCGGCGATTTGTGCGGTGGTCTGCGCCGAGAACTTCGTCCTCGTCGAGCCGGGGGTCTTCGCGATGGGATCGCTGGCCAACGAGCCGGGTCGGATCGCCAATGAGGAGGTGCGGCGGGACATCACCTTGACGCGGCACTTCATCATTCAAGAGACCGAGGTGACCCAGGCGCAGTGGCGGGAGGTCATGGGGACGGACCCCTCGTTGATCGAGGGGTGCGACGCGTGCCCGGTCGAGCGGGTCAACTGGTGGGACGTCTGGGAGTACCTCAACCGGCTCTCGGACAGGGACGGGCTGACGCGCTGCTTTGAGCCGGTCGGCTGCGTCGGGGCCGTCGGGACGGGCTGCGATCTGGGAGACACGACGTGCAACGACAGGTTTGACTGTACGGCCGACGTGGAGCTGGACCTGGACTGCAACGGTTGGCGGCTGCCGACGGAGGCCGAATGGGAGTACGCCGCCCGCGCCGTCACCGCGACGATGACCTACGGCGGCGATCTGACGATCGCGACAGGCTGCACCCCCGAGTCTCGCGATCCCGCGCTCGATCCCATCGGCTGGTACTGCCCCAACGCCACCGTGCCTGGCCCTCAGGCTCGACCCCAGCCGGTGGGGGGGAAGCTGCCCAACGCCTGGGGCCTGTACGACATGCTCGGCAAGGTCGACGAGTGGGTCTGGGATCGGCACGGGAGCGCGGTCCCGCCAGAGACCGTCGATCCGACGGGCATCGGCGGGGACGGCAACCGCCTGCACCGCGGGGGCAACTTCGCCGATCCCGCCCAGCTTTGCCGGGCGGCCTCGCGCGACAAGCACAACCCCAAGGATCGCCGCTACGACGTCGGCTTCCGGCCCGTCCGCACGGTCGTCCTGGCCCCCTGAACGCACAAGGGGGATCGGCGGGTCGACTTCGTTGCAGGACACGGAGAGATCGGCGAATCAGCAGAGATGACGGACACTTCGGGATCGGCGGGTCGACTTCGTTGATGTGATCTGCACGTTGACGGTCCACTCCCCCTCCTGTCCTCCCCCGAGAGGCACTGCCTCCGCTTCGCAAGAGGGAGGGACGCTCGTATTACGGGCAAGGGGAGATCGGCGAGTCGACTTCGATGACGGACAAGGGGAGAGCGGCGAGTCGACTTCGATGGTGCGATCTGCACGTTGACGGTCCACCCGGGCTTGCGCCCGGGCCTACATTTTGTCCAGGGACGCCCCTGCGGGGCTGGCGACGGGCCTTCAACAATCGAGGGACAGACCCTCTCAAGGTCGCTCGATGTCTGCCCCTTTCCTTCTGCTGTGAACTCGACCCTGGGGACACGCCCCACGAAGGCTGACACCCCGTCGCCAGCCCCGCCGGATGGCGGGGCGACCCAGGACAAAACCCAAGGCCCGGGCGGCGATGGCGGCCCCGCAGGGGTCGCCGAGGGAGCCCGGGTGGACCGTCAACGTGCAGATCGCATCAACGAAGTCGACTCGCCGATCCCGACGTGACCGACAACGAAGTCGACTCCCCGATCCCGACGTGTGCGTCGTCGAAGTCGACTCGCCGATCTCGACGTGACCGACAACGAAGTCGACTCGTTGATCTCGACGTGCCCACCAACGAAGTCGATTCGATGATCCCTCCTTGTCCGTCAACGAAGTCGACTCGATGATCCCTCCTTGTCCGTCAACGAAGTCGACTCGCCGATCTCTCCTTGCCCATCAACGAAGTCGACGCGCCGATTCCGACGTGACCGTCAACGAAGTCGACTCGCCGATCTCCCCTTGTCCACCACCGAAGTCGACTCGCCGATCCCGACGTGACCGTCAACGAAGTCGACTCGTCGATCCTGACGTGCCCGTCAACGAAGTCGACTCCGATGGTTGGACACGCGGTCCTTGCGGCGACCGACGAGCGAAGGACAAGTCGATCGCGATCGGCGCCTTGTCGGAGGGGCGCGGGGGGAGGGCGACGTGTCGGGGATCGACAGCGCCTGGTTGACCCTGCCGAGCGCTTGGGCTAGACAGACACCCCGACTGCCAGACGCCCAGAGGGCGTTGATCACCAGGACCCCAGCCCCGAGCCAAGCCATGAAGAACTCGCTGCTTCGCCTCGCCCTGATCCTCTCCTTGTCCGCCCTCGGGCTCTTTGCCGTCGGATGCGCGGACGACGCCGCCGATCCGGCCGGCACCCCCGAGCCCGAGGGCCAGCCCGAGGCGCAGCCCGAGGGGCAGCCTGAGGGTCAGCCTGAGGGTCAGCCCGAGGGTCAACCCGAGGGCCAGCCTGAGGGCCAGCCCGAGGCTCAGCCGGAAGGCCAGCCGGAAGGCCAGCCCGAGGGTCAGCCCGAGGGCAACCCCGGCCCCAACGGCGACTGCCTGGAGAACCTGACCTACGTCGGCCAGGTCTTCCCGGGCGAGGACGGCGACGTGCCCAACCCCAACGGCGGCGTGCCGAGCTTCACCCCCTTCACCAACGACGCGGGCCTCGGCGCGCTCTGCGGCCAGATCCCGATGCTGGGCGAGGGCATGGACAGCGTCGATCTGCCGGTGAACCTGCAGGTGACCGGGGCGACGGTGGTGGCCTCGTCCTTCAACTCGGCCAACCAGCCCGTCCCCCGCGCCAACCGCGAGTTCTGGCTCGCGGACGCCAACTGCGCCGTCAAGGTCTTCTTCTTCGCCGAAGGGGTCGCCAACCACACGCCTTTCAACATCAAGGTCGGCCAGAAGGTCAGCGTCAACGTCACCCAGATCTCCAACTTCCGCGGCATCCCCGAGATCACCGGCGTCGCCGAGGGCTCCTGGTCGCTGGTCAGCGAGAACAACCCCGTCTTCATCGACGACCGCACCGGCGGCGCCATCAACACCACCGACGTCAACAAGCTCATCCGCGTCACCGGCACGCTCGTGGACGCCGGCACGGCCTGCGGCGATCCCAGCCTCTGCTACCAGTTCGACTTCGGCGGCGCCACCGACGTGATCCTGCGCAGCCGCCCGAGCATGTTCATCGACATGAGCCAGGGCTCCTGCGTCACCTTCGTCGGCCCCGTCGGGGTCTTCAACGGCCAGGCCCAGCTCGACGTGGGCAACTTCACCTGGTTGGCCGACAGCAACATGCAGTAAGGCCCGACCTTCGCGGCCAGACCTCGCCTTGATGTTTGAAGTCTGCGCGGCTCCTGCGTAGACTTCAGCGGCGCGGTCTGGCGCGCGACTCGACGGAACGACGACAGCGGGGTGAGCCATGCGACCAAGGGCAATCAGAGCGATAGGCATCATCCTGGCGTTGGGCGCGGCGCTCGCCCTCGGGGCCTGCGTCGATCCTCGCGAGGATCCGCTCTCCGGCGAGGAGATCTGGGGCACCGGCGACGCGCCGGAGCCGGCGGCCGCCCAGATCGATTACAGAGAGCGCCGCGATGGCGCCGGCTACGGCCTGCCCAGGCCGGGTCAGAAGGGGATCGCGGATCTGATCGCGCTCTTCCCCACCGAGGAGGCCGGCTTCAACGACCCCGACATCTTCGCGGCACCCGGGGTCTTCGACGGCCCTGGCGCCTTCCAGTGCCGCGGCGGCAGCCCGAGGGTCGTCAACGAGCTCCCCATCGAGATCGAGGCCGTCGTCACCATCTACCCTCGCCAGTACATGAAGGTGACGGTCTGCGGCCAGGACGAGCGCCATTACGGCTCGTTCACGCTGGAGGACGACACGGGCGGGATCGTGGTGCTGCGCGACAGCCGCGTGACGCCCTGGTCCTACGGCGATCGGGTCAAGGTCAAGGTCAACGCGCTGATGTTGACCTTCGGCCGGGATCTGGACACCCGCGCGATCCTGCTCTCCGACATCGAGCCGGCCCCCCAGGCCATCGAGGGCGGGCAGGTCATCAAGCCCATCTTCTTCGAGAAAAAGTCCGAGCCCTTCACGGCCGCCGACGCCTCGCGCGTCAAGCAGATCGAGGGCTTCGTCCACATCCAGCCCACCAACGATAACTTCGGCTCCCTGGTCCTGACCAGCACGCCCATTCCCGTCGGCGTCGGCGGCCAGACCTTCCAGGGCGAGGCGCTCCAGTGCGTCCGCTCCTGCGAGTTCGCCTGCCAGCAAGGCCCTTGCGAGTCCGCGCTGGTCTGCGGGGACGCCTGCGCCGAGGCCTGCCTGCGCCTGGGCGGCACCTCGGTGTCCAACGACGCGCTGCCGAAGTGCTGGATGGTGGGCGTCGACTCCGAGCTCCAGCGTCGCGGCTTTTTCCCCAGTGTTGGCGCTCGTTTGCAGATTCGAGGCCCCGTCGTCAACAACTTCGATCGCGCCATGTGGCTGCTGGATCTGGGTCAGGTCCAGGAGCTGGACTGAACCCCTCTCTTCGGGTTCGGAGATGACCGACGGGCTGGTTGGGCGCGTTGAGCGCCATGGGTCGGCGCGCCCGCCGACAACACCCACCCGTCGGGATCGGTGTGCCCGCTCACGGCGCCGACCCATCGAAACAAAGGCGGCCGATCGTCGGCCCCGGGCTTGAACGCGGCGGGCTTCCTCGTGTAAGAGCAAGGGCAATTTGCCCGAGGACAATCTGCCCGAGGGCAATCTGCCCGAGGGCAATTTGCCCGAGGTCTGCGGACACAGGCGGCAGAGTGCGCGGCGGCGCAGCCAGAGCATCAGTTGAGTACCGATTGGAGGGTGGCATGAGACGAGCAATCCCCGGATCCCTTGCTGTGAGCGCCTCCCTGGTGCTGACGTGGATGTCAGCGGCCAGCCTCGCGCAGGCGCAGTCTGGCGGAGGTCTGTCGGTGGGCAACCCCGAGGCGGGCTCAGGCAGCGCGGACCCGGACAAGCCCGCGGCGCTGGAGACGGAGTTCACGCTGCGCAGCGAGTTCCACGCCTACGACAACCTCGATCTGCGCCTGCTGGACGAGAGCAGCGACCAGTCCATCATCGACTCGGACGACGTGCACAACTTCGCCTACTCCTCGATCAGCGCCTTCGTGGGCTATCAGGTCAACGACGAGGTCCGGGTCAACGTGGGCCTGGGACACAACGGCCTGTGGGGCGAGGATCAGATCGGCGGCGAGGCGGAGCTGTCGGGGGCGCTGGCCTTCTCGAATTTGACGATCCTGTACACGCCGATCAAGAGCGAGAACTTCACGCTGACCTTCTCGGCCGGCCGCCAGCCCTTCACGATCGGTGGGGTGCCGCGCGACTACATCTTCGACGACATCCTCGACGCCCTGGTGGTCACGGCGGACTTCGGCGCCGGCGGCGCGCTGCGGGTGCTGGCGATGGACTACTTCACCAACCACGACTTCCCCGACGCGGCCTTCGCCCGCTACATCAGCGGCCGGGAGACGATCTTCGGCCTCCGGGGCGACAGCTACACCCTGCGCTCCGGGGCGATCTACGAGAACGACAAGATTGTCGATGGTCTTGATGTCAAGGCCTACGTCTTCCACGCCGACATCGGCGGCGGCCCGGTGGGCGACTCGGGCGCGGACGTGAGCTTCGGCGGCACCCTGGGCAACTTCTCCGACAACGACTTCGTCAACCTCTTCGGCGCGCGCCTCTCCTACACCCTCAAGCCCGAGGACAGCGGCCTTGAGCTTCGCCTCTTCGGCGAGTTCGCCAAGTCCCAGGGCATCGACCGCAAGGAGGTCGTCGCCCGCGACGTCGAGATCTCGGGCAACGCCTTCGGCGCCGGCCTGGAGGTCTCCTTCAAGGTCACCGAGGACTTCAGCCTCGACCTCGCCGGCGACTTCTACAGCTTCGACGGCCCCGACTACGCCTCCGACGGCCTGGAGTTCGAGCGCGGCTTCGTCGGCTTCAAGGGCCGCCGGCTCGGCGGCCTGAACCTGGGTCGCTACGCAGGCTGGTACCCCGCGGCCCACACCAGCAGCAGCGGCGTCACCTTCTCTCCCCACGACATCGAGCGCGCCTCGGGCACGCAGATCATCCACGGCGGCCTGGGCGTGACGATGATCGGCACGAGCCTGCGGGCCGACCTGTGGCTGCTCTCCGACACCGGCTCGACCTTCCTGGACCCGAACAACCTCGACAACATCGACCCGCCCTTCGGCTACAGCCGCGAGGAGTTCTTCGCCGAGACGCGGCTGGGCAAGGGCCTCGGCACCGAGATCGACGTTCAGCTCAACCAGCAGCTCAACAAGGAGCTTGAGGCCTTCCTGGTCTACGGCGTCTTCTTGCCCGGCGAGTTCTACGAGATTGAGATCAACAAGGTCGCCGGCTCCGCCCTCGGCAGCCCGACCCCCGAGACCTTCTGGGCCCTGACGGGCGGGGTGTCGGTCACCTTTTAAGGGCCGCCGTTGGCCCTCGGAGGCCTGAGGCAGTATCGTGGGTGTGGCAGCGGGGTGTCGGTCACCTTCGAAGGGCCGTCGTTGGCCCTCGGGGCCTCGTGGCGCCAGGCCATGAGGGTCAAAGAGCTGGGCAGCGGGAGCAAGGACACGATGGACACGATCAGGCCAGGGAATCTCAAGCGGTGGCTGATGGGCGCGGCGCTGGCGGCGGCCCTCCTGCCAGCCTGCACCGGCGGGCCGATCGGCGACGAGCGTGGCCAGGGCGTCGGCTACAGGGCCGGGACCGAGCAGGACGGCTTCACCTCCAACGGGGAGCGCGGCAACGTGCTGATCACCGAGATCAACTGGGCCGGCAGCGTCACCGACGACGGGGTCCACGATCCGGGCGACATCTTCATCGAGCTTCAGAACAAGCACCCCCGGCCCATCCACCTGACCGGCTGGCAGCTCATCATCGAGGCCGGCTCGAACCACCCCGCGCACGCCAACCTGTCCCGCGACGAGCGCCCCAGAGTGACCTACGTCATCCCGCCGCGCGTCGGCGGCCAGCCCTTCCAGCCCAACGAGTACGTGCTCATCGCCGCAAAGAACACGGGCGCCTTCCGCAACGTCGACTACCTCATCCCCGACCTGAAGATCCCGCGCGACTTCTTCGAGATCACCCTGCGCGACGTCGACGACCGGCTCATCGAGCCGGCCGGCAGCGTCGAGCAGGAGGTCTTCGCCGGCAGCTTCGATCTGGTCACCGTCCGCTCGATGGAGCGCATCCAGCAGCTCTTCTCCAACGGCGGCGGCGGCGAGTCCTCCTGGCACAGCTACTCGTACAACGACTTCGACCCCGGCCACGCCGAGCGCGGCGAGTTCGTCGCGGAGGGCTTCAAGCTCTTCACCTTCGCCTCCCCGGGCAAGGCCAACAGCCCCGACTACAGCGGCAACACGTCCTCGGGCAGCTTCGAGTAGGAGGGAGGTGGAGATGCGGTCTTCCAATTTCAACAACAAGATCAAGCTCCTGGGCGCATCGGCGGTCGCGGTGATCGCGTCGCTGGCGGGCTGCGAGGGCCAGGCCCCGGACAAGGGGGAGCTCTTCAACCGCTTCGGGACGGTGACGACCGGCGATCCGGCGCTGGTCGGCGCGCTCGGGGTGGGGCCCGGCGGCAATGTCCTGACCAACGCCCAGGTCGAGCAGGAGGTGATCGCGGTGATCGCCTCGGCCCGGGTGCGCCTCCAGGTCGCCTTCGAGGATCTGGAGTCCCAGGCCGTGGCCCAGTCCCTCATCGACGCCCAGCGGCGAGGCGTGGACGTGCGGGTGGTCGGCGACGTCGACAGGCGCGAGCAGAGCGGCTTCAGGCTGCTGACGGACCCCGGCGCGGGCCTCAAGGACAACGGCGACGGGCTGCCCCCGGTGGTTTTTGGAGACGGCGCGCTGAGCTACAGCCCCGCGCCGACGACGGAGGTGGCCCGCAGCGGCGATCAGAACCTGATGACCCACAACTTCGTCATCGCCGACGACGTGCGGGTCTACAACCTGACCGGCGGCTTCATCGACGAGGGCCGCCCGGTCGCGCAGATCGGCTTTGACGCCATCAGCGAGGACATCGCCAAGGACTTCGGCGACGAGTTCAACCAGATGTACGGCGGCATGTTCGCCACCACCCTGAGCGCCTTCAACGGCCCGCTCAAGACCAACACCAACAGCCGCACCCACTACCCCAACGACATCGGCGACCTGGAGGTCTTCTTCGGCCCCCAGGAGCGCCTGATGAAGCGCCTGATCGACGACATCTACGGGGCGCGCGCGTCCGTCTTCGTCGTCACCGAGTCCTTCACCAACACCTTCGTCGCCGACGCGCTGCGCTACAAGGCCGAGAACGGCTTCAAGGTCGGGGTGGTGGTCAACCGCGAGAACCGCGACGTGCCCTTCAGCCGTGTCGACAACATCCGCACGCTCTTCGACGGCATCCGGGAGGGCCAGGGCGACGACACCCTGCCCGACCTGCGCCTGACCTCCGGCGTCCACCTCAACATGGTCATCATCGACGCCGAGCCCTCGCCCATCAACAAAGCGCGCTACAAGACCCGCGTCTACGTGCTCAGCGAGCCGATCCTGGAGTCGATCTCCTTCAACAACAACGGCGACGGCACCGAGGCCAGGCCCGCCGACGCCTTCTCCGACGCCAACATGTGGACGCTGACCCGCACGGCCGTGGCGCCCGAGCCCAACGTCGACCGCTTCATCAACCTCTTCGAGTTCCTGTTCAACCAGGGGGAGTGAGAGCATGTCCGATCATCGCCAGCACCCGATGTCCCTGATGAGCGCGCCGCTCTTCGCGCTGGCGGCGCTCTGCGCCCTGTCGGCCCTGCCCGGCTGCGTCGGCGAGCTCGACCCGGCCGATCTGGAGCAGGCCAGCAGCGGCCGCGTCCGGATCATCTTCAACAACACCGGCACCCGCGATCAGAACGGCGTCGACAACGAGATGGACGACATGACCATCCAGCTCATCGACCGGGCGCAGTCCACGATCGACTTCGCGATCATGGGCTTCTCCCGCGACGAGATCATCGACGCCATGGTCCGGGCCTACCACCGCGGCGTCCGGCTGCGCTTCGTCGGCGACGGCCGACACATGGCCAGCGGCACCGAGGGCTACCTCGTCATGGACGCCCTGAACGTCCCCATGATGGTCGGCAACCAGTACCACATCATGCACCACAAGTTCTTCATCGTCGACGACCGCTTCACGATCACCGGCACCGGCAACATCACCTCGACCGACTACAACCGCAACAACAACAACTACGTCATCATCGACTCGCCCGCCATCGCGGCCGACTTCACGGCCGAGTTCGAGCAGATGTTCGCCGGCCGCTTCGGCGCCTCGAAGCACAACATCGACAACGGCGAATTCTATCAGGTCGGCGACACCGGCGTTGAGGTCTTCTTCTCCCCCCAGGAGGACCCCATGGCCCGCATCCTCCAGTACATCCAGGAGGCTCAACGGACGATTCACTTCATGATCTTCGCCTTCACCAAGGATCAGGTCGGCTCGGCCTTCGTCGCCAAGCACCTCGAGTTCTCCCAGTACAACCAGTGCTGCGACCCGGCCACCCGAGGCCAGCTCTCCGGCGATCAGGCGGCCGAGTGCCAGACCCGCGTCGCCTGCGAGGAGGTCTTCGTGCGCAAGGAGGTCCGGGGCGTCGTCGACAAGAGCCAGCTTCACAGCAACGGCCCCTACCACGAGGTCTACCGGATGCTGCTCTTCGGCCTGGATCTGCGCCTGGACGGCAACGACAACAGCAACCTGCCCGGCGACTACCAGGCCGGCGGCGGCCGCCTGCACTCCAAGACCATGGTCATCGACGCCGGCACCCCCAACGCCAAGGCGCTGACCGGCTCCTTCAACTGGTCCTCCTCGGCCACCGTCGCCAACGACGAGACCTTCCTCGTCCTGCACGGCGAGCGCGCCGGCACCCTGACCGACGCGTTCTTCGAAACCCTCTGGGTGCGGGGCAAGCGCATCGGCGTCGACTTCGCCGGCCCCGGCGGCACCATCAACAAGGGCGACGTCCTCTTCAACGAGATCCACTGGGACGGCTGGAATGGCCGCAATGACTCCAGCGACTTCGGCGGCGACGACGTCTCCAACGACGAGTTCATCGAGCTGATCAACACCACCGACCAGCCCATCGACCTGTCCATGTGGACCATCGGCACCCGCGACGACTTCGTCATGGGCCTCTACCCCGGCACGATCATCGGCCCCTACGAGCGCTTCCTGATCGTCGATCACAACCTGAGCCCCTTCAGCGACGTCGTGCCGCAGGGCACCGACAGCGCCTTCCGGAACCCCGACTTCGTCATGAACACCGCCAACGATCAGCGCTTCCTGCGCCTGAACCTGCACAACGCCAGCTTCTCCATCCAGCTCCTCGATCCGCGCGGCAATGTCATCGACGTCGCCGGTGACGGCGGCCCCCCATTCACCGGCGGCCGACAGTCCGGCCAGGACGGCGTCATGCGCAACTTCTCCATGGAGCGCATCCACCCGGCCCAGGACGGCTCCAAGCGCGACGCGTGGCGCCAGTGCTCCGCCACCGAAGGCGGCGCCAACGTCAACGAGGACTTCAGGACCGTCATCATCGCCAGCCCCGGCGAGCCCAACTCCGCCTCCGCCTTCCCCAAGGCCGAGATCGACGGCTTCCGCGCCGCCCCCTGACCCCCCCCCGCTCGCTCGACTTCGTTGCATTTCAACAGAGCCACCCCATCCATCTCGACGTGCCCCTCGCGTGAGATCCCCACGCCAGCGGGAGCGCACGCGCTCGTCCAACGAGCCCCCTCGTGATCGTGGGAGGGTCATCCATAGGGTCAATAGACCTCGTTGATCTCAATCAACCCTGTTGATGGGCGCGCCAGATCCATCCATGGGGTGAAGAGACCCCAGTGATCTCCATCGGTTGGGTGGTTGGAGCGAGCGGTGCCGTCACCCGGCGAGCCCTTATCCGATAAGGGCGAGGCTGTCGTCGAGGCGGCTGGGGTCGTGGTGCAGGAGGCGGGTGAGGCCGGCGTCGATCCAGCGGCGGGTCGAAGTCAGGAGGCGTCGGGAGGGTCGGTGGAGGATCTCCCACTGGGCGGCCTCGCAGAGCAGGGCGGCGGCGTAGGTGCGGTAGAGGGACAGGGCGAAGGTGCGGGCGCCGCACTGGGCGCCTGCGGGATCGTCGCCGAGGGCGGCGGCGAAGCGGGCGATCTCGACGGCGGCCTGCTGGACGGCGGCGACGGAGGCGCGCAGCAGCGGGTGGGTGCAGGGCGCGAGGCGAGCGCGCAGGTCGGCCAGGAGGGCCTCCAGAGCGTCCTCGCGGGCGATGGCGCGCAGGGCGTCGAGGCTCAGGACGTTCGTGGTGCCCTCCCAGATCGGCAGCACCTGGGCGTCGCGCAGGAGGCGCGGCAGGCCGGTGTCCTCGACGTAGCCGGCGCCGCCGAAGGCTTCGAGGGCCTCGCTGGCGACGGCGACGCACTGCTTGCCGGTGCCGAGCTTGGCCAGCGGGGTCAGCAGCCGCCAGGTGCCCTGCTCGATCTCGGTGGCCTCGCCGCACTCCACCTTGCCGAGCAGCTCGGCCAGGCGGACGCCGACGGCCAGGCCGGCCTCGTACTGGACCTGCATGTCGGCGAGGGTCTCGACGTGGAGGGGGAGGGCGTCGAGGGGGTGGCCGAAGGCCTCCCGGACGCGGGCGTAGGCGCGGGACATCATGGTGCTGCGCGCCATGGACGAGATGGCGGCCGAGGTGTTGAAGTAGCGGGCGACGTTGAGCACCGAGGCGATCTTGCGCAGGCCCCCGTCGAGATCGCCGACGGGCTCGGCCAGGGCGCCGTCAAGCTCCAACTCGGCGGTCGGCAGCGCGCGGGTGCCGAGCTTGTCCTTGAGGCGGCGCACGGTCAGGCCGTTGGCCTGACCCTCGGCCCCCCAGGGCTCCAGGTAGAAGAGCGACAGGCCGCGGCTGCCCTCGGGGGCGCCCTCGGGGCGAGCCAGGGTCAGGGTGCACTCCGAGGTGGTCGCGGAGGTGAAGTACTTGGTCCCGTAGAGCCTCCAGACGCCGCCTTCGAAGCGGGCCACGGTGCTGGAGCGCCCCACGTCCGAGCCGCCCTCCTTCTCGGTCATCCACTGGCCGCTGGTCCAGGCCTGATCGGGATCGCGGGACATCAGGCGGGCGACGGCCCGATCGGCGAAGGGCTGGCCGGCGGCGTAGCGCCGCAGGGCCGTGACGGCGCCGTCGCTCATGGCCAGCGGGCATGAGAACTCGGCTGAGGAGGGCGTGTAGAGGTGCAGCAGCGCGAGCTGGTGCAGGCGCGAGCGCCACCCGTGTCGCCGCTCGTGGGGGATGGCGACGATCCCGGCCTCGGCGGCGACCCGGCCCATCGCCTTCCAGCTCGACGGCGTCTCGATGCGATCGATCCGGTGGCCGTAAGGTCCGTACTGCACGAGCCTGGGGGGGTTGTTCTCTGCGTGCTCGGCCAGCTCCAGAAGCTCCCCGGCGGCCATCATCCCCATCCGGTCCAGCGAGGGCGTCAGCTCGGCCAGCATCTCGGCGCCGAGCAGCCGCTCCAGGTGCAACTGGAGCGAGGGATCAAGCGCCCAGGTGTTCTCAAGCCGTGGGGGATTTTGAAAGAAGGTCATCGTCGATCCTCTCGGGCTCGGGCTGCATTGGGGCGCGCTCATTATAGAGCACAGGGGCGTGGTCGATTCAAGCGCGGCCTTCGGGCGCCCAGAGATGATCAGCGCGGCGAGGCCAGATGTGCGCTATGATCGGGCCTCGGGCGCGCCGAAGCCGGCGCGAGGGTCACAGGCGTCCTGCGAGCGCGGGGGCGACGAAGGAGGGGCGGGGATGAGGCAACACCTGGAGGAGTTCGAGGTGGAGGGGGCCGGCAAGGGCCTGGTGGAGATCACGGCGCAAGTGGCCCGGTGCGTGGCGGACTCCAAGGTGAGCGAGGGGCTGTGCACGGTCTTCGTGAGGCACACCTCGGCAAGCTTGATCATCCAGGAGAACGCGGACCCCTCGGTGCGCCGTGATCTGGAGAACTTCCTGGACAAGCTCGTGCCGGAGGGGGATCCCGACTACACGCACACGGAGGAGGGTCTGGACGACATGCCGGCGCACATCAAGGGCGCGCTGACGGCCACGAGCCTCGGGGTGCCGGTGATGGGGGGGCGGCTCGCGTTGGGGACGTGGCAGGGGATCTTCCTGTGGGAGCACCGGCGGCGCCGCTCGGGGCGCAAGGTCGTCGTCCAGGTCATGGGTCAGGGTTGACCTTGAAGGGGAGCCCCTTGCTCATGGCCTCGACCTCAGCGATGACGGCGGCGCGCTCCTTGTGCAGGTGGCGCTCCAGCAGGTCGGCAAGGCGAGGGTCGGCCAGCCAGTGGGCGCTGTGGGTCAGGGTCGGCTCGAAGCCGCGGGCGAGCTTGTGGTGGCCGCCGGCGCCGGGCTCGTAGACCTTGACGCCCAGGGCGATGGCGCGCTCGATGGGGGCGTAGTAGCAGGCGTTGAAGTGCAAGAAGGGGATGTCCTCGTCGCAGCCCCAGTAGCGGCCGTAGAGGCGGTCGCCCTTGATGAGGCTGAAGGTGCCGGCGACGGGCCTGTCGTCGGCGTCCAGGGCCAGGACGAGCTGGGTGCGGTGGGCGAAGGCGACCCGGACGTGATCAAAGAAGGCGTCCTTGAGGTACTGGTCGGTCCACGGCCCGAACTTCTCGCAGGTCGCCTTGTAGAAGTGGCGCACGGCGTCGACGTGGGCCGGCTGGATCTCCTGGCCGCTGAGGAACTCCAGGCGGACCTTGGCGTCCTGCAAGCCTCTGATTTCCCTGCGGATCTGGGTCCTCCTGTGCGCGCGGAAGCGGCCCAGGAAGTCCTCGAAGCTGGTGTAGCCGGGGTTCTTCCAGTGGAACTGGTAGCTCAGGCGGATCATCAGGCCGCGCGACCTGAGCACCTCGGCCTGCCACTCGGCCACGAAGAGGAAGTGGAGGCCGGCCACGCCGGTCTCCCTGGCCCAGTTGAGCGCTGCGCCGATGAGCGCGTCGAGGATCTGGGCGCGCTCGGCCGCCTCCAGGTCAGGGTGGACCAGGAGCCTGTCGCCCGTGACGGGGGTGAAGGGCGACGCGGCGATGAGCTTGGGGTAGTAGGGCACGCGGAGCTGGGCGGCGAGGTTGGCCCAGGACCAGTCGTAGACGAACTCGCCGCGGCTGTGCCCCTTGACGTAGAGCGGGATGGCGCCCACCAACCTCTCCCCTCGCCAGGCCGTCATGATCTGCGGCAGCCAGCCCTCCTCAGGCTCGACGCACCCCGTCACCTCCAGCCCCCGCAACCACGCGTACTCCAGAAAGGGCGATCCCTCGCCGACGAGCGCATCCCAGGCCTCGGCGTCGACGCCGCCGAGCGAGTTCGAGACCCGGATCTCCAAGGATTGTCTGCTCATGCCTCTCCGCCTGCGCGCCCTCACCGTCGAGGGCACGATACCATCGGGCTGACGCCGCGGCCAGACGCGGGGATCTCGCCAGGGCAAGCCGGCGCGGGCGTCCTGGCGCGTTGAGCCCGCCTCGGGGCTGGGCGATCCGATCTCTCGCGGGGAAATGCGCGGGCGTCCTGGCGCGGCCTGACGGCGCGCGGGCGTCGATGGTGTCAGTCGAGGCTGTAGAGGTGGCGGGCGAGCTTGTCCTCGTCGTCGCGCAGCTCACAGGGGATGGGGGTGAAGCGCTCGACGCACCTGTGGTCGTCGACGCGCCGGATGGGGAGCTTCGCGTTGGGGCCGAGGTAGCTGCCCTGGAGGTACTCGACGGCGCCGAGGCGGCCCGGTCCGGTGAGGGCGAGGATCTCGACCTGCCCGTCGCCGCCGTACTGGCGGGTGTAGTTGACCAGGGCGAGGCAGGTGTCAGGGCGAGCGGCGACGATGACGATGTGGTCGAGGGCGAAGTCGACCGGGAGGGTCCGGGTGGTGCCGTCGGCGAAGGTGATCGTCAGGTCGGCCCTGCCGGGCGGGCCGATGGCCATGTTGTCGGCGCCGGGATCGGCGGTCCATGGGCCATAGGGCGAGCGGCCATCGGCGATGGCGAAGGTGATCGGGGTGTCGGTGTCGTTGATCACGAGGGCCCCGGCGACGGGATCGGGGCGGCAGGCGCCGCACAGGAGCAGGACCAGGGCGGCCGTCGCGCGCAGCGAGGGTGGGGTCATTCGCGGCCCTGGATCAGCTCGATCTTGTAGCCATCGGGGTCGACGACGAAGGCGATGATCGTGGAGCCGCCCTTGACCGGGCCGGCCTCGCGGGTGACCTGGCCGCCGGCGGCGCGGACGCGCTCGCAGGCGGCCGCGGCGTCCTCGACGCCGATGGCGATGTGGCCGTAGGCGTCCCCGAGCGTGTAGCGATCGGTGTCCCAGTTCCAGGTCAGCTCAAGGACGGCGCCCTCGGACTCCGGCCCGTAGCCGACGAAGGCCAGGGTGTAGCGGTAGGGCTCGTTGTCTCGCCGCCGCAGCAAGGTCATGCCCATGACCCGAGTGTAGAAGTCGATCGATCGCTCCAGATCGACGACCCGGAGCATCGTGTGCAGGATTCGCATGGGCTGGCCTCCTTCGCGCGCATGGGCGCGAAGGCCATTATTTATTGGGTTGGGGGGTGGTGCGCAAGTAGGGCTTGATGACGGTGTGACCCTTGGGGAAGAGGGCCGGGATGTCCTCGGTGGCGATCGAGGGCACCACGATGCAGTCGTCGCCGTCCTTCCAGTTGGCCGGGGTGGCGACCTTGTGGTGGGCGGTGAGCTGGAGCGAGTCGAGGACGTTGGGCCGCAAGTACGGCGCATTGAAGTTTTCCGGCAGGCGCACGCCAAATAAATTTCCAATGCCAATTGCAAGGTCGGTATATCCGGAGAAGTCAAGGTACAACCGCAGCGCATACGCATACAGCAAAATCCAAAGCCAGCCGGTGGAGTTGACTTGTGCAGCGTTGATTTCGTTGAGGCAGAAAAGAGCGAGGCTGTCTGCCGCAACGAACTTTTTTGCCAGCCCGCTGGCAATGCGGCTGAGGCCGGCGCGCAGGTCCGGATCGGCGGGCGCAAGTGGCGCGCGCAGATCTTGCGCGAAACGCGCAGCGCGGTCAATCGGGCCAGCCACCAGCGCGGGAAAGAAGATCACCCATGCCAGAAATTCCCGCAGCGTCAGCGCTGGCATCTTTCCGTTGCGGCATTCGAACAGCGCGTGCAAGAGCCGGAATGCGATGTACGAAAATCCCAGCCAGCGCAGATCACTGCTGCTTGCCAGCGTGGTGTCCTGCCCGGTTAACCCGCGCACCGCACTGCCGGCAAGTGTGGCCAGCGCTTCTGTTTTCAGCACAATGAAGAGCACAAGCACCGCCAGCACGGCTGGCAGGGAAGCGAAGTCGCGTCCTTTGTTGCGGAGCGTTAGCGCGAGCAACCCGGCCATAACTGCGAGCACCAGCGCCACAAATTCCGGCGGCGGTGCGCGCCCGGTGGAGAACCGCAACTCCGGAGGAAGGTAGCGCGTGAGGGAGACGGCAACACAAAGTGCGGCCACGGCAGTTGCCGTGACTGTGTCTTCGCGTGCCAGCCCCTGTG
>SXGT01166652.1_pt1 | contig 48056 bp, 47 predicted proteins | sample 3176221 | NCBI WGS metagenome assembly SXGT01 (sample SAMN11356862, study PRJNA531348) | freshwater metagenome | isolation source: freshwater sample F1-120 | place: China: Fuxian Lake, Yuxi | collected 2017-12-25 | reverse complement strand
GCGACAGCGACAGCGACGGCGACGACGACGACAACGACCCCGCCCCCGTCCCTGCCTCGCGCGATTTCCCCCCGGAACCCCCCTCAGGATAGCCGCCCCGCCAGATGCACGTCCGCGTCACCGGCGGCGCCGGCTTCATCGGCAGGCGACTCTGCGCGGCGCTCCTCGCGCGGGGCAACCGCGTGCGGGTGCTCGACAACTTCGACAACGCCTACGATCCAGCGCTGAAGCACGTTCCCGACGGCGTGGAGCTCCTTCGCGGCGACTGCTGCGATCCCTCCGCCGTGCAGCGGGCGCTCGAAGGCGTCGATGCCGTGGCCCACCTCGCCGCCCGGGCCGGCGTGCGCGAGTCGATCGCCGACCCCGAGGCCTACGGGCGCAACAACGTGGGCGCCACGATCACCCTGCTCCACGCGATGCGCGTGGCGGGGGTGCGTCGTATGGTCTTCGCGTCGTCGTCCTCGGTCTACGGCGCCGCAGGCGGACCTTTCCGCGAGAGCGACCCCGCTGATCGCCCGGCCTCGCCCTACGCCGCTAGCAAGCGCGCCGCCGAACTCTTCTGCGTATCGAGCGGGCTCGACGTCACCGCCTGTCGCCTGTTCACGGTGTACGGCCCCGGGCAGCGCCCCGGCATGGCCATCGCCAAGTTCGCCCGGGCCATCTTCGACAACAAGCCGGTCACCGTCTTCGGCGATGGCTCGTCACTTCGCGACTACACCTATGTCGACGACGCGGTGCGGGGCCTCGTGGCCGCCATGGACCGGGCGGAAGGCTACAACGTCTACAACATCGGCTGCGGCCAGCCGATCCCGCTCACCGAAGTGCTCGCCGCCCTCTCCGACGGCACGGGCAAACGTCTCAAGGTGAAGTACGCTGCGCCCCAACCCGGCGACGTGCCGCTCACCCATGCCGACATCACGGCTGCCCGAGAGCAGCTCGGCTGGGGCCCGGAAGTGAGCTTTCGCGAGGGCATCGCGCGCTACCTCGCCTCGTTGTAAGATGGCCGGATGATCTGGCTCCTCCTCGGGTGCAACGACGCCGGCGTAAAGGCCTACAACACCGCGCCCGCCGTGTCGATCGTCACGCCTGCCGACGGCGACAGCGTGGATCCGGGCGCCCTCTTGGAGTTCTACGGCATCGCGCGCGATGAGCAAGACCTCGGCGAGGAGCTCACCGTGCGCTGGGAGTCGAGCCTCGACGGTCTCATCAACGCCGATCCGCCCGACATCAACGGCGACCTGATGTTCTCGACCAACAGCCTGACCGGCGGCGAACACGTCATCACGTTGACGGCGTCCGACACCGGGGGACAATCCGCGAGCACCAGCATCCTGCTCGACGTGGGCGAGTCGTCGCAAGACCCGGGTGGGCCGGCAATCGTCATCTTGTCCCCCGCCGAGGGCTCGCAAGTGGGCGCCTCCGCCGTCACCAACCTCCTCGCCACCGTGGCCGACGACATCGACCCGAGCGAGTCGCTCTATGTCGAGGTGGTCGACGTGCCCGACGGTACCTTGTGGACCGGCTACCCGGCCGCCACCGGCACCCTCGACATCCCGATGGACCCGTCACTCGGCGCGCACTCGCTCACCATCAACGCGCTCGACCTCGAGGGTAAGAAGGGCAGTGCCACGGTGAACTTCGACGTGGTGCAAGACAACGTCCCCATTGTCAACATCACGAGCCCCGCCGATGGCACCACCGCCGACAACATCGACATCCTCACCTTCAAGGGCAGTGTCAGCGACGACACCACCCCGGTGGAGATGATCAGTTGCACCTGGTCGAGCGACATCGCCGGTGTGTTGTCGAGCGCCTCGCCCGACAGCTCCGGTATCACCAGCTTCGGCGGCACCCTGGCCGCCGGCGTGCACGTGATCACCCTGCACGCGGTCGATCAGGAGGGCGACGAAGGTCGCGACACCATCACGCTCAACATCGAAGACCCGCTCGCCCGCGACGACGATGGCGACGGCTACACCGAGTACGAGGGCGACTGCAACGACGCCGACGACACCTACAGTCCCGCCGAGAGCGACCTCTGCAACGACGACGACGAGGACTGCGACGGCTACGTGAACGACCCGTACTTCGATACCTACGAGGTGAACAACTCCATGAGTAGCCCCTACGACCTCGGCGAGGTCGACAACGGGCTCTTGTGGACCTCGTCGGTGGTCGACCTGTCCGGGCTCACCTTCTCCGACGAGGCCGACGAGGACTGGTTCCGCTGGGACGCCGACGACGAGTACTGGGACAACGTCGACGTCGAGATCATCGTTTCCGACCTCGATAGTTCGGGCGACTACGTCGTGGAGCTCTACAACGAAGACGGCACCGTGGTGGGCAGCGACTCCGGTGATGGCTCACTCTCCATCGACTACTACGGCGACGCTCTCGACGACGATGAAGACGTGTTCTACGTCCGGATCTACGCGGTCAACTGGCCCACCAACTCGTGCGGCAACAGCTACAAGCTACGCATCCGAAGCTAGCGTCTTCTTCTTGCGGTGGTGCACGTAGAAGCCCCAGCCGTACTCGATGGCGCTCGCCACACTGAACAGCACGGACACCAGGAGGATCGCGAGGCCCACCGAGCCCGCGTCGACGGTCACCACGAAGAAGTGCGTGGGGTAGTGCCACAGCAAGAAGCCGATGGCGGTGGCCTGGTAGGCGGTCTTGAACTTCCCGAGCGAGCCGGCCGCGATCACGAGGCCCTCGCTCACCGCGATCTGGCGGATGCCGGCGATGAGGAGCTCTCGCGCCTCGAGCGCCAGCACCATCCACGCGGGGGCCCAGCCGTGCGGGATCATCATGATGAGCGCCGCGAGGACCATGAGCTTGTCGGCGATGGGGTCGAGGAAAGCGCCGGTGACGCTCTGCAGGCCCCACTTGCGCGCCAGCCAGCCGTCCACGATGTCGCCGAGCATCGCGATCACGAAGACGGCCATCGCAGCGCGAGCCTCCCACACGCCCGGCTCGGTCCACAACATCCCCACCAGCACCGGCACGGCCGCGAGACGGCCAAGGGTGATCAGCATCGGCAGGTTGGTCCAGCCGGGGCGACGATACCAGGGCGGCTTCGACATCTGGGCGCGGACTACCGCGACAGGGGCGCGTTGTCGCGGAAGTGCTCGTAAAGCCCCATCACGCGCGCCACGTACACGCGCGTTTCCTCGAACGGCGGGATGCCCCCGTGTTTCTCCACGTTGCGCGGGCCCGCGTTGTAGGCGGCGAGCGCCAGCTCGTTGCTGCCGAAGCGGGCGAGCTGGCGCGCAAGGTAAGTCGCGCCGCCATCGATGGACTGGTTGGCGTCGAAGGGGTCGGTCACGCCGAGGGACTGGGCGGTCGAGGGGATGAGCTGCATGAGGCCCCTCGCACCGGCAGGGGAAACGGCGGCGGGGTTCATGCGGCTCTCGGCCACCGCCACCGCCTTGAGCAGCTCGGCTGGCAGGCCGTTGTCGCCCGCGGCCTCGAGGAAGGCGTGGTCGTAGCTATCGAGGTTCGTGATGCGGTCGAGCCGGGGCATGGGCACGCCGTTGGGCAGGTACATGCCGGGGAGCGCCTCGTCCCACCAGCGCTCGAAGCCGTCGTGATCGGGCGAGTCGGTGAAAACCACCGTGCCGTTGGGCGCCACGTACTTGTAGATGTCGCCGGCCTGGGCGAGGGCGGCGAGGAGGAGCAGCATCGCGACGGATTCTAGATCGCTTGCACGACCGTGTCGATGTCGGCGTGATCGCCGGCGAACTCGGCGAGGTGGAGGAACCGCACCTCGCCCTCTGGCGACACCACCAGCTCGCCGCCCTGCTGGGTGGGGTGACCCGCGGTGGCAGACTGGAGGTGGCCCTGCGAGAGGGCGCGCGCGGCGGCCAGGGCGGCTCTCGCGCTCCAGATGGTCGAAGCCCCCTTCTTGGCGCCGATGGCGCGATAGCTGTCGCGACTAGGATCAGTGTACAGGGCGGCGCTCACCTTCTCGGACTGCGCGAAATCCTGGGCCATCCCCACCGTGCCGTTGCCAATGAAGGAAAGCTCAGCGCCGCGAGCGCGAATATCGGCGTGGCGGGCGGAGAAACGAGCAGCCTGCTCGCGACAGAGCAGTCAGCCGTAATGGCGCAGCCAGATGACCACGCCGGTGCGCTCTTGCCAGAGCTCGGGCATGGGCACGGCGCGCCCGTCGAGCGCGGACACCGACAACGATGACAGGGCCTCGATCACAGGGTGCATCGGGGGCGCCTAACTCCACCCCAGGAGCACGCAGCCGAGCCCCGCCACGGCCACGAAGAACCACCGGGCGGCCCCGGTGCGCTCGCCGAGGAAGAGCGTGGCAAAGGCCACGGTGATGGGGCTCGACAACGACGCCGGCGGCGACACCACCACCGGCGGTGCCATCGTCGTGGCCACCGCGTACACCACGAAGCCCACCGACTCGCACAGCGCCATGATCGTCACGTCGCGCCAGGTGGGCGGGCGGCGAAAGGTGCCTGGCGTGGCGACCAGCGCCGGGAAAAGCACCACCCACTGGGCCGCCCAGCAGAGCGGCACCACCGTGATCGGCCCCACGGCGTTGCCCATCTCGCCGATCCCCGCCATCATCGTGCCGAAGCCCAGGCTGGCGATCGCCGCCCAGCCGAAACCGAGGGCTCGCGTCCCCCGCCACTCGCCGCCCCGGGCCAGCGCCCCGTTGCCCGCGGCCCCGAGCACCACCAGCGCGCCGGCCAGCGCCTGCAGTGCCGTCGGCGTCTTGCCGAGCAGCACGCCGAGCAGCGTGGCCGGCACCGCCCAGCTCGCCAGCACCGGGGTGATCGCCCCTACCGGTCCCAGCGCGTAGGCGCGCATCATCCCGTAGTAGCCGGCCGCCGAGCCGGCGCCCGCCATCGCCAGCGGACCCCACCCGGGAAGCGTGGGCACGCCCTCCAGGGCGAGCGCGGCGGTGCCGAGGATGGCGCCGCCCACCACCTGGCCCCACCACATTGCGCGGAGCCCGCCGAGGGCGAGCGAGGCGCGTTGTACGTACACGTTGGCGGCGGCCCAGGCACACGAGGTGCCCAGGGCCAGCCCGATGGCGAGCCCGGTCGACAAGAGCCCGGCCTACTGTTGCGGCGGCGTGGCGCTGTCGAAGTCGACGTAGGCGCCGATCGTCGTCTTGCCCTCGTACACCTCGATGGGGTACGGCGCGCCGTCAGGGGGCCCGTAGTAGGTGCCGATGTCTTCCTCGCCGGGGCCGGCGGTGTCGTCGCCGCCGAAGTCGATGTAGCAGCCCGCGTACCAGGTGCCTGGCGAGATCTCTGCGAGCCCGCTTGTCGGAAACGTAGCCTCGAAGTTCTGGAACTCACCCGGCATGCCACTGAGGTCGGCGCCCGTCCAGCTCCCGCAGCGAATCATGTCGCCCGAGCTCACCGTGCCGGTGTAGGTGAAGTCGAGCTGGTAGCCCGTGGGGCCATCCACGAAGTCGAGCGCGTCTTGTCCCGAGTCGGTGTCGGTGTCGATCGCCGAGTCGGTGTCGGTGTCGGAGTCAGTGTCGGCATCGGTGTCGGCATCGGCGGCGCCGGTGTCGGCGGTGTCGATACCCGAGTCCTTGTCGTCGGACGGGCAAGCGAAGAGGGCGAGAAGGGCGATCATGGTGTTTCCACGGGTGTAGTTGGCTCGACGCTGGGGTTCGGAGCGGGTGGGGTGGGTGTCGGCGCAGCGGCGGTCTCGGCGGCGACAGCATCCGGCGCGACCGCAGGCGCCGCCTCGGCGCCAACAGAGAGGCGTTGCACCATCAGGACGTCGTCGTGCACCAGGGCTTCGAGGCGGGCTGCGCTCCCGTTGGGCACGGCTTCGAGCCCCGCGGCGCGTCCATCGATGAACACATTGGCCGAGGGGGTGAGCACGGCCACGTAGCGTTTGCCATCAGCCACGAAGGAGAAGCTGCGGGTGGCGAATGTGGCGTCGGTGACGAGGCCCTCGAGGTGCCGAGACGAGCCGACCGCCTTCGTGAGCCGAGCGGGCGGCTGCGGAGGGGGGTTCGGCTTGTCGCGATCACCCTCGATGCCACAGCCGGGCAAGGTGGCGAGAAGCAAGAGAGACATCATCATGCGCGCCCCAGCATGGCACGCAGCTCTTCCCACTCGCGCTTGGAAAGCCCGGTGCTCTCGCGTTCCACCGCCTCGCCGTTCACCATCCGGCGCACCGCGGTGACCATCTGCTGCGATAAATTAAAGGAGCCAAGACGATAATCTTCGAAAGCCTCCCAGGCCACCGGCACCCAGTCCCGAACGAGGGACGCCATCGCCTCGGCGTACACACGGATCTCGTACTGCGCGTGCGGGTCGAGCCGGAGCGCCAGAAAGTGCAACAGGTTGTGTAGGTCGATCTTCCAGTACCACTCGGTGTAGTAGCTCACCGGCAGCGTCATGCGCGCGAGTTCGCGGGCGAGATCCGGGCCCGAGAGCAGCGACTGGTAGAGGGCGTACGAACCGCTCGCATGTCGCGACAGCTGGTTCTGCACGTCGGTGGCCTCCTCGCCTTCGAGCAGTGCGCCTCGACCCTGCTTGTTGTCGCTCGATTGCCGGGCGAGATTCTCGACGGCCGGGGTGTAGTATTCATCAGTGAAAACCGAGTACCGACCACTGATCTCGTTGACATTGGCGGTGCGGTGACGGATCCACTGTCGCGCCACGAAGATGGGCAGTTTCACGTGGAACTTGATCTCGCACATCTCGAAGGGCGTGGTGTGACGATGACGCATCAAGTAGCGGATCAACTGGCGATCTTCGCTCACTTTCCGCGTGCCCTTGCCGTACGACACCCGCGCCGCCTGCACGATCGCCGCGTCGTCGCCGAAGTAGTCGATGGCGCGCACAAAACCGTGATCGAGGCATTGCACGGGGAGCCCAAGCCGCGCGTCGAGCGCCGGCGCCACGGGGCGGCGGCTGGGCTCCGCCTCGCGCTGCGGGTTGTTGTCGTCGTTCTCGGCCATGGGCCCGAACTAACAAGGGGGCGGCGCGCGCAGGAAGGTAGACTGGCCGAGGTGCCGACGATTCGACGGCTGCTCGTGGTGCTGCCGCCTGCCGACCTTGCCGGTCGTCGGGTGGTGCACAGTCATCACCCCATCCTGACCGCCTACCAGGCGGCGTCGGCGGAGGCCGCGGGCGCCGAGGTGCGTGTGCTGGACTGCGCTCTCGACGGTGTGGAGCCCGCGCTCGTGGCGACGCTTGCCCGGGAATTCGACGCGGTGGCGATTCACCCCTTCGAATACCGTCGCGAGTTGCCGATCGACACCACGCTGGCGGTGATCGGGGCGCTCCGTGGACAGCGGGTGGCCGTGCTCAACGTGGGGCTCGGCGCGCAGGAAGAAGGCAAGCTGTTCGACGCCGGGGCCGAGGTGGTGGTGCACGGCGACAGCGAGCGGCCGCTCGGCGACTGGGTGCGCGGCACGCTGGCCCCGGGGGACGGCGTGCGCCTCGGCGGTGGCCTGGGGACCGCCCGCGGACGCCGGGAGAGCGACCTTTCTTCGCTTCCTTTCCCGGCGTGGCACCTTTTTTCGCCGGGCCGTTACCGGCCCAGTCCGCATCGGTGGCGACGCTTGCCCACCTTCCCGGTGCTGGGGGCGCGTTCCTGTCCTTACGCCTGCGACTTCTGTCCCCAGTCGATCTTCCACTCGTCCGGCACCTTCTCGCCCCGCACGGCTGCGAGTATCGCCGCGGAGGTCGAGCATCTCGTGTCGCGACACGGGGCGCGCGACATCGAGTTCTACGATCCCACCTGGGGCGTGCAGCGGGAGGTCGCGCTCGAACTGTGTGACCGCCTGTCGCGACAGTCGCCGCGCGTCACATGGTCGTGCCTCGTGCGCGCCGATCTGGTCGACGACACCTTGCTCGCCGCGATGTCCCGCGCCGGCTGCCACGGCATCCTCGTGGGCGTGGAGAGCGGCAGCGAGGCGATGCTCCGTGCCACCGGCAAGAAGGTCGACCACGCCCAGGTTCGCGCCACCTTTGCCCTGGCCCGGCGCCACGGCATCGACACCATCGCCTCCTTCATCGTGGGCCTTCCCGGGGAGACGCCGAGCTCCGCTCAGGCCACGCTCCGCCTGGCCTGCGAGCTCGATGCCACCTACGCGCAGTTTCACCTGGCCCGCGATCACTTCGGTCGCGAGCGGTGGCTGTCGCGTGGGCACACCGAGGAAGGCTGGGACGTGGGCGGCTACTCGATCTCCGGCCGCGCCTATGTGCCCGCGGGCATGGATCGCCCCGCCCTCGCGCGCGCCCATCGCGCCTGCTACGCGGGCTTCTACCTGCGGCCCGGCTACATTTTCCGCCGCGTGTCGGCTCTGCGTGATCCCATCGAGCTTCGCCGCCTGGGCGCGGGTCTCCGGATGCTCGCCGGCGCGGTGTCCTAGACCGGCTTGGGCTAGACTCCCAGGGGAGCAACGATGTTCGACAAGGATCCCCAGCTGCTGGCGGAGACCGCCCTCCGCAAGTTCACCGAGGGCGACCCGCGCGAGGCGCGCAAGCTCTTGATGGAGGCCCTCGAGGTGGCGCCCGAGCGTCCCGACCTCATCCACGCGCTGGGCGTGGTGCACCTGCAACTCGGGGAGGCGGAGCTCGCCTTGCCCATCATCCACGAGGCGGTGTCGCGTTGCGAGCAGATGCTCGCCGCTCGCCCGGGCGAGTCCGACCAGATCGGCGCGATGCGCGACGGTTTCCGCCTGTCTCTGGCTGCGGCCCACGAGGATCTCGACCAGCCAAGCGAGGCCGAGGCCGCCTACCGACGGGTGCTCGCCGATACGCCTGGACAGCCCCGCGCTCGGCAAGGTCTCGCGCACCTCTTGTTTGCCCGCGGCGACATCGACGAGGGCAACCGCCAACTCGACCTCTACATCGGCGAAGATCGCGACGAGAACACCTTCCTCGATGGCGCCCAGGCCTACCGCGACGACCTCGAGCGCTTCTACAAGAACGACATCGATCCCCGCGAGCTCCTCGTGGCCCACCGCGAGGCCTACTGCGAGATGTTCGACCACTACGCCCAGGCGCAAGAGGCGCAGGGCTGGATCGCCGAGGCTGGCCGCATGAAGCGCAATGACGCCGGCCACGTGGTCCCCATCATCCCCGAGGGCGCACGGCCCTACGCGGCGGTGCGGGTCGACCTCGTGAACCCGCGCACCAGCGAGGTGGGCCAGGTGGGCGACCAGCCCTACGTCGTGGCCCTCGCCGACTACCAGGCCCTCGCGCGCGCGCCCGCCGCGATCCCCTGGAAGAAGTTCGAGTTCGACGTGCGGGTGAGCACGCAGGTGCCCTGGGATCAGCTCCCCATCTCGGTGCTCTTCGAGCGCGACGGGGGCGGTCCCGAGGCGCTCGACGCGGTGATTGGCGACTGGTACACCGATGGCTACAACGGCACCTTTGGCACGAGGGACGGCCACCGTTTCCACTACGTGAGCGACCCCGAGCCCAAGCGCGGCGGCCGCGGCGTCACCTACAATGTCGACCTCGGCCGGGCGCGGAGCGAGGCCATCGACGACCTGATGCGCCGCCTCGGCGTCTTGCATGGCGCTCACCCGGTCCGGCGGATGCTCATTGGCCGGGGTTTCTTGCCGTGATGGCCTGGTTGCTCGCTTGCGACGATGGGGCGGCGCGCGACAGCGCGCCATTGCAGGAGGGCATCCAGTGGGGAGAGGAGGTGGCCTGCGAGGGCGGTGACGATGGCCTCGAGCGTTTCGTCGACATCGGCGCCACGGCGTTGCCCGACTTCACCTTCGGCGACACCACCGATGTCTTCGGCCTCCCCGCGCCCGGCCTCTCGCCGATGGCCGTGGGCGACATCGACGCCGACGGCGACTTCGACCTCGTGCTCGGTGACTTCGGGCTCTCCCCCGTGGTGGAGCGCAACGACGGCGACTTCGTTTTCGCGCCCGTGTCGACGGTGCCCGTGGTCGACACCACCCCGGCGGAGGAAGGCACGCTCGCGCCGCTCTCCCTGGCCCTGGCCGACCGCGACGGCGATGGCCTCCCCGAGCTCTGGGGCACGGGCTTTGGATGGGCGGCCACCTGGCCCAATCTGGGGTCCGGCACCTTCGGCCCCGCCGAGCTCATCATCGAGCCCTCGCACGAGCTCGCCAGCTTCTACATGGAGTTCTCGCTCGGCGACGTCAACGGCGACGGTACCATAGACATGGGCCTCGCCGCGCTCGGCCCGCTCACGGGCGTCGAGGACACTCTCCAGGCCACCTTCCAGCACGCGCCCGGCCATGTGGCGGTCGCCTACGACCTGGGCGGGAGCTGGCAGGTCGTGCCCCTCGACAGCGCGGGCGGCGAGTTTGCGATGAGCGCCATGCGCTTCACCGACCGCGATCTCGACGGCGACCTCGACATCCTCGCCCCCGGCGACCGGCAGTACGTCGCCAGCTTCTGGCGTAACGACGGCAACGACGCCGACGGCCTCGCGGTGCTCGAAGACGACGGCTTCCTGATCGGCTTCTACACCCGCATCTCCGGCATGGGCATGGACCAGGCCGATCTCAACGGCGATGGCTTCCCCGACTACTGCATCACTGATACCCGGGCACCGGCCTGCTTTTTCTCCGATGGCGCCGGTGGCTACTACGAGGGCGCGGCCTCGATCACGCTCTACCAGGCCTCGCCCGACACGCAGAACCGCGAAATCTCAGGCTGGGCCTTCCACTTCGCCGACTTCGACAACGATGGGATGCCCGACGCCTTCCAGCCGAGCGGCGCGCCCGTTCGCTACGGTGAGGAGGTGTACATGTTCCCCGACCAGTACGACGTGCTCTGGGAGGGTCGCGACGACGGCACCTTCTTCGACGTCGGTACCGGGCACGTCGTCGCCAGCGTGCACGAACACTACGGCGCCTCGCCGGTCGACCTCGATGGCGACGGTGCGCTCGAGCTCCTCGTGGGCGGCGTGGGCGAGCCGCTCCACCTCTACCAGAACCGCTGCACCCTGGGCGGCTGGACCCAGATCGACCTTGTCGGCCCCGCGGAGAACCGCAGCGCCCTCGGTGCCCGCGTGGTGGTGACGGCGGGCGACCGGGTGCACCGCCGCGAGGTGGCGGCGCTGGCCGGCCCGGGACAGGCCCCCGCGCGCGTGCACGTGGGCCTCGGCGACGTCGACACGGTCGACATTGCTGTCACCTGGCCCGACGGCGAGAAGGCGGAGTACACCTCCGTGCCCTCGCGTCGGCTCGTCACCATCACCCACCCCGGGGCGGGCGGGTGATCGCGCTCCTCGGCGGGTGTGGCGCTATCGGCGACACCGCGTCGACGGGAGACACCGCGCTCACCAGTCCGCCGGCCTCGTACGTCGACGTGGCCGAGGACATCGGAGTCGGCGACATCGACCTCGGCTCGCCCGGCGAGGCCTACGGCTACAACGGGGCCGGTCTCGCACCCCTGGTGCTCGACGACCTCGACGGCGACGGCGATCCCGACCTGCTCGCCGGCAACTTCGGGACGAGTCCTTCGCTCTACCTCAACCTGGGCGATCGCTTCGAGGAGGGTGAGCCCTTGCCGCCCTGCCCGGAGGCGGGGAGCTTGCCCACCTCGCCACTGGCGTTGATCGCCGCCGACCTTGATGGCGACGCGATCGTCGACGTGGCAGGGCTCGGGCCGGCGAGCGTCGTCATGTGGCGCGGTCTCGGCGAGGGTCGCTTCGACGCGGCGGAGGTGGCGTGGGTCGACGAGGGCTTCCCGCCGGCCCTACGCTTCTCATTCGCGGCGGGCGACCTCGACGGCGACGGTGACGTCGATCTCGCGCTCCCCGGCTACGGCTACCCCGACGCCGAGGCGGGGACGGGCGCCCCCTTCCTGTGGCTCGAATCGCCGTTCCCAGCCAGCCGCGCGTGGACGGCGGCCGAGATGCTCGCGCCGGCGACCCTCTTCGTCCTCCGCCTGACCGACCGCGACGCCGACGGCGATCTCGACATCCTCGCGCCGCCCGACCGCGCCGCCCAGATCCAGTTCTGGCGCAACGACAGAGGGAGCTTCGAGGACGATGCCGCCGCGATCGGCGCCATGCACGCCCTGTCGGGCATGGGCATCACCGCGCTCGAGCTCGGGGACGACGGGCAGCTCGACTATTGTCTCACCGACGTGGGCGATCCCCTCTGCCTCGTGTCGACCGGCGACGGGATCTACGCCGAGGCCTCGGCGGCCCTCGGCATCTACCCTCGTGAACCGGCCGTGGAGGGCACCAGCACCATCGGCTGGGCGATCGAGGCCGTCGACCTCGATAACGATGGGGACGACGATCTCCTCCAGGCCTCAGGGCCTCACACGGAGATCGCGCCAGGCGACCCGGAGATCTGGCCCGACCTGGCCTTCTTGCGCGAGGGCGACGGATTCGAGGAGCGAGGCGAGGCGTTGGGCCTTGCCTCGCGACACCACCACGCAGGCCTTCGGGCCGCCGACCTCGACGGCGACGGCACTGTCGAGGTGGTGGTGACCGGCTACGACGAGCCGCCCCACGTGTACCGGCGCGAGACCAGCGAGAACAACTGGCTCGCGGTCGACCTCGTGGGCAAGGCGCCCAACACCAGCGCGATCGGCGCTCGGGTGGAGATTGTCACCCCCTCGGCGACGATCATCCGCGAGCTCGTGGCCTTGACGGGCCCGATGCAGGGCGCTCGCCGGGTGCACGTGGGCCTCGGCGATGCGGACGAGGCCAGTGTGCGCGTGCTCTGGCCGGGCGGCGAGTGGTCGGACAGCACCGCTGCACCGGCGAACGTGGTGCTGACGATGACCCAACCCGACCCCAACTGAAGCGCCGCGCCCCCCGGGGCCCCGGTGACGCTCGGCCTGGCCACCGTCCCCTCGGCCCTACCGCCGCCAGCCTACAGCCTCCCTCAGAGCTCAATCTCCGCCACGTTCCAGGTGATCGTGTCCTTCTGGATAGGCCCGATGACTTCCTTGTCAAAGCTCTGCGTACCCGCGTTGTAGCGGTACACGCGGAACTCCTTCTGGTCGTCGCTCGCGACGTAGAGCTCGAGCTTGCCGTCCTTGTCGAAGTCGGCGCCCACGCTGGTGTGCTCGAAACCGCCGCTGTCGGCGGCGATGTTCTCACGGTGCCAGCCGCCCCCGGCCTCCTGGGTGAGCAGGTAGAGCCCGGTCTTCATGGCCGCGGCCACGAGGTCGAGCTTGCCGTCCTGGTCGAAGTCGCCGGGCACGAGGAAGCGGGTTTGCCGGTCGTCGATGGTGGCGATGACGGTGTGGCTCACCTTCTTGCCCTTCCAGGCATACTGGCGGATTTCGACTGGCTTCTTCACCTGGGGCTTGCCATCCACCAGTTCGGTCTCGGCCTCGATCACCGAGAAGAACTCGCTCGGGCCCTGGCCGTCGATGTTGGCGCAGAGGATCTCCTTGGCGTGGCTGCCCATGAAGTCGTCGAGCACCGACTCCTTGAAGGTGGTGCCGTCCCACTGCATCATGATCACCTGCCCGGGCTGGCTCTCGCCCGAGGACTGGTTGCGCGCCGACGGGGTGGCGAAGAACTCGTTCTTGCCGTCGCCATCGACATCGCAGATCTCGATCTCGTGCACGAAGGTGTCGGCCTGCTTGCGGTACTCGGTGACGACGAGCTTGCCGTCGTCGCCCCAGGTGCCCACCGCGATGACGCCGGCGTCGTGGGTGGCCATCACGAGGTCGTCCTTGCCGTCGCCATTGACGTCGCCCGCCTCGAGGTCGCGGATCCGGTTGAACTTGCCTTCCCACTTGGCACTCCACAGCGACTCGCCCTTCCAGACGCCGTCGACTCGCGACCACTTCTTCAGCTGCGCGCCCTCGGCACCAATGGTGTAGAAGCCGCCGTCGCCCGTGGCCAGGACCTTGTGGAAGACGTTGCTGTCCGCGTCTTCGAGGGTGCTGCTCGACCAGCCGCCCGCGCCCTTCTGCCAGAAGGTGAGGAGCGCCGGGCCGGGCTTGGGCTTGTTGTCGGCGCCGCGCACGAACTGCGCCTCGGCGAGGATCAAGGTGGCACCGCCCTGGGCAGGGCCGGCGGAGGGCTTGGGCTCGGCCTTCACCTCCGGCTTGGGCTCGACCTTGGCTTCGGTCGTCGGCTTCTTGGTGTCGCCCGCGCAGGCGGGGGCGAGGACGAGGAGGCCGAGAATCCCGGCGGTAGCGGCGGCGAACTTCAGGTTGAGACTCATGTGTGCTCCGAGGGACGGCCGGTCTAACGTGCTACCGTGAGTGCGCATGCCGTGGGCGGCGCTGATCCTCGCGTGGAGCCTCCGCGCGTACGCCGCGGAAGAGGTGCAGGGCCCTAGCTGGGTGGAGGCCCCGGCCTTCGCCTGGCCGGCGGGCGTGGAGTCGTCCCTCGGGCCGGCCCGGGTGGAGCTGGAGCTGCTCGTCGACGAGACAGGCGGGATCGAGTCGATCCGCGTGGTCTCGGGGCCGCCAGCGCTGGTCGAGCACGTGGTCCGCGCGCTCGACGGTCGGCGGTTCACGCCGGCCAGCGAAGGGGGCATCCCCGTGGCGGTGCTGGTCCCCCTCGTCGTGGAGTTGATCCCGCCGGTACCTGCGGCGGAGTCCCCGCCTCCACCTCCGGCACCGGTCGACGCGGGGATCACCGCCACGTACACCGTCCCGCGCGGTGAGGTGTCGCGACAGAGCCTCTCGGCGGAGGAGCTGCGCAGCACGCCCGGGACGCTCGGTGACCCCTTGCGCGCGGTGGCGAACCTGCCGGGAACGGTGCGCACGCCGCTCGACATGGGCTGGCTCTTGGTCCGGGGGGCCAATCCCGAGCACACGGCGGTGTACATCGACGGCGCCCGCGTGCCCCTTGTCTACCATCTGGGTGGATTTTCGTCGGTGGTCCACCCGGCCTACGTGGAGCGGGTGGACTTCCTCCCCGGCGGCGGCCCCGCACGCTACGGACGCGCGCTCGGCGGCACGGTCGATCTCGTCACCCGGGGGCAGCTGCCGGTTGCCGAGGCCCGGGTGGGGGCCAACCTGGTTTTCGCCGGTGCCTTCGCCAGTGCCCCAGTCGGCGACGCCACGCTCAGCGGCTCGGTGCGGCGCAGCTACATCGACGCGGTGGCCGCACCCTTTCTGCCGGAGGGCGCGGCGGGCGCCTTGCCACGCTTCTGGGACTGGCAGGCCCGCGCCGATCTCCCTGGCGGCAGCAACCTCTTCGCCTTCGGCTACGTCGACGAGATCGATGTGCCCGAGGCCGGCGACACGCAGATCACCCTCCGCGTGCTCACCCAACGGTTGCACGCCCGCGCCCGCTTGCCCGTGGCCTCACGGGAGCTGGTGCTGACGCCCGCAGTGGCCTACGAGAAGTTGGCCCTGGAAGACGCCGATATCGGCGTGGTGCAGGCACGCGAGTCGGTGACGCTCGACCTGCGTGCGGAGACGCCAGACACGCTGGACGGTGACCTGGGCTGGACAGCCGGCGTCGACGGCCAGGTGGCCTACACGCGGGTGGCGATCACCGGGCTGGATCATGCCATCCCCGTCGGTACCCCGGATGTGTACGGCGATCTTCGCTGGGGGCGCGCACGGGGGCCGCACCTGGTCGGGGGTGTCCGGGTGGACAGTTTGTTCGCCCAGGACCAGCCCGCCCGCCTTGGCTTGTCGCCGCGGCTCACGGGTCACTGGCCGACGAGCGCCCGGAGTGCGCTCGAAGTGGAGCTGGGCGTGTACCACCAGCCGCCACCGGCGGAAGTGCTGGTGGGCGAGACCGAGGGCGCCTCGCTCGAGCTCGACGAGGCGCTCGGCGCCGGGGTCGGTGGTCGGCTCGGCGTTGGGCCGGTGGAGGCCACGCTGGACCTCTGGGGTCGCGACTATGCGCGACTCTCCGTCCCCGAGGCCGACTACAGCACCGACAGCACCCATGGCCTCGCCTACGGGGTCGACCTCGGCGCCCGCCTCCGTTGGCGTCGGCTGAACGCGATGCTTCGCTACAGCTACGCGCGGTCCTACCGGCGCGACGACGCGGACGAGGTGTGGTGGCCGTCTGCCTACGACCAGCCGCACACGCTCGGCCTGGTGTCCGCCTACGACCTCGGTCGCGACTGGACCATCTCGGCGCGCTTTCGCTACGCGAGCGGCTTCTGGGTGGGCTTCGATGGCGCCGAGCTGGCCGACCTGCTCACGCTCGAAACGGAGACCCTCGATCCCGACTCGGGCCGCGTCGAGGCCTACCACGCCCTCGACCTCAAGATCGTGAAGAACTTCCGCTTCCGACGTTGGTCGCTCGACGCCTACCTCGACATCGAGAATGTCTACAACCACCGCGTGCCGGAGCCAGTGATCACGGGGATCTCCACGGTTCGCGTGGACGTTCTCGGCCGGGGACTGCCGGTGCTCCCCATCTTCGGCGTGGAAGCACAGTTCCCGGATCGCCGGGATGAGTAGGCGCGATCAGTACAGCAAGCAGCTGGCGCGCGCCTCGTCCCACTCGCTCCGCGTCGCCGCCCACCGGTCGACGAGCTCGCGCAGGCTCAGTCGCGACTCCAGCGCCACGCGTCCCTCGGCGGAACCGAGCAACAGGTCGATGGCGATGGGCTCGTCGACAAACTCGTAGGTCTCCGTGCGCCAGCGGAACTGCGAAGGATTGGCGCGGATCGCCGCCTCGAGGGTGACGAGGCCGAGCAAGAGCGCGTTGAGCTGGTTCCGGTCGGTGACGAAGATCTCGGTGCCGTTGCAGGGCTGCCCGGCGAACTTCTGGAAACGTGGCTCGAAGCTGGCGGCGCGGAAGGCCACGCCGTCGAGACCCGCGTCGGCGGCACCGAGGCGGCAGAGCCGGGTGAACTCGTTGGCGTCGAGCCACGGCGCCCCGAGAAGGTGGAAGGGGCGCGTCGTCCCCCGTCCCTCGCTCAGGTTGGTGCCCTCGACGAGACACATGCCCGGGTAGATCGCCGCCGTCTCGAGCGTGGGCATGTTGGGCGAGGGGAAGACCCAGGGCAGCCCCGTCTCGTCGTACCACTGGTCGCGCGTCCAACCCTCCACCCGGACGACATCGATCTCGCAGGCGATACCCACCACGTCACGGAAGTAGTAGGCGAGCTCCCCCATCGTCATGCCGTGGCGCACGGCGAGCGGGTAGGCGGAGACGAAGCTCTCGTAGCCGGGCTCCACCACGTTGCCCTCGACCGTGAGGCCGTCAATGGGATTGGGGCGGTCGAGCACGATGATCTTGGTGCCGGTCGTTGCCGCCACCTCCATCATGTAGCCGAGGGTAGCCTGGTACGTGTAGTAGCGACTGCCGATGTCCTGGATGTCGAAAAGCACCACGTCGAGGTCGGCCAAGAGCGTGGCGGCGGGGCGCAGCGTGTCGACCGTCTTGCCGTAGAGCGACACCACCGCGTTCTCCGCGTCTTCGCCTTCCACCGCGATCATGTCCTGCGCGGTGGCGTGCAAGCCGTGCTCCGGCGTGAACACGCGCCGCACCGGCACGGATGCGCCGCGCAAGAGATCGAGCAGGTGGTCGAGGTCGCGATTGACCGCCGTGTGGTTCACCGCCACGCCAACGCGCTTGCCGCGCAAGGAATCCACGTTGTCGAGCAGACGTTCCAGCCCCGTGCGCATGCGGCCTCCGGGGGCCGCGGATATCCTCGCCCCCATGTTCCTGCTCGCCTTGTTCGCGTGCGGCCCCGTCGGTGACGGCAAGGCCGCGCTCGCGTTTGATGGTCCCCCCGATTGCGCCACCATCGACAACCCCGGCGAGGCGCCCACGGCGCTGACCATGGAGATGTGGCTGCGCGGCGACCCCGACGCCGGGCCGCAGCTCCGGCCGCTGGCGATCTGGAGCGGGGTCTTCGAGCTCACGGAGCGCGAAGATGGCGTGGTGAGCTTCGCCGTGGGTGACGACGGCGCCGCCGCCACCTACGCTTTTTCGCTCTTCGACGGGGTGGTGCACCACGTGGCGGGTACCTACGACGGTGCCGACGGCACTGTTCGCCTGTTTGTCGACGGCAAGCTCGCGGGCGCCAACGAGGCCTTCCCCGGAGAGGCCGACGACCGCATCCAGGTGGGCTGCGCCAAGGCGGCCACCGAGGGCTGGTACGGGGTCATCGACGAGATCCGCCTGTCGTCCACCGTGCGGTACACCGGCGACTTCACGCGCCCCGAGTCGGCCTTCAAGGACGACGACGACACCGTGATGCTCTTCCACCTCGACGAGGGCACCGGGGAGACGGCGACCAGCGCCACGGGCGGCGCCGAGATGTTCATCACCGACGCCGGCTGGGTGGAGTTCGACGCTTTCGCGGGGACCACCGAGTGATCCTCCTTGCCCTGGCCTGCGCCACGCCGCCCGTCCAGGCGGATCCTGTGCCGCCTCCGCTCCCGGTCACCGAGCCGGTCGCGACCCCGGAGAACGCGGTGACGGTGCCCACCCTGCTCGGCGAGGCCGCCGGGGTGAGCTTCCTGGGCGACTGGACCAGCGGCCCCTGCCAGGGTCGGGGTTACGCGCGCAACGTGCGCTTCGAGGAAGATTTCAGCTACGCAGTGATCGACCTCGTCTCGCCCTGCCCAGTCGGCACCACCTGCATGTGGAGCGGGATGGCCACTTTCGCCGGCGAGTGGCGCCAGGATGGCACCCAGCTCAAGCTCAGGGAGCTGGGCATCGCCTCGGGCACCGGTCCGGGCGGGCCCCACCCCGTCCTGTTCGAGTCCAACGGCGAGGGCAAGCTGGTGGAGAACGGCTGCATCTACGAGAAGGGACTCACGGTGCCCACGGGCTATGCGGAGGACAAGGTGCGTCCCAAGGTGCCTGGCCGGTAGCCACGCATCGTCACGGGCTGCCAGGGTCGCTTGCCGACGGGAGCCTTCGCGTCTACCGCTCGGGGCATGTGGAACAACCTCAAGACCACCCTGCTCCTGGCCACGCTCACCGGACTCCTGGTCCTCGCCGGCCGTGCGCTCGGCGGGCAGGGCGGCATGCTCATCGCCCTCGGCGTCGCGGCCCTGATGAACCTTGGCTCCTGGTGGTTCTCCGACAAGCTCATCCTCTCGATGTACCGGGCCCAGCCGGTAGGGCCCGCCGACGCGCCGCAGCTCTACCGGATGGTGCAGGAGCTGGCGGCGCGGGCGCAGATGCCCATGCCCAAGGTGTACGTCATCCCGGAGGCTCAGCCCAACGCGTTCGCCACCGGTCGCGACCCGGAGCACGGCGCCGTGGCGGTGACCGAGGGCATCCTCCGGATGGTGCCCCCCGACGAGCTGCGCGGCGTGCTCGCGCACGAGCTCGCCCACCTCCGCAATCGCGACACGCTCATCTCGGCGGTGGCCGCCGTGATCGGGGGCGCGATCTCGATGCTCGCCAACTGGGCACAGTGGGCGCTCTTGATGGGGGCGGGTCGTCGTGACGACGAGGGCGAGGGCGCCGGCATCGGTGGCCTGGTGAGCATCCTGGTTGCCCCGATCGCCGCCACGCTGATCCAGCTCGCCATCAGTCGCTCCCGCGAGTACCAGGCCGACCTCTGGGCGGCGCAGCTCATCGGCGACGGCCGCCCGCTTGCGCGCGCGCTCCAGCGACTCGAGCAAGGCGCCGCCTACATCCCGGCGCACGCCGACCCGGCCACGGCGCATCTCTTCATCGTGAGCCCCTTCGCTGGCGGTGGGATCTTCTCGCTTTTCCGCACCCATCCCCGCACCGAAGACCGCGTGGAACGCCTGCTCAAGGTGACCGCGGAGCTTCACCAGGGGCGCATGGTGGGCTGAGAATCGGCAACGCTCTTGCCGAGAATATGTGATTCTCGGCAATAGGGACGCCGAATCGTGGTGACCTGAGAAGATGTTCCCGCGCAGCCTTGTCCCACCCGATTCAAGCTTTTTCTTGCTTGGGCCTCGGGGTACCGGCAAGGCTACCTCGGTGCGGGAGCGGTTCCCGGGTGCTCTCCGCCTCGACCTCTTGCACGAGGCCACCTTCGCCGAGCTCGCGGGGAACGCCGAGCGCATCGAGGCGATGGCCGACGTTGCCGGCGTGGTGACCGTCTGCATCGACGAGGTGCAGAAACTCCCCTCTCTACTCGACGAGGCCCACCGCCTCATCGAGGCGCGCGGGTTCCGGTTCGTGCTCACGGGTTCGAGCGCCCGCAAGCTGCGGCGAGCCGGCGTCAACCTGCTCGCAGGTCGAGCGCGCACCCTGACGATGCAACCGCTCACGCCTGTGGAGCTGGGTCCCTAGTTCGACCTTGGTCACGCCTTGCAGTTCGGGCTCCTGCCCACGGCCTGGGTGGTAGCCGACCCTTCCGACTACCTCCGGAGCTACGCGGGCACCTACCTGCGCGAGGAGGTCATGCAGGAGTCGCTGGTGCGCAACCTGGGCGGCTTCAAGCGGTTTCTGGAGAGCGCGAGTCTCTCGCAGGCCGCGTCCCTGAACATGCAAGCCGTCGCGACCGACTGCGCCGTGCCCCGCAAGACGGTGGAGACCCATTTCGAGTTGCTGGAGGACTTGCTGCTCGGCGTCCGCCTGCCGATCTTCACCCGCCGCGCCGCGCGCAAGCTGGTGGCCCATCCCAAGTTTTTCTATTTTGATGCAGGTGTTTACCGGGCGATCCGTCCGCGCGGGCCGCTCGACAGCCCGGCGGAGATCGACGGCGCCGCGCTGGAAACACTCGTCTTCCAGATCATCCGCGCCACCAGCGCCAACGTTGGTCTCGACTATGATTTGTTCGCTTGGCGCACACCGACCGGCGCCGATGTCGACCTGGTGGCCTACGGGCCGGGCGGGCTCCACGCGTTCGCGGTGAAGCGGGCCCATCGCTGCCAGGAGAAGGACATCGAGGGGTTGCGCCTGGCTTGCGAGGATTACCCGGAGGCGCGTGGCCACCTGCTCTACGGTGGAGACCGACACTACGCCTACGGACAGATCGAGGTTCTTCCTGTGGAGAAAGCCCTGATGCGCCTCCCCGAGTTGCTTGGCTCAGCCCCCACACCAGCTCCGGACCGCCTCCAGTAGTGGCTCGCCGAACTTGCGGAAACGTTCGGGGCCCATGCCGTGGACCGACAACATGGCGGTGCGCGTGACCGGTCGCGAGGCGGCGATGGCCTGAAGCGTGCGGTCGGCCGCCACCACGTAGGCAGGCACGTCGGCCGCCTTGGCCAGTCGCCCGCGCACATCGCGCAGGTGCTGGTACAGGTCGGTGGAGCCCACCGGCGCCGCGGTGATCGAGGGCGCGGACTTCGCCGCCGCGCCCAGGGGAAAACACATCCGGAAGTCGTCGGCCTTGCCGAGCATCACCTGGCGGCCGAGGTCATTCAGGGCGAGTACGGTGTACATCGTGTCGCGACCGCCGATTTGGCGGCGAGCCGGCTGCCGCTCCAGCGCCCCGGCGCGTGCCAGCTCGGCGAGCACCGCCTCCACCTCGCGCTGGGAGAACTGCGAGAGGATGCCGAAGGTGGAGAGGCGGTCGAAACCGAAGCTGTTCACGGCGCCGTCGCGATTGCCGACGAGCACGCGCGCGACCATCCCGGCGGCGTGCGGGTCTTTCATCCGGGCCACGCAGGCGAGGGCCTTGCGCACGATGATGTCCTCGTCGGCGTCGAGCCCACGAGGGGCCGTGCCCTTCTTCCCGGATCGGCAGGCGTCGCAGTTGCCGCAGCGCTCGTAGGGCGCCGTCTCTCCGAAGTACTCGAGGATGAACTTGCGACGGCACTCCGCGCGGCCATAGTCCACCATCGACTGGAGTTTCTTGAGCTCCCTCGCCACGCGCGCCCGCACGTCGGCCTCGGTGAGGCGAAGCTCGGCCCCGGGCCTCAGGATCTCGTAGCCCTCGGCCCGCGTGGGCTCCACCCAGTCGATGTGTGCTCGGGCGCGGAGCGTGGCGAGGGTGGCGACGACTTGCTGCGGCGTGACGTCGAGCTCGTCGGCGATGCGCTCGGGCACGGCCCCGCACTGGCCGTCGTGAGCATGATCCACGAGCCAGCTGAATACCCGCCCGCGCAGTCCTTCCTCGCGACAGGGCGACAGGAGTCGCGCGTAGCCGGGACGATCCGCCCCTCCGAGACGCCGCACCAGTCCCTCGCGGACGAGCGTGTACACGCAGCTTTGCCCGGCGCGCTCCTCCGCGTCGGGCGGGAGCACCGAGGCCAGCTCCCCAGGCGCGAGGAAGACTGGGTTCTCGCCTTTGCCATCGACGTACTTCCACGCGGCGTGCACCCAGGCCGCCGGTGGGTGCGAGCCGTGGATGAAGAACTCGTGGATCCGACGATCTTCCTCGCGGAAGAGGAGCGTGACCCGGGAGGCTTTCCCGTCGCGACCGGCACGACCGATCTCCTGGTAGTAAGCCTCGATGCTGCCCGGCATGTCGTAGTGGACGACGGCGCGCACGTCGTCCTTGTCGAGGCCCATGCCGAAGGCGTTGGTCGCCGCGACGACCCCCAGTTTGCCGCGCATGAAGGCCTCCTGGACGGTCTGCCGCTCCGAGAGGTCGAGCCCCGCGTGGTAGGCCCTCGCGCCGGGGACGGCCCCCGCCGCGCGATCGACGTTCTTCCGGGTGGCGCAGTACACCAGCGCGGGGCCGCCGCCTGCGAGCGCGGCCACCAGCGTGTCTTTCTCTTTCGGGCCCTTCACCTCCATCACGTCGATCCGGAGGTTGTGGCGGTCGAAACCCCGCACGAACTTCCGCGCGCCGGGTAGGCCGAGCACCCGGAGGATGTCGTCTTGCACCTCGGGCGTGGCGGTGGCGGTGAGCGCCACCGTGCGGGGAGAACCGAGGGCCAGGCGAGCCTCGCCGAGGCGCAGGTAGTCGGGGCGGAAGTCGTGACCCCACTGGCTGAGGCAGTGGGCCTCGTCGATGGCGAGGAGTCGCACGTCGACCCCGCGGAGGGCGTCGAAGAAGCGAGGGGAGAAGCGCTCCGGCGCCACGTAGAGCAGCTCCACCTCGCCTCGTCGGGCCGCGTCCATCGTCGCGCGTCGCTCGGCGGGATCCACGCTCGAGTTGATGAGGGCCGCGCGCACGCCGCGCGCGAGCAACTGGTCGACTTGATCCTTCATGAGCGCGATGAGCGGGCTCACCACGATGCAGGTACCGCCCATCGCGAGCGCGGGCAGCTGGTAGCACAGCGACTTGCCCGCCCCCGTGGGCATCACCACCAGGGAGTCGGCCTCGGAAACCACGAAGCGAACGATCTCTTCTTGCCCTGGGCGGAAGGCCTCGTGCCCGAAGCGAGCGCGCAGGAGCGCGGCGAGGTCGAGGGGAGGGGTGCTCATGGGCGGCGCAACGGTAAGCGCGGGCACCCGAGGCGGAAAGGGCGGACGGCGACCAGATCGGCTAACGATCCCGCATGCGCGCTCGCCTCGTCCTTGCCCTGATCGTTGGCTGGTCGCTGGCCTGCACCGGCACCGACAGCGCCGGGGAAACCTGCCCGCTCGACGAGCTCTACGAGGCCAGCGACGGCACACAATATTGTCGCGACGACTTCGCGCCCGAAGACTGCGAGTTGCTCTACGAAGAGATCATCGACGCTTTCGTGACCTGCGCCGACGGCGCCTTCACCGAGGAGGAGCTGCGCGAGGAGATCGCTGCGCAAGGCGTCGACCTCGACTGTGACGAGGCTGTCGCGACCACCGACGAGTACGAGGTGTGTGTCGACGAGCTGCGCGAGCCCACCTGCTCCGGTCGGCTGGCCGAGCTGCCCGAGGCCTGCCAGGGCGCGGTGCTGATCCTGGAGTAGCGGGCGTTGGCGCGTTCGCGTCGGTCGTCCGTACGATAGACGCTGGCCGTGCCGAACCAACCGCTTCCCCCCGTGCCGGGCGTCGAGGGCATCGCCTCGCTCGTGCCCTTCGGTCTGGGCGCCCAGAAGCCACATCACATCTGGGAAACGCTCGAGGTGATGTGGGAGAACCGCGACGCGCTCCCCTACGCCTACAACATCCTGTCGCAAGGTGTGTGTGACGGCTGCTCCCTGGGGCCCCGCGGGCTTCGCGACGACGTGATCGACGGGCTGCACCTCTGCACCACCCGCCTGCGGCTCTTGCGCCTGAACACGATGCCACCGCTCGATCCGGCGGCGCTCGCCGACATGAGTCGTTTACGACGGCTAGACAACCGCGAGCTCCAGGCCCTCGGCCGGGTGCCGCACCCTTTCGTGTACCGCAAGGGCGACACCGGTTTCTCACGGATTTCGTGGGACGAGGCGCTCCAGCTGGCAGGAACGGCCCTCCGCGACACCCCACCGTCGCGACAGTCGTGGTTTGCCACCAGCCGCGGCATCACCAATGAGGCCTACTACGCCTTCACCAAGGCGGCGCGCCTCGCCGGCACCAACAACGTCGATCTCTGCGCTCGGCTCTGCCACCAGGCCAGCGTGTCGGGGCTGAAGGCCACTGTCGGCGTAGGGGCCCCCACCTGCTCCTTGCGCGACATGATCGGCACCGACCTGCTCCTCCTCTGGGGCGCCGACATCGCGAACAACCAGCCCGTCACGATGAAATACCTCGCCCACGCCAAGGCGGCGGGCACGCGCATCGTGGTCATCAATCCCGTGCGCGAGAAGGGGCTCGAGTCCTACTGGGTGCCCTCGATGCCGATGTCGGCTCTGTTCGGCACGCGACTGATGGACGACTTCGTGCAGGTTCGCGTGGGGGGCGACATCGCGCTCGTGCAGGGCTTGCTGAAGGCGCTGGTGGAGATGGGCGCCGTGGCTCGGGAATGGGTGGGGGCGCACACCGTCGGCTGGGAGCTCGTGGAAGCCCAGGTGAAGGCCCTCGCCTGGACGGAGATCGAGCGTCTCGCGGGCGTTCCCCGCGGGCAAATCGAGTGGATCGCGCAGCTCTACGCCCGAGCGCGCACGGTGGTGTCGGTGTGGTCGATGGGGCTCACCCAGCACCGCTTCGGCACTGAGAACGTGGAAGCCGTGGTGAACCTGCACCTCGCCGGAGGCATGTTCGGTCGCGAGAAAACCGGGGTGATCCCGATCCGCGGGCACTCGGGCGTGCAGGGCGGCGCCGAGTGTGGCGTGGGGCCGAACATCCTGCCCGGCAGCGTGGGGATGGAGGCGCGCGCCCGGTTCGAATCGGCCTGGGGGCACGCCCTCCCGACGTCAGACGGTTTGTCGACCGTGCCGATGGTGCACGCCATGGAACGGGGCGAGATCGACTTCCTCTACAACGTCGGCGGGAACTTGCTGGCGGTGTTGCCCGATCCGCAGCGCGTCGCGACGGCCTTCGCGCGAACGAAGCTCCGCGTGCACCAGGACATCGTCGTCAACACCTCCACGATCCTCGAGCCCGGCGAGACCGTTCTGCTGCTTCCCGCGCAGACCCGCTACGAGCAGCGTGGCGGGGGCACCTCCACCTCCACCGAGCGTCGCGTGCGCTTCTCCCCGGAGATCCCCGGACACCCCCAGGTGGGGGAGTGCCGCCCGGAGTACGAGATCCCTTGCCAGGTGGTGAGCGTCGCCTTTCCCGAGAAAGCCGCCGCGCTCGCCTACAAGGATGCCAGCGAGATTCGCGCCGAGATGGGCAGGACGATGGAGCTCTACAAGGGCGTGGAAGATCTGAGCAAGGCGGGGGACTGGATCCAGTGGGGTGGCGAACGCCTCTTTGCCGATGATCGGTTCAAGATGTCTGATGGAAAGGCACGCTTTGCGCTCGTGGAGGCGGTGGAGGTGGCGGTGCCCGAGGGTGCTTTCTACCTCACGACGCGACGGGGCAAGCAGTTCAACAGCATCGTGATGAAAGACCACGACCCGGTGCAGGGAGGCCGCGCCCGCGACGACCTGCTCGTGAGTGGCGAGGATCTCGTGGGGATGGGCTTCCGCGACGGCCAGCGGGCGATCGTGCGCAGCGACGTGGGGCGCTTCGAGGTGACGTTGCGCCAGGCCCAGATCCGTCCCGGCGTGGTGCAGGCCTACTGGCCGGAGTGCAACGTCGTCATCGGCCATCGACTCGACCCGCGGTCGGAGGAGCCCGATTACAACGCGGTGGTGTGGATCGAGCGCGCATGAAGCGAGTGCCCGCCCGGCGACCCGACGGGCCGGGGATCGACGAGGTGATCGAGGAAGAACCCCTCGAGATCCGTGTGGAAGGGCAGGCGGCGGCGGTGACGATGCGCACCCCGGGCGACGACCTCGAGCTCGCCGTGGGTTTCTTGCTCACCGAGGGGGTCATCGACGGCATCGACGACGTGCGCGCCGTGGCGACCGTGGCCGACAACGTGGTGGACGTGCGCCTCGCGGAAGGCGTCCCCCTGCATCGCCAGCGCCTGGCTGATCGGCAGCTGTATGCCTCGTCGAGCTGCGGGATCTGCGGCAAAGCCTCGCTCGATCGGGTGCGCGCCCGAGTGCCGCACCGCGAGGGCTGGCTCCCCGAGGCCGAGACCATCGACGTCGTGCTCGTATCGGTCGCGACACGGCAGGCGCAGTACGCGGCCACCGGGGGTTGCCATGCGGCGGCGCTCTTCGACCGCAGAGGTCAGGTGCTCTTGTTGCGGGAAGACGTGGGACGGCACAACGCTGTGGACAAGGTGCTCGGCGCGCACTTGCGCGCGGGGGGCGACACGGTCGGACTCGGCCTCTACGTGAGTTCCCGGGCCGGCTTCGAGGTGGTGCAGAAGGCCGCCGTGGCCGGCATCGGCACGGTCATCGCGGTGGGCGCGCCGACGTCGCTGGCCATCGAGGGCGCCCACGACTGGGGGCTAGGTCTCGTGGGCTGGGCGCGCGGGGGACGCTGGGCGATCTACTAGGAGGCTGGAGGCTCTAGGCGGTAGGCCTTAGGCGACAAACGGCCGCGTCGCTGCGATCACCACGTCCCCCCATCGCGGTCCACACCCTAACGCCTACAGCCCACAGCCTGTCACGACGACGCCCCCGCCAGCATCCTCGCCCGCGCCTTCCACGGCACGTCGTCTGCCAGCTCGGTCAGCGCCTTCTCCGCCTCGAACTTGCCCCCGAGCTCTCCCGCGATGACCCTGGCCCGGCCGCGGGCGAGCGGTGCCTGCGGCGAGAGCTCCACGGCGTGCAACGCGTCCATCGGGTCGCGACGGATCACCGCGCGCAGGGCGCGTAGTTCCGCGCGGAGCCCCTGGAGGCCGCGTTCGTCGGCGTAGCCAATCGCGGTGTCGACGGCGGTGGCGATGGTGGGTTCGCTCGCGCGCACGCGCAGTTTCCAGGCCTCGGCGCGGAAGAGCCCGGCGCGGCGACCCGCCCGAGCCCAGGCCTGCGCCGCGTTCTGGAAGCAGGCCTCAGCCTCGGCCTCGTCGAGATCGTCGTCGTTGCTCCCGGGCCCGGCGTACCAGGCCACCCCGAGCGACCGCAAGGTGCCTTGGAGCACCGACGTTTCCCCCAGCTCCATCCACGCTGCGGCCAGGGCGCCCGCAGCGGCCGCGTGCGGGGCCAGCTGGGCCACGAGGGCGCGCCACGTGGCGCTGGCAAAGCGCAGATCACCGTCGAGACGTGCGAGCTGCGCCTTCCGGAACGCGGCGGCGAACTGCGCGCCCACGAGCGGTGATCGGTCAAGCTCGGCGACGAGCCCGCGGGCGAGGCGGACTCGCCCGGCCGAGAGGGAGGTGCCGCAGGCCACATCGAGGGCGAGGGCCCGCGCGGGCGCGTCTGGCGCGCCGTCGACGGCGGCGGCGGCGATGTCGGCGGCGGCCTCGATCTCGCCGGCGTCGGCGAGGGCGCCGGCCAGCTGGGCGGCGTCGGCCACGGTGGCGGAGCGAAGGGTGAGCGCCAGCCGGATCATCCGCGCGGCGGCGGCAGGGCGATCGTCGCGCCGGAAGGCGTCCGCGGCGCGAACCGCCAGGTCGGGGGCGTCGGCCCGACCGGACTTCGCGGCGCTCTCGGCCAGGACCTTCCATGCGTCGCCGGCCTCCGTCCACTTCGCGGCGCGCTCGAGGGCCTCGGCGTCGGCGGCTTTCATGGGCTGAGCGTAGCACTACGTTACAGGCACGGCCCTTGCTGCCTCGCTTGCCGGAGCCCATCCCTTGCGACTGTCCGCGCCCTGGGGCCGATGGGGACGTGATCGTCTCGATCCGTGGCCGCGACACGGTTGTCGCGGCGTGACCCGGCTCGTGGCCGCGGTGGGCGATGAGCTCGGGCCGCTCCCGGGCACGGTGCTCGGCGTGGGGCTCGTGGCGGCGGCGACCTCGGCGGCGCGCCTACTCGCGACGGATCGCCCTGATGCCGTGGTGCTCATCGGCACCGCAGGGCGACTCGGCGATGGCCCCCGGGTGGGCACGGTCATCGTGGCGAGCGAGGTGGCGCTCGGTTCGGCCGCGGCCGTGCTCGGGCTTGGCTATGTTCCCCGCAGGCCGGGCCCCATCGCCGCCGACCCGGGGCTGGTCGAGCGCATCGGGCTCCCGCTGGCGCGGGTGCTCACCAATCTCGCCATCACCACCGATCCGGCGCTTGCCGAGCGTTTCGCGGCCGAGGGGCAGGTGGAGCACATGGAGGCCTACGCCGTGGCCTACGCCTGCGCCGACGCGGGCGTGCCCTTCGCGGCCGTGCTCGGCATCACCAACGAGGTGGGTCCCGGCGCCCACGCCGAGTGGCTCCGCCACCGCCTGTTGGTGCAAGCGGCGGTGCAGGCGGTCGCGGCCCGCATCGTCGGCGGTTAGGCGCCCGGCCGATGAACCCCTACATTCCTCGCGACGTCGTGCACCGGTGGTCGGAAGACTGCGCCAACGACGCCAACGTGTTCGCCGGCCAGGCCCGTCGCCTCCTCGAGGGGCAATCGCGCCTCGCCCGATTCTTCAAGTCGAACGTGCCCTCCATGGAGGGCCAGGCGGGCGACGTGTCGCTCTACTTGCTCGCCGTGATCGTGCGCCTCTTCGACCGCGCCGGGGGACGCGTCAACAAGGTGGGGGCCGCCGAGATCGAGGCGGCCACCAAGAAGATCGGAGCGCACGCGAAGCTGCTCCTGCCCGGCGACGACGGCTTCCCCGCGCGGGTGCGCGAGGTGGCCGGTCGGGCCCAGCCTCACATCCTCGACGAGGCGCTCCATGCGCTGTTCGAGCGCGAAGAACGCAAGGAGAACGAGGCCCAGGTGGATCCCGCGCAGGCGGCGCTGATCTTCCTGATGCTCTGGGCCGCCACCGAGGCCCTCGACCTGGCGTGGCGCGCACCGCCGTCGCCGGAGTGGGCGGAGTAACCATGGGCTTGAGGGACGCGCTCAAAGCCAAGGCCAAGGCCCTTCTCGGGCGGGAAGAACCGCGCTCCTCGCCGGCCGCCTCTGCGGGCGCCCCGGTCGCGACGCCCGCTGCGCCCCCGGTCGCGACACCGGTCGTGGCTCCGGCGGCGCCGGTCCCCACCGGGGTCGCCTCAGGCGAGTTCCACGCCGTGTGCGCGTCGACGGCGGTGCGCGAGGGTAAGCCCGGCACCTACGCGCACCCGGTCGTGTCGGGGATCAACGTCGCGATCTTTCGCCACGGCGGCCAGCTCTACGCGATCGACAACGCCTGCGCGCACGAGGATGGCCCCATCGGCGAGGGCACGGTCGAGGGCAAGTGTGTGCGTTGTCCCTACCACGACTGGCAGTACGACTTCACCACCGGGGCGTGCATCACCGACCCCGAGCGCAAGCGCGCCACCTACGGGGTGAAAGACGAGGCCGGCCAGATCTGGGTGGGCCCCGAGGCGAGCCCGGGTAGCGAAAGCCGGGGCGGCGAACACGACGATGGCATGGAGGTTTACCGGCAATGAGCGACTCTCTCACGGCAGCAATGCAAATGGGCGTCTCGATGGACGCCCTGGTCAAGAAGCTCGGCGGCGTGGCCGAGGGCGGCAAGAACCTCACCATCAAGGTGGAAGATCGGGCGCGGCCCTACCTCGATCACGCCGTCGCCGGCTTCATTGACGGTCCGCCCACCTCGGTCGTGGCCTTCGTGCTCTCCGGGAAGGATCCCGGGGCCGAGGCCTGGCGCCGGTTCACGCTGAGCCAGGTTGCGCCCTACACCTACGAGCTGGGCGTCTTCCCCACGCCCTTCCACAACGGGCAAGACCCCCTCTCGCCGGGGGTCCCGCCGTCGTCTTCGCGGCGCCACTAGCTACAAGAGATCCGGCCGCCGCGCACCACGCAGCGCACGTCGCCGCCCTGAGCCGGCACCTCCACGCTCGCGTACATCGGCACGTTGCCGTAGAGCACCAGCTGGCAGGCGCCGGGGGTGGCCTCGAATCGGGCGACGTTCCCCGACAGCGCGCTGCTGTCCCGGTCGCGACCGCACTCCATGCCCACCTCGGCGATCACCTGGTCGCTGTCGACCTTCACCTTGTAGGGCACGCCGCGCTTGGCCACCAACTTGGTGCTGGCCGGCGCCTGGTTGCACAGCGGTGCGGTAAGGCCGTCGAGCCACGCGATCTCCGCGTCGGGGCCCAGGTTCTCCACGCGCTCGGCCCACGTCTGGTAGGGCCCGCCGCAGGGGCTGCCGCCCATCGAGCGCTCGAGGATCATGTCGGTCCAGGCCATGAGCGCCTGTCCCTTGTGGAGGTTGCGGCTGTCGGCGGCGAGCAGCTTGCCCACTGAGGTGCGGAAGGTCTGAGTCTTGGCCCTGCCGCTCGCAGGGTCCGTCCACTCCACCGTGAGCGTTACCGGGTCGCTCGACACTGGGCGTCCGTCGCGCATCGCGAGGTCCTGGAGGAAGAGCTGCGTTGTGTCGGCGTAGTAGTGGATAGCCTGGACGTCGGCCTTGTTCGTGGACGATTCCTCGCCGTAGAAACGCTCGATGGCCAGCGAGTCGGGGAGGTCGAGCGCGAAGTGCACGTCGTGAGCGATGGTCTGCGTGAGCGAACCGAATCCCGGGCCAAAGATGCGGTCCACCACCGCCTCGGAGCCGAGGTACACGTAGGCGCCCTTGCCCTTCTCGCTGAGCATGTCCAGCACCTTGTCGTTGAACTCGCGGCCCACGCCCACGGCGGAGAGCCGGATGCCGGCGGTGTCGTAGGCCTTGCCCACCTCGCTCACCACGTCGGGGTCGATCTCGCCGGTGTTGAGCAATGCGTCGGAGATGAGCAGCATGCGGCGGTTGCGGTCGTCGTCGTCGGGCCGCGCGTTGGCGATGCGGTAGCCTTCCCGCAGACCCGCGTCGAGGTCGGTCGATCCGCGCGGCTGCAGCTGGCTGATCACGTCGGTGAGGAGCGAGGGATCGTCGCGACCCACCACGTAGTCTTCGAGCGGCGTGCAGACGGTGTCGTCGAACAGCACCACGTCCACCCGGTCGCCGCGCTCCAGCTGCCCGGTCATCTTGTCGAGGCCACGCTTGAGGTAATCCATGCGGCCCTCGGCGCTCATCGAGCCAGAGCGGTCGAGCACGATGGTCAGGTCGAGGGGCTGGCGTGGCGGCGTGGCGCCTTTCACGGCGAAGGCCATGGTGAGCTTGCCGTCGCCAATCTCCTCTGCCGACGCCATCACGCTGAAGGTGTCGCCGCGCTGCACCTCGGCGGTGTCGAAGCTGAAGTAGTTGAGGAACTCGTGAGGACGAACCTCCGACGTCTTCACCGGTCCGCGCTTCTGAACTGCCCAGAGCAGGCGCTGCGCCGAGGCCAGCGACATCGAGTCGTCGTTGGACAAGTAGGTCACGGCGCCGAAGTCGAGGTGCGCGTACTTGTCGGCGGTGGGCTTGGCTTCGCCGCGGCTCCGACGCTCGGTGGTCATCTCGCGGTCGGCGGCGGCCCCTTCGAGGTAGCCGAGCCCGGCCACCGCCTCGGCCTGCTCCTCCGCCTCCCGGGGGGCATCGGCGCGGGCGGGTTCCTTCGCGGGCGAGGCGTCCTTCTTCTTCTCGGCCTTCGCCATCGTGCTGGTCGAGCTGCCGGTGCCCTTGGTGCCCACGTTGCCGAGGCCACCGTTGTCGCCACCGCCCGTGGGCATCGCGGGGGCGGCGTTGCCGTCGTCGGCCTCATCCGCCATCGCCATGCGCCCCGCGCTCGCGCCCGTGGCGCTGCTGCTCTTGCTGGTGGTGGGCCTGGCCTCGGGCGCCGGGCTCGCCTCGGCCACGGCGCTGGGCGGTGCCGGAGGTGCGCTCTGCGCGGCGACGGGTGTGCTGGTGGCGGCGGGGCGGGTGGTCGACGCGGTCACGCCACTGCCACCCCCCCCATAGCCGCCGCTTTGCGCGGTGCTGCCGGTGGGGCCAGCCGAGCTCTTGGCGCCGTACTTGTTGCGCGGGGAGCTGAAACACTGGCGGGTGACCGCCTCGCCGTCGGGCATGCGCACCGGCTTCACCTGCACCTCCTCCACCTCCGCCTCGGCCACCATCGTGCCGGACTGCACGCTCGACAGCGTGTCCTCGGTTTCTTCGAGCTCGGCGAAGGTCTTGTTTGCGCAGGCGGCAAGGATGAGGGAGAGGATCATGGGGAGGCTCCGTTTGCGCTCGGACAACGGGGCCGACCCAGCGGCCTTACAGCCACGTCACGTTTTTCTGCGCGGGGGACGGTTAGTCGCCTGCCGATGCGCAAGGTCCTCGTCTCGCTGCGTGACCCCGGCGACCCTATGTCGCGACAGGAACTCCGATGCTTCGTGGAGAGCACCGGCCTCCCCGACCTCGAGATCGCCTACGCCTCGGCGGGAGGTCTCGATGATCGCCTGCTCGACGAGGCGGGCATGCTCTTCTTCGGCGGCTCGGGTGCCTACTCGGTGCTCGACACGCACGACTGGGTGAAGCGGATGCTCGACGCGCTCGTGGCCACCGTCGACCGGAAGATCCCGGCCTGGGCGAGCTGCTTCGGCTTCCAGGGGCTTGCCCTCGCGCTCGGCGGCGAGGTGAACCACGACGACGCCCGCCGCGAGCTCGGCGCTTTCCCCATCCACCTCACCGCCGCAGGTCAGGCCGATCCGCTGATGGGGCACTTGTCTTCGCCTTTCTACGCGCAACTTGGCCACCACGACCACGTCGATCACTTGCCCAGCGGGGTCACCCTGCTCGCCACCGGCGACAAGATTTACAACCAGGCCTTCAAGGTCGACGGCGCGCCTTTCTGGGCGACGCAGTTCCACCCGGAGCTGCGCAAGGCCACCACCATCGAGCGCTGGAACTACTACCGCGAGCACTACGCCGACGAGGCCGGGGCCCGCGAGATCGATCGCATCATGGAGGCCTCGCCCGACACGCCGGAGGCGCAGACGATCTTGATGCGCTTCGTCCAGTGGGCGGAGGCGAATCCGCGTCGCTGAGGGATAGGAGGCGGCGCCTCTCGGAGCGCGCGTGTACCACGACTTCCTCATCCTCGGCGGCGCCGGCCTCGTCGGCTTGCAGGTGTGCCGACAGATCGTCGCCAACCTGAAACCGCGCCGCATCGTCGTGGCCTCGCTCCTCGAGACCGAAGCGGTGGCGGCGTGCCGTCGTCTGGAGAAGGAGTACGGCGACACCGTGGCCTTCGTGGCGGCGTGGGGCAATCTCTTCGTGCCCCACGAGCTCTCGAAGCTCAGCCGGGGACAGATCATGGCCGACCCCGCGCTTCGAACCCAGCTCCTGGAGGCCCTCTACGACGACTACGACAAGGCCTACCGGGAAAACCAGCTGGTCCACATGGTGCGGCGGCATCGTCCCGAGGTGATCGTCGACTGCGTGAACACCGCCACGGGCTTCTCCTACCAGGACGTCTTCGACGGCGCGGCCAAGGTGCGCGGGTGGCTCGGCGACAAGGGCTACGACCAGAAGGGCGTGGCCGACCTCGAGGCCTTCTTGCTCTCGCAGAGCGTGCCGCAGCTCATCCGGCACGTGCGCTTCCTGCACCAGGCCACCACCGAGTACTCCACCAGCGTCTACGTGAAGGTGGGCACCACCGGGACCGGCGGCATGGGACTCAACATCCCGTACACGCACAGCGAAGACAAGCCGAGCAAGAAACTGTTGGCGAAGAACGAGGCGGCGTTCGGGCACACCGGGCTCTTGTTCCTCCTTGCACGCACGCCCGGCGCCCCCATCGTGAAGGAGGTCAAGCCGGCGGCGATGATCGGCTACCGCGCCGTGCAGGTCATGGAGGCCCGCGACAAGCACGACAACAGCGAGCTCTACGCGGCGCGCGAGGTGGCGGTTGCCGGCACCATTGACATGCGGGAAGACACCAAGGGCTACGAGCGCGTGGGCAAGCTCAAGGTGCCGGTGGTCGACACCGGCGAGAATGGCGTGTTTACTCGCGGCGAGTTCGCGGCGATTACCGCGCTGGGACAGATGGAGTACGTGACGCCCGAGGAGATTGCGCGCACGGTCGTGGGCGAGATTCGCGGCGCGAACACCGGCAACGACGCGATCAGCGCGCTCGACGGCGCGGTGATCACGCCGTCCTACAAGGCCGGCCTCGTGCGCAGTGTCGCCATCAAAGACCTCGACGTGGTGGAGCGCGAGTCGGGCATTCCCAGCGTGGCTCTCGGTCGCCTCGGCCCGCCCGAGCTCTCGAAACTCCTCTTCGAAGCCGAGCTCTTGCGCCACGCCTGTGGCACGATCGACGCGGTCGCCGCCACCGAGGAGCCGGCCGAGCTCGCCGCCCGCTGCGTGGCCGCGCTGGAGGGCTCGGGCACGGCGCGGACCGCCCCGAGCATTGGCATCCCCATCCTCCTGCCCGACGGCAAGCGCATGCTCCGCGGCCCGCGCATCAACGTGCCCGAGCTCGAGGGCCACAACCAGCAAGTGAAGCTCGACGACGCCAAGAAGGTCGACGCCTGGGCGCGCAAGGGCTGGATCGACCTGCGTCCCAGCAACATGGCCATCTGGGCCGAACGCTGTCGCAAGATGCTGAGGGGCCGCGCGCATCTGCGCGACGAGGGCTCCGCCGCGGCGAGCATCGAGAGCTTCATGGCGACGGAGTTTGAGATTGGTGAGCTTGTGGCATGGATCTTCAACAACGAGATGGGGGGGTATCGGGTGAAGTAGGTTGGGGGCTTGTTATTCACGTGACCATGCCCGTTGTGCCGGATTTTGTGCCGGGATGCGTGCTTCAGCGCTTCGATGACTTCCCCGCCTTGTTCTTCAGGGCGGGGAGCACGCCGAGGCCAGCGCGCTTGATCGCGGCCCGCTTTTCCTTGGACCGCACCTGCTTGTAGTAGCGCAGTGCCACCACGGGGCTGTGGCCGAGCACGGCACCGGCCACAGAGGGATCCTCGCCGCCCGCGTACAGCAGGCTCACAGCCATGCGGCGGAGCCCGCCGGGGGCGAAGTAGGGGACACCGGCGCGCTCGCAGGCCACCTGGAGCCTGTCATAGATCGCCCTCGCGGTGCTGTGCGCGCAGGCGAGCACTCGCTGCTCGGGTGCGCCGGGGCCTGCCTCCAGCAGCGCCTGCACGAGCGGAGTCGCCAGGGGGATGGTGCGCTCACCGCGCTTGCCGTGCACGTGGAGGTTCTCGCGGGCGAGATCGACCTGGCGCCAGGTGAGCGACGCAATCTCGTCGAGGCGGGCGCCGGTGCCGGCATAGAGCAGCAACTGGAGCCGGGCCCAGCCGTCCAGCTCGTCCAGGACGCCGACGACCTGCTCCGGGGTGGGCGTGAAGCCATCTCGCACGCGGCCGCGGATGTTCACCGGGATCGATGGCAAGTCGCGGGGAGGGACGACCTGTTCCTCCCTGCCCCACTTCCACGCCATTCGCAGCACCTGGTTCTCGAAGCTCACCGAACTCGGGGCCGCCAGACGCCCCGTGTCGACCAGCTCCCACTCGTCCGCCGCCTGCCCGTCAACGCGCCTCTTGCGGGGCAGCCGCACCGGCTCTCGCAGGCGGCGGTTGCGGTAGCCCTCGAGGGCGCCTCGGTTGAGCCCTTCGAGTGACATCTGACCAATGCACCGAACCAGGTGCTTGCAGGCCGCCGCTCGAATGCGAACCGTCTCCGGCGAGAGATCGGGGCGAAGTTCCTGGGCCCCGAGCCAGCATTCGAGAAGGTCACGCACGGTCGCGACCCGGTTGGCGGCGCGCGGCGAGTCGACACCGTGGGTGACGAGCCGGGCCATGGCGGCGGAGACCTCTGGCTCGGTGAACCAGCCCGACTCCACAGTTTCTTCGGCGCCGTTTCGCGTGCGCCAAATGCGGAAGTACCAGCGGCCATCCTTGGGACCCCGAACGACGCGCGCACCGAGCTCGCCGAGGCGCACCGCGCTTGGGCGCCGAGTCGCGCGGGCCATCAGCCGAGCCGCCGGCGCGGGAGGAACGGCCGTGGCTGAGGCTGGGTGCTCGCCGGTGCCGACTCGGGCGCGCTGAGAAGCGCATCGAGAAGGTTGCCGAAGATCACCACGTCGGGGAGTCCTGGTCGGGAGGCGATCAATCCCCTCGCACGCAGCCAGCGCATGTTCTCTGCCTCGCGCCCGGGGAGGCGTTTGCACGCCTGGGTCGGCGTGAGAAAGGCATCACGTGAGAGTGGCGGTGCCACGGGTGGTGCGAGTTCCGTCGTCACCGGGCCGTCATGCCGCTCGAGGAACGCCACCACCTGCTCGGCCACAGCCCGCGCGAGGTCCGGCGTCACGTCTGGGTCGTCGAAAGCCGCCCGCTCGTCGCCTCCGGCCTCCGCGCGCTCCCGCTCGCGCGCCAGCAGGCCAGGCAGTTGTTCGAGCACGAGTTGCTGGAGTTGGCGGCCGCAGTGGTCCGAGTGCCAGCGCCCCGCGTGCAGCACCTCGACGCAGCCCTTGGCGATCCGCACCCGGGGGGCCCACTGCACCAGGAGCCGCCGCGCCAGGGCAGGTGCTGAGAGATCGAGCGCAGCGGGATGTTCCCATCCCGCGAAGGGTTGCACGGCAGTGAGAAGCGCAGCGCTGTCCCGTCTCACGCTCGGGGCGTTGCCCGACTGGATCGAGGTTCCCCGTCGTTTCCGAGCCATGCGGCCTCCTGCCGGGGCAGTTGTAGGCACGGGTGGTGACCGCCGCCAGTTGGGTCGCCGCGCTTTTCGGTGCAGGGGCCGCCTCACGCGCGCCCCTGCGGGCGGGAGTTGTCGTCGTCGCGGCCCGTGCTCGTGTTGGCCTGCTCCTTGCACCAGAGCGTCGTGCGCGAGATCCCAAGCTCAGCGGCGATATCTGCGCTGCTGAGGCCCTGCTGCCGCAGGCGGGCAATGGCCTCGGGGCTGGCGGCGCGGGAGGCGTCGAAGCGCCCTGGAAGGGCGCACACGACCTCGGCCGCCGCCGCCTTTCGACCGAGCGACAGCTCGCGGGGGCCTCGGGGGTAGAGGACGCGCAGGGCAGTGCGAACCAGGTCGTGGCCGCCGATCTCGTAGCGCCATGCTCCCTTGTCGCGACGCACGGTGCTCCGTGATTCCACGCCGGCACGGGCGAGGAAACCTTGCAGGCCGAGCGCCATCGGGAGCGAGCCCGTGAGCGAGAGGCCCCAGCCGACCGACCGCGACCAGAAGACTGAGCCGTCGCCATCGACAACGCCACGCCAGTAGGCGGGCATGAGCTCCTCGCGCAACTCGGCTGGCTGGACCGTCAACGACTTCGCAGCCCGCACGCCGAGCCGCTCGAGCGCGGCGACCCACCTCACTGAGCAGATGGTGAGTCTGAACTGCATGATGTCGCGACCGTTACAACGAACGGGATGCGGCCGGATCTGCACCGTGGGGGCGAGGATGTCGCGCAGCCTCGCCAGGTGATCGATGTCCTTGCCCCCTAGTTCGAGCGACACGCTGGGTGGGTGGTGGTGGATGCAGCCGTCGGCGGTGATGAAACCGAGGATGTAGGCCTTCTCGGGCGTGTCGATGCGGTCGAAGTACGCCTCGTCGATGGCGTGGGCGCTTGCCGGGCGAGGGCGCGGGGCGCGGCGTTTGACGACATCGGCGACCGGGCCAGTCGCGAAGTACGGGGGAAGATGACGTGCGAGAAGCTGTGATGCAAGCATGATGAAGTCTCCTGTGAGTTCGTCGGTGCATCGCCATCATAACTCGTTGATGCGTAAGCGCAACATGAAATGCGTAAACACAACCGGTGGCCGGTTAGAGTAAGAAATGTCCCTTGACTCCCTCCCCGCACGCATGGGCCGCGTCGTGGCGCAGCACCGCGACCGTCGCGGGTGGACCCTGCGCGAGCTCGCCCAGCGCTCGGGGGTGGACGTGGGTGCGCTCTCGCGCATCGAGCGCGGGGAGCGCGATCCCACGGCGACCACCGTGGTGGCCATCGCCGACGCGCTCGAGGTGAGCATCGACGAGCTGTTTGGGCGGGCGCAGGGACCGAGCGAGGCCGACCTGCTGGCGCAAGTGGCCGGTGCGCTGCCGGTCGACGCGGTGGAGTTGAGGCGGAGGGTGGAAGAGGCGGTGGGGGTGTTGCTCAGGACGCAGGGTGGACCCTCCCGGGAAGGGTAGTCGTCGCGGGGCCAGGCCGGGTTCGGGAGATGGTGCCGGATCCGGCTCATCTCCGCGTGGCCTGGGTTCCGGGGGAGTGCGGGCGGACCGAGAATCGCCCCTTCGCTGCTCGCCCGTTCGCGGCGGGAGTTGGGCGACGGATCGGTGGTCACGAGCACTTGGCGTGCTCCCTTCCGTTTGGGGGGAGCCTAGCGGGAAGATTTCAGAATTGGTGCAGGGGCAACGCGGGGGTCCTCGGGGAGATGGTTCGGGAACTTCGGCCTGCCTTGTGATGAACTCAACCCGAGTGTTCCGGTTCCTAACGCTCATTGCCGCCGCCTGAGGGCGGATCTTCGGGCTCCGGGAGCGCTGGTCGCGTCGGGGCGGCGAGCGCGGGTGGCGGCCCGGGCTTGTGCTCGTGGTGGTTTTCAGGCAGCGCTACGCGCTGGAGGAAATGCCCGGCGCGAACGGCAAGGTGCTCGCCGAATGGGGGAATCAGCCTCGCACGACGGAAGGTACGCCCGCGCTGAATGTCCTCGTGCAGCTGACCGATGGGACAGCTGAACACGCGCTTGAAGTCGAGCAAGAGCGCTGGGATGGGCTGGCCCGAGAGGTCGTTCTGCTCGTGATTCGGAGCAAGGTACTGGTATCGCTCGTCTTTGTTCTGAACGACGCGCTTCCAGATGTCCGACCCGCCTACACCCTTCTCCTTGGTGCTCGCGTCGTACGCTTCGACCAGCAAGACGTTGTGCAACGTCCCGTTCTCCTTGCTGCGGAGGAGCTTCTTCCGGTCCTCTTCCTTCATCTGGGCGGTAACGACGATGGCTCGCGCACCAACATCTTGTTCCAGATCGCAGTCCTGCGTGATCACGACGGCGAAGGGGTGTGTCACCTCCTCGACGTCGAACAACTCCCCCCCGCCATCGGGGTCCTGACCGACGCTGACCCTTCGCTCCCGAACCGAGGCCAGCACCTCCCCATGCCGCAGTCGCGCGGCGGTGTCACTGGGGAGGTAGGGGGAAGCTGCAGAGGCCACGGGCTACCCCTCGTCTTCGAGGCTCAGCTCCGGACGAACAGACCGCGTGACACGACCAACCCGGCGCGCCTGAATGACGGGGGCGGACGGCGCCGGCTGAGTCGGGCGCAGGTAGTACATCAGCATGTCCGCGAGCGTGCGAAGCAGCTCGTCGTTGGCCTCCCGGGGGAGCACTTCGACGATGCGCTGGCAGACGAACCGCGAAAGCGCCGTTTCCTCATCCTCATATGCGGTAGTTCGCTGATAGGGCGACATCACGATGACGTGCCCCCCCAGCGCTGGCCCCGTCCACTCCACCCAGGCGGACACGGGAACGGACAACCTACGCTGGTGTCGGCTCCAGTGCGGCATGCAGTCTGGGAAGGAGACACCAGCGGAAGAGATGGCCAGCTCGGCGGTTGAACGAGACGAGGACATCGTTGATCCCTCCTGGAGGGAGTTGGCCCTCCGTGTAGAAGTCGGCGTCGATCACGTATCGGACGCCCCCGGCGTCCCCGTCAAGCCCGTGAACCACCCTGACGTGGCCCGCGCCGTCGGGCATCCTGATGCCGAGTTCGGTGGCGACCCGTTTGACGTGAGCCGCGACCTCGGGGGCGGCGAGCTCCCCGGCCACCGCGGGGACGAGGAGTTCGTTCCAGGATACCGCCTCAAGACCCAGAGCCGCTCGGTCGATCTGGTTGCGGTACCGGAGGCCAACCCGCGTGAGGTAGGGAGGAGCGTAGACGGCGACGAGCGCGGATAGCGCCGGCGCGAGTATCTCCGCGAAAGCCTCCCACGTTGTGTAGTCCTGCACGCTGAGCGCCACGAAGTCCCGCGTGAGCGACACCCGCGCGAGGCCGTTGGCTGCGACGAACTCGTGCGCCACTGCGGCGCCGCCGCCGAAGACCATCTGCACCACGTCCTCCGGCAGCGCCATCCCGAGCGGTAGTTGGGGTCGGCTAGATCGGTACTCGGGGAACAGCCGCCGGATGCGTTCCTGAAAGGCCGCCGGCGGCTCCGTGTCCACCCTCAGCACCGGCGGGAACTTCACCTGGCACACAACCTCCGCGAGGGGGTTGCGGGCGAAGCGCACTCGCGGCGAAGCGGGGAACGGCATCTACCGACGACCTCGAACGAAACAGTGCTCACGCGCGAGCGAACGACAGCCGCCGCCCGGCGGACGGTGCAGAAAGTTACTCAGGATCACCTCAACGGCGACCATCGCAATCGACCTCGCCGCGAGCGGACGTCTTCGCGGGAGTTGTCGACTTGCACATGCCTCATCGGGGACAGGCTACCGCACCGGCTGATGGACAGCAACGGGCGGGAAGAGAATTGACGGCACCCATCCCGTTCCGTCGAGGGCCAAGACCATGTGGTTCCACGCGCTTTCTGCGCCACCCTCGTGCGCCGCGTTCAGGCGGCCCCGGCAGGAGGACGGGTGCTGCGCGTGCTTCCCCGCCTCGGCGTAGCGGCGCCGACGCGCCTCCTGCAGGATGCCCGTGGCCTCTACGACCACCCGCCAACCCCAACCGCACAGGGGCGGGCCGCGGCCGGCGGTTGATACCCGGAGTGCCATGCCCTCCCCCGGGAGACCACACGCGCCCGGTGACCAGCAGTAGACCGCCCGGCGCCCAGCCCCAAGAATCCGGCGAGAGCGGCGACTTGCAAGGCCGCTGCGGGCTCGGGGGGCGAGGCGAGTGAGGTTCCCCGCAATCAGGGTTCTCCGCTCCGCTTCTGCAGGGTCCCCGCGTACTCTGCGAGCGCCAGCGCGAGCATCAGCATGAACTGCGCGTCGGCCTGGCACCAGTCGTCGTGGGGGGCATGGTGCTCGATGCTCGCGACGTCCTTGAACGCCTTGATCAGCCCGATGACTTCCTTCGGGAGTCCCGCCGCTTCGGCCTCCTCCCACAGCATCCGGCCTCGCTCAACCCGGTGTCCGTTCTCCCTCAGCACTTGCTCAATGATCAGCCTGCACTTCGCGATCGCGTCGCCGCGCTTCCCCCGAAGCAGCGCGTCCTGGGCCGCCCTGAAGGCCTTGTCGGCGCCGGGGAAGTCCTTCACGCCGTCGAACGCCTCGTCGGCGAGCTCGAAGATCCGCTTCCTTGGCCACCCAAGCCCAGAAAGTAGGCGCCTCCAATGGTCGTTGGGCAGGCGCTCTCGCCACGTCCACCGCAGCGGCTCGACCCGGAAGTGAACGGCGACGTTTCCCTGGCGATGCAACTCCACCCTCGGGGCGAGAGGCACCAGGAGCGCTGCGAAGGTGATCTCGGTGTGCAGCCCGAGCTCAGCGTCGCGCAATGCGTCGAGGGCACGGATCTGCTGCTCGGTGAGCACCGTCGTGGCGCTCCATGACGCTACGCCGCGCTCCATTGAGCCGCCGCTGTCCCCCATTACCCCGACGTCTACCGGCAGGGGCTGGGGAGACCCGGTGTACCCGATGGGTCCCGCTGCGCGTGCCACCGCGACCGCGAGCCCGGGGCTGGTCAGCGCGAGATCTTCGCCCTTCCCGGGGCACCAGCATCTCACCCGCCAGGTCAAGGTCGGCAGCGGGGTCGGCTCGGGCCGAGGCAGGGTGATCTCGACCGCGACCTCGCCGAGAGCGGTCGCGACGCGCTCCTTCACTTGCAGGATGTTGTCCGCGCTCACCCGCCCCCCCTTCGCCATCCGCTCCGCCAGTCGCTCCAGCTCCCGCCCCTGCGCCTGCGGCTCCCGTCACGCGGAGCAGTCGCAGCGGGAGACGCGGGAACACCGCCAGCGGCGTGCACCCGGCGAAGCCGGCCCCTCGTCTGGGGCGCGGTCGATGACCGTTGTGCAGGTCCAGCCCAGGCGCCGGGGGCGGCGCGCGATGTTGATCGAACGGAGGCCGCTGCCAACCGCGACCGCGAGCCGTCGCGGCTTCCAGTCCTGCCCACGCCGGGCGGGGCCCGGCCGGGCTCCCTCGTGACGCGGCACGCCGCTGGAGACGGGGGCGCGCTTGCCGAACAGGCGGTCGACCCGGTGGGGCCACGCATGAGAGCGGCCGTAGCCGACTCCCAGCGTGTCGTGCCCGGCGGATGCGGGCGGGTGCCTGTCCCAGCAGTGGCTGCCGGTTCACCGCTTGGCGGGTTGAGCGTCTGTGATGAGACGACTTGGGGTGACGTCGGCCGGATGGGACGGTTCTTCCGCTTCGCGTCGTCGTGGCGGTAGTCGGAGATGTCGGTGCTGGTCGCCGAGGGGGTCGTCTTCTTCGCCATGCTCGCGTTGTCTCCTGTGGCCCGGTATTTCGCGTCGCGAAAGTAGCACGTTCGCGCTCCTTGTCGGCAACGCGCGCGTGAGTAGGTACGCCGAATGAACGCTTCCTCCCCCGGATCCGAAGTGCAGATGCGCGCGCTCCTCGACGCGCTCGGTGCGCAAGACACCGTCGCCGTCTTCGTCGATGACTCCACGCTCCGCGCATCGCAAGTCTCGTCTCTGCCTGCTGACTGCGACACCTGGACGGCTATCGCCTTCGCGCCGGGCGCCTACAACGCCTTCCACGAGCGGGTTCGCCACGGCATGTGTGCGTTGATCGAGCAGGGACTCGAAGTGCATGCTCACGAGATCGTGCAGGCACCTACGGGGTCGCCGTGGAGGCTCCGAACGCTGACAGGACGCCGCGAGGTGCTCCAGGAATACGCGACTCTGCTCCTCGACGGCGTTTCTTCGGTGTACTTTCTTGCGTCGCGACATGACATTTGCGACGAGGCGTTGCCGACGCTGAATGCGAGCGCGCCGAGGGGAGACTGGGCGAATCTCAAGGACCGCAAGGAGGGCGGGTGGTACTTTGCCCTCACCCTGCTCATGTTGCGGCTGCGCACGGACTTCCCGGGGAGCCGGTTCGCCGTCGTCGCCGACTCTGGTCGCTTCGACAACCAGCTCCACTCCTTCCTTGAGCCAGGCTCAGCCTTCTTCGGCGACGGCGTGGTGTACATCGACTCGAAGGCCCTCCCCGGCCCGCAGTTCGCCGACCTCGCGGCCTACGCGCACACGCGCAACGCCAAGCGCTACCAGCGGCAACTCGACGGTCTCCCCGAGGGCAAGTTCGACGATATCCTCGGTCGCATCGTGGCCGGCCTGAAGTCGCGACGCGTCGATCTCAGCGTGCTGAACGAGGTGTTTGCCGTCGCATCGCCGGAGGTGGCGCAGTGCTGACGCCGCCGGGGGTCAAGGTGTTCCTCGCGGCGGCCCCCGCGAGCTTGGCCAATTGTGACCAGTCGGTCGCTTTCGTGATATGCTGCCCACCTGCGTGAGGCCCGAATGCTCGACGACGCCAGCTATGCCTTTCTCCGCGACGACCTCGCGGCCACCATCGCGCGCGGGTTTGAGCGGCAGGCCCTCGACCGACACGCACTACAGGATTCTGCCATTCGCGCACGCCTGACTCACGACATTGGGCACCGCTTCACCCTTTCGACGGTCGACGAGGTGGCCGCGGAGCTGAGCACGCTGCTCCCCCAGGCACGAGCCGGGGACTGGAGGGCGCGTGATGCGATCCTCGCGCGCACTGCGGCGCTCACCTACTGCGAGTCTGTCGCGATCGACCGAATGATGCCCGAGGTATTCCGGCCCCCGATTATTGACATCGCGCGGATCGAGGTGCGGTAGGGCGGTAACAAGACGCGGTGGGCCGCACATGCCGACATGGCTCCTGGCGGTCGCGACAGGAGAAGCCTATCCCGAGCTCCCGGCGTCGAGGGTCCGGAGGGTTGCGGCGACGATCACCCCAGAGTCGCGAGGGTGGGGGACCGCGGCGACGTAGGCGCGCAACTGGTCGAGGTCGAACAGGCCCTCCAGGTTCTGCCGATTCAGGCTGCGGTGTTGATCGCCAAGCGAACCGGCCAGCGGCGTCAGGTTGAGGAGGTGATCGATGATCGACCACACGAGAGCGTGGCGGGCAGCAACCTTCTTCGCCACCCATTCCCGGGGCGGTCCGTCAGCGCCGAGTACGTCCCGCCACCGGTAAACGAACGAGGCGAGGCTCGGGTGGTCGTCGTATTCTCCAGCCTCGAAGTTTAGGGATAGCGCCTCGCCGAGGACGCGGCGACTATCCGGGGAGGGAGAGGCGAACTCGTCGAAGCGGTTGCGCGGGTCGTCCCGGCACTGCATCGCGAGCATGGCGGCGAGCCCGAACAGCCACGTGGTCTCACCACAGCGCGACAGGAGCTCGCGATCCCACCCGTCGGCGTGGCTCTTGATGAGGTGGTAGGCGAGGATTTCTGCGGTCATGTGCTTCGACCGAGGGAGCGGTCCGCTGCGGTCTTCGAGGAGGTGGCCGACACGGAGGAGCGCAGCGGCGAGGTCGTACCGCCGGTCCTTGGCCTCGATCTCGTCGAGGTAGTGGAGGAGCTTCTCGGCGAAGTGGATGAACCGGGGCTCGTGCGCGTCGAACCAGGCCGTGAGTTGCTCGTCTGTCTTTGCGGCCACGAGTTCCTCGATCGCTCGATGCATCGCGACCGTCGACAAGGCGCCGCTCGCGAGGCTCCACCGGAAGTAGTGGTCGTAGTGGTCTGGGCTCGCCGCACGTTTCGCCCGGTGCAGCGGGTGGTCGCCAGCATGGCGACCGTGTCCGACTGCGGGGAAGACGACCCCGAGAAGCGAGCGCACGTGTTCGCGACCTGCGGGGGATGCCTTTTCGAGGATGGCCCGCAGGTCGTCCTCCTGACGCTTCGATTTCATGGCTTCGCCGTGAAGCCCCACCAACTCGGCCCAGTCCCTCGTCTGGCGAAGCACCCCATAGGGGCGGGCGGAGAGTTCTAGGTGAACGCGGGGCTCAAGTACCCGCAGCGTCTCGAGGGCGAGGAGATCGACGGCATCGGACTCGTGGGCGATCGCGTCGAGCGCCATGTCGAACGAGTTCATCACGCGGACGATGTCGCGCGGGTTCTGGATGAGCTTCTTGAGTCCGAGATGCCAGACCTCGGAGAGCCGCCGCTGATCGACCTCTGCGTCTCGAGCGGTGAGGATGCCCTTCAACCTCTCGACGAAGAGTTCGCCCAGCAGCTCGACGTCCGGGGAGGGCACGTCGAACGTGAGGTTGAGGAACTTCTCCAGGTAGGCGTGGCCGTCGCCATACTCGTCGTCGAGGGCCTTGGCCACGCGGTGCCGGTCCATGGCCAGGATGTAGACGGTGTTGGGGAAGTCGGCGATCGCGCTCACGACGCGGAAGACCGCCTGAATCTGGTCCGCAGGCAAGCGCTCGAGGTCGTCGAGGGCGACGACGAGGAGGGCATTCTTCTCGCGGAGCTTCGAGGCCACGCGCTCGGCGGCCTGTTGGATCGAGGGCGCCACCCGAGGTCGCGCAAGCCGTGAAAGTCCCTCCTTCACCTTCCCACTGAGCCCGATGGCAGCGAGCGCTCCCGAGAGCCACGTCGGGGTCCCGGCGTGGTTGGCGACACCGGCGACGGCGAGGGCTGTGCCCACCTCAGCGATGTGGGTGCCGATGTCGAGGGCCACCGCCTGTGCCCCCGCGCGGTCTCGCACCATCCGGCCAATCTCCCGCAGCAAGTCCTGGGCAAGGTCGTCGCGCGCCCCCAGCGCCCACGGCGTGAACTTCACCGGCGGAAGCACAGTGCTGCCTTTTTCCGACCGGCATTCCTCGATCTCCTTCACCAGTAGGTTCACGAGCGAGGTCTTGCCCGAGCCCCATGGGCCGCAAACCCCCACGACGAGGGCTCGCTGGCCCCGGTAGGCCAACACCCGCCGGGCGAGGAGCCGAACGAACTCGAGCCTGCCAAGCCGCTCAGCTTCGGCGGAGTCGAGCGGCACGTCGGCATCGACGAACGGCGGCGGGGTATCGGACTTTTTCGGCGGCACTTCGTCCTCCAGGCTACCGGAAGTCGTCGATGTCAACGACGACGTCGCCCTTGCGGACAAGCGTGTAGTCGAAGGTCGCCACGGCTCGTTTCCCTCCCGAATCCACGGCCGACACCTCCACCTTGAACGGCAGTTCCTCCGCCCCCCGCGCGACGACAGTGATGGGCACCAAGTCGGCGTCGCTGCCGGGAGCGATGACCTTGATCCGCTGCACCACCCGTGCGGAGCCATCGTCGTAGGTTCGCTCGGACTCGTAGGTGACGTTGCGCGTCCCGTTTCGGTCAGGGTCGGCCAAGGCGCCCCCACGGATGGGGAACTGTGCCGGCTCGTGAAGCTCGGTGGTCACGTGCTCGGTGTTGGAGATGTCGATCCTCACCTCGACGTCCGTCGCCGTGGCCGTGCCTCGGTTTTCGATCCGGAGGAGGACCTCGCAGGCGCGGCTCTTCCGGTCGAGGTAGGCGACGACGTCCTTTAGACGCGGACGGACAAATCCGGCGTAAGCGGCTGGATCGACCATCCCGTAGAGGGAAGACACCTCCTGCTCCTCCTCGCAGAGACGCACCTGCACGACGGGGATTCGAACACGCCCCGCCTCGTCGGCTTGGAGGTCAACGACGACGAGGTCGATATCCCCCGCGGCCTGGAGTTTCGCGATCTGGGCTTTCAGAGGGCGGTTCACGCGGTCCTCGAGCTCCCTGTGGTCGAGGAACCTGGTGTGGTCGTGGTCTCGGACGGCGGCAAGGTACCCGAGGCGGTCATGCGGCGAGCCGAATTCGACGAGCGCGACGCCGACGTCCCACGCCGGCACTTCCACCACCACCACTCGCGAGCTCCGCACCTCGACGGTGTAGACGTCAACCCGGCGAGCCAGTTCGCGAGGCCGAAGCGCGGCGTTGAGCCAGTCTTTGACCTGCTTCTCCGGGTCGTTGCCACCGACCCCTGTCAAGGCGCCCGGCAGTGACTGGCCTGAGCTTGTGCTCCGGTCCTCCGCGATCCCGACCAGGATGTGCCCACCCCGGTGGTTGGCGAGCGCGGCGACGTCCTTCGCACACTCGTGCTTCGGCTCCCACCCGTTCTTCGGGGGCGCCGCCCAGGGCGCCGGCATCCCACTCTTGTAGTCGAGAAGGCCGTCCTCCGGCCGGCCGGGGAAGCCCGGTCGGGGGAGGAAGTTCTCGATTTCGGTCCCGGTGAGTCTCACCCTCGCGCCTCGCAGCCGTGAGGTATCGGGAGCGGGCGAGTCGAGCATCTCGGATCGCGGTGGCCAGGGCTGCTCGAGGGGGGCCTCTTGGGTGACCCGGTCTCCCGCCACGTTGGCCCGCAGCGTGTCATGGATGTCGACGAGGCCCCGGCTCGCGGTGCCAGTCTTGCCAGAGGCGGTGTTCGAGTTGCCCTGGCGCCCGCCACCATCGCGGCGGGCGGCGCCTCCCCACCGGGCAGTCCCGACGGAACTCGCGCTCCGTCGGGCGTGGGCGTCCCGGCGAGATCCCTTCGCAGCTCCTCCAATCGTCGCGACAGCGCCATTGCTCGCTCCCAGACACTTCGGGACGCGCGCCGGGAGCGAGGGCCCCCCTGCAAGCTGCTCGCCGGATCGTGGCCGGAGTCAGGCGACGCCTCAGCCGCGGCGAGCGCCTTGGGAGGGGCCTTCTCTCTGGGGGCGCCCAGCGAGGAGATCTCATGCCGAGGTCCACCTGCATGGTTCGGCTGAGGTCGTCGCGCACGGCCGAGGTCGCGACGTACAAACCGCTGCCGTTGTCGCCGATGGTCGCGAGCGGCGCCCCGCGCCTGGCGCCCTGCCGGGCTGCTCCGTTCAATTCGCTGCCGTTGTCGCGGATGGTCGCGAGGCTCAGGTCGGAGTCGGTGCGCGCCCATGTCAGCGATGCGGACCCGCCCCCGCTCCACCCCGCCTCCACCGAGTAGAGCTGGCCGTTGTCGTAGTACTGGTAGCTCGCCCCCGCCGAGCGCGTGGGCGTCGCGAGCTGCAGGGTCGACACCCGCCCGCGCGGGTCGGTGGTCACCACCCGCGAGGACTCCAGCACGCCGTCCACGCGGCGCGTCACCTGGCGGGGGCGCCCGTAGGCGTCGCGGTCG
>SXGT01642321.1_pt1 | contig 48065 bp, 31 predicted proteins | sample 3176221 | NCBI WGS metagenome assembly SXGT01 (sample SAMN11356862, study PRJNA531348) | freshwater metagenome | isolation source: freshwater sample F1-120 | place: China: Fuxian Lake, Yuxi | collected 2017-12-25 | reverse complement strand
TGAATTACTTCATGAACTTCACGCGGACTGGCCGTCACAACGTTTGGATTCGTGCCATGGCCGACAGCGTGGTACCGGGCAGCGACCCTCCGGTGGGAAATAGCGTCAATGACTCTTGCCACATCGGCGTGGACGATGAAGTTCAGCCCAATGCTGTCGCATTTACCGGGTGGCAGGAGGGTGCCGGATTTACCTGGTCTCGAGAGCGCGAAGGGGTCTCTGACCCGAATCTCAAGGGATCCGTGGACATTACGACCACGGGTAGTCATGCCATCAGCCTCTACATGCAGGAAGATGGATTGATCGTGGACAAGATCATCATTACCGACGATCTGGACTACGTACCCGATGGCCTCGGCCCGCCGGAAAGCCCGCATGTCCCCTGCCTGCCCGTCGCCGAGAACGTCTTCAACCTCTGTATAGACACACTGGACAACGACTGCGACAACAAAATCGACAGTGAAGATTCCGACTGCGACCTGAAAGAGATCTGCAGAAATGGCATCGACGACGACGGCAACAATGAAATCGACTGCCGGGACCTGGCATGTGAGAATTTGCCTGAATGCATCCGAGAGAACTGCACCAACGGCGTCGACGAGGATACGGACACCAGAATCGACTGCCGCGACTCGGACTGTGCCGAAGATCCCGCCTGTCAGGTCATTGCGTGCTACACGGAGGACTGGGATTCGGGCACGACAGCAGGGCTATCGATCAAGACTCTGGGTTGGACCAGTGATTGCGGCGGCAAGTCGACCATGACCGTCGCTCTTGCCTCGGCGCTCCATCCTGGTTGGTCCAAGTTGGCTCTCGACGGCTCGACCGTAAATACTACTCCGGCCGGGCCGACCACCAGAGACGTCTCGGCTGCTTTCAGGAAGCAGATCCCTGGAATGACCCCGGGCGCACAGAGCGGAGTCTGGACCTTTGAGTGCCGTGCCTTTCTGGAGTCAACGAAATCCAACAGGGTTGGGCTTGGCTTCGATTCTGGGGAGGATTCCGGCTGCAGCCCCAGCGCCTTGCTCAAGTTTGATGGCAGTCGCTGGTCTCTGGACACCAGCTCCCTGGGGGGCTCCACGGTGTCTCGAAGCGGAACCGATGGAACGGACAGGGACGTCGACATCGCGATCACTCTGGACTACACCGAGGACAAAGTAACGGCGACTGTGAGTGCTCACGGTTCTGCGACACCACTTTTCACATTGTCGAAAGTGGTGGACCTGGCAAAGCTCTCGGAGCTTGACCATATCGTCATCCTCCAGAGCCGAAATCCGGCAGGCACTTCCGCCCTCGATGTGGATGACCTCACGGTGAGCGGGGTCGATTGCCTGTGCGGACCTGCCGGTCCTGAAAACACCGTCGCGGCCTGCAGCGATGAGAAGGACAACGACTGCGACCAATTACTCGACGCGGCCGACCCCGACTGCCAAACTCTGGCCCCGAAGTTCTTCCGCGGCGACGCGGACGACAACGGCAAATTGGAATTAACCGACGCGGTCCGGATCCTCGGATTCTTGTTCCTCGGTGCGCCGCGACCAACCTGCCTCGACGCAGGCGACGCGGACGACAACGGCAAATTGGAGTTAACCGACGCGGTCCGGATCCTCGGCTACCTGTTCCTGGGTTCCGTGGCCCCTGCGTTTCCAGGCCCCCCTGGAGATGGCAATGCCTGCGGCACCGATCCGACGCCCGGTGATTCGGAGGCTGACCTCGGTTGCGAGAGTTACACGAAGTGCTGATCACTTCGCAGCAGAACCGACAGCTCGCAGGTCTTGGGAACGACCCTCACCCGAGCAGGTCCTTGTAGGGCACCGCGATCAAATCGCTGCGCTCAATACCGAGAGTCTCGAGAAGGCGCTGCGTCTCGAGGTGCGCCTCGCGATCCGAGATGCCTTCGACAACCGTCTCGAGCTCGAGGAACTCGCCGAGTTGCTCCACGCGGTCGAGGTGAACGCGCGTGTGCTGGTAAATCCAGAGCGTACGTTCCTTCTTGACAATCCTGTCGACGGGTAGCACGCGACCAAGGAGTCGCTTCCACCCCTCCAGGTCCTTCAAGGCCATCACTTCGTAGAAGGACGAGCGAGGCCCAGCAACTTCCGTCGATCGCTCATAGGCGATGAGCTCGGGCGGCCGTCCATCGGCCTCGCGTAGCTTGAGCCAGCCGCGAGGAACGTTGAAAAACGTGTCCATCTGCCGGAGCGTCCAGAGACACTTGGCGCCAAGTGCCCGCAGGCGGTGCTCGACGTTGGCGCGGTCCTTGAGCTTGGCCTTGATCTCGAAATTTTGCATGGGACGCCCTCGAAGCTTCATCGTACGCGGAAACGAGACCCGAGTGAGGGCGAAATTCCTTCGCACTCTGGCGGGCAGAGCGACTATTCTAATTCGATCCCCTGACCCGAGTGAGGCAAACACTTTCATGAAAACTGCTCTCGAACTGTTCCAAATGATTTTCTGCTCGGCGATATTCCTCAACGCCCCCATGCTTGCCCAGGAGCCAAAGTCCAAGCGAGTTTGGCGTGAAAATTCCTTCAAGGATTTCCTGACTGGAAGCTTTGGAGACGGAGGGGCCAATACTTACATTTCAGCGAGGGGGGCCATTCAACTCGTCAACAGATGGGATCTTGACAACAATGGGTTTCTGGACCTGGTTTTTGCCAACACGCATCCTCATGTGGAAAAGCTCGATTCCGCCATCTTCTGGGGCAACGGAAAGGATTTCGACATCTCCAGAGTGTCCTACGTCCCGAGCGATGGCAGCCAACATGCAACAGCCGCGGACCTGAACAAGGACGGGCAAGTCGATCTGGTACTGCCGAACTACACGAACGGCACCTGGGACGGAATGGATTCGTTCATTTATTTTGGAGGGAAGGCAGAGACAAACCAGAATCCTCCGCTGTGGCAATTCCCTCCGTTCGTCAGCAAGGCCACCTTGCCAACGCGCGCCGCCCAGCACAGCGCCGTTGCCGACCTCAACAAGGATGGCTATCCCGACATTGTCTTCGCGCTATCGGCTGGTTTCTGGGAATACCGTGCCAGTGGGCAGCAGGGCTACGACTCGCCGTCTCGGATCTTTTGGGGCTCGGCACAAGGATTCGACGGAAGCCGCAAGACGGACCTACCCGCACTGGGGGCCGCGGCCGTTGCGGTGGCTGATCTCAACAATGATTCCTGGCAGGATATCGTTTTCGCCAACCAGTCCATGGCCGGCGATTTCAACGTCAGCTCTTACGTTTACTGGGGAGGAAGCAACGGATTTGAACCCCAGCGGCGGGCCGAACTTCCTACCCGGGGGGCCCACTGGGTGGTTGTCGCTGACGTCAATGGAGACCGGCTCTCGGATATCGTCTTCGCCAATGGCCAGGGTGACAAGTCTTATGCTTACCTGAATGAAGCGGGAGGCTTCGCCGCCACCCGCCGCCTCGAGTTTTCCAGCAGCAATGCTCGTGCCTGTGCCGTCAGCGATCTCAACCGCGATGGATGGACTGACATCTTCTTCACGAATCATCAAACTTCGGGAAATCCATTGACGCGCTCTTACCTTTATTGGGGATCTGCGCAAGGTTTCGCCGAGAATCGCCGCCAGGAATTTGAGACCGTTGGCGCCTGGGGAGTCTCACTTGCAGACTTGAACCACGATGGGTTCGAGGAGATTGTTGTTTCTAACTACAAGGAGTATTTCTCCTTCGAGGTGCCTTCTTATATCTTTTGGAATCTCAACGGCAAATTCAGCGATACCAGAAGAACCTCGCTCTTCACGCGTGGGGCCGTTGGCAATACCGTCTCTGATTTGAATGGGGATGGGCACCTCGACGTAATGTTCCAAAACACCATTGGACGCTCGAGGGGAGGAGTTAGCCCTGTTTACATTTACTGGGGCAATGAGGACAAGACTTACACTCCGCTGAGACGACAGGAGCTGGCCTCTATCGATCCCTATGAATGGGCTGCGGCTGACTTCAACGATGACGGCTGGCCTGATTTGCTCGTCGCAAATTCAGGAGAAACAGCTCGGGGGCGTCAGGAAAGCTTTCTCTACTGGGGCGGTCCCCAGGGCTTCTCGGAGGACAAACGATCGGCTCTGATGGGAGTCAGCAGTTCGGGGGTATCGGTCGCCGATCTCGACCGAGACGGTTACATCGATGTTCTGCTTTCCAATGGTCCCAAACCCGGTGACGAGGAAAAGGGCGTCTTCATTTATTGGGGAAATCCGGAGGGCTTCGTTGTGACGGAACGATCCGAGCTGCCGACCGGCACCAGCTCTGCTGCGGCCGTCGCAGATCTCAATGGGGACGGACACCTGGATCTCATCTTCAGCGCTTCCGCCACTGGTGGAGCCCCCATCTTTTGGGGGGATGGCTCCCGAAACTTTGGCAGCGACCGCCGCTCGATCGTTGTCGGTAGCGACGGCTGCTCCGGGGTCGAAGTGGCCGACCTGAACCAGGACGGCTCTCTGGATCTAATTCTGAGCCGATCGATGGACCGCGGCTCGAGGCTGACTTCCAGTTCCATCTACTGGGGTAACAAGAAGGGAGACTATAGCATCGAGTCTCGCAGTGAGTTTGAAACCGAGGGCGCAATCGTGGTTACCGTGGCGGACGTCAATCAGGATGGCTGGTTGGACCTTCTTTGTCCCAATTACAACACTGGATCTAGCCGGGCCACTCTTTCCCGCATTTATCTTGGAGGGCCGGAGGGCTTTTCGCCGCAACGTCTACTCAAACTGCAGACGAACGCGGGCGCCGGAAGCATGGTGGCGGATTTTAATCGGGATGGTCTCGCCGATGTCCTGTTCATCTGCCATCGTTCGGAAGGTAACCCGAACCAGCTGGGCTCCTTCGGGGATCATGTCACGGATTCCTTTCTTTACTGGGGCGGCCCTGATGGCTTCGATCCAGGCCGCCGCCTGGGAATTCCGGGGCGTGGGCCCCACAACGATTCGGGCATCGATTTGGGCAACATTTTCCACCGGCGGAACGAGTACGACTACTTTTCTTCGGCCCATCACTTTGAAGAGCAGACGCCAACCATGCTCAACTGGAAGGCACAGACGCCTCACGATAGCGCCGTTCATTTTCAGCTTCGGACGGCTCCCACGGAACAGACCCTGAAAGCGTCTTCCTGGAGCGGCCCGACGGGACCCGGGAGTTATTACGAAAGACCGGGCCGCATTGCGAGGCCCGACCCAAGTCATCGCTGGATTCAGTACCGGGCCATTCTGAAGTCCAGAGATGGCGCCGCATCACCCGCTCTGGAGGAAGTCGAGGTGAGCTTGGAATGAAGGCTCGCTGTTTTCGCTCGGGCCATGAGTAGAAAGCAGCACCCGCCGATTCACCCTTTTCCTCCTGTCGCTTATCCCGCCTCGGGCAGAGCCCAGGCCATCACACTCAGGAGAGCCAGGTTGGGTTGCGTAACATCGACTCGTGTGTGCTGAACGATCACTTTCTCAAGGGAGCTCAATCGGAGAGCGTAGGGCACATCTCGCGGGAGCAGGTTTCCCTGGAGATCCCTGGCCTTGTCCAGACGGTAATGAAGCGTACGTTCGGCTCCCACCGTGAAGACAATCCCCTGGATCGGGGCGCGATCCTCAAAGTAAAGATCGAGAGTACACTCGGCCGGCAACGGACCACAGTTCAAAACGCAGAGACTTTCGTGGGAAATGTATCCCGAAGCCTTGATGGCTTCGCCTGGAGTGCTGGGTATGTAACCGTCGGCGACAAACCATGTCCTGTGTCCTCGCGCAATTTCCATCTTTTCTTGCTAACCTCCACGCGTGAGCTTGCTCGCTTTTCACGTATTAAGTTTCTCCGGGAATCAAGAACCGGCCAGACGGCTCGGCACACCCTGTGACAGCCCATGCCACTGTGACTTTCTGTCTAGAGTCGATTGCAAGTCTCGATCTCGGGCCAACAAGGCAACTTTCAGGATAGGCTCTAACAGCCCGCCCGACAACCCTCCACACTTGCATTGCGAGCGGCTTGTGGGGTGGACATGCGGAGCGCCTTCAAGTTTTCGTTTGCCATGGCTACACCGCCAACCAACTTCACAACTTCCCGGTTGTCCTGGCCGTTTTGAGCCAAGTGTGAGGGGATCGTGAACCGTACCACTGTCGATGTGAGCTGTGATCTCGGAGAGAGCTTCGGCTGCTACAAGCTTGGGCTGGACGAAGAGGTCATCGGCCGGATCAGTTCGGTCAATGTCTCCTGCGGCTTCCACGCCGGGGATCCTCATGTGATGCGCCGGACAGTCGCCCTGGCGAATGCTAGTGGGGTGCGTATCGGGGCACATCCGGGTTTGCCCGACCTGCTGGGGTTTGGCCGCCGCAAGATGGCCATGACTCCCGATGAAATTTACGACTTTTTCTTGTACCAGATCGGGGCGCTGAAAGCCTTCGTGGAGGCGACTGGGCAACGACTGCAGCACGTCAAGCTTCACGGCGCGTTGTTCGAGATGGCCCTGGAGGATGCTGCCCTGACCCATGCGATGTGCATGGCGACGCGCGCCGCCGGGAAGAATCTGATCTGGCTCGCCCCGGCCGGAAAGGTGGCCGAGGCCGGCCGCGACTCGGGCCTGCGCGTCGCCGTCGAGTTTTACGCCGACCGAGCCTATCACCCCGACCGGAGGTTGGTCTCTCGCAAGACGGCGGGGGCTGTCCTTGAGGATATGGCGCAGATTCGCGAGCGCCTGCTTCAGGCGTTGCGCACCGGTTGCGTCACGACGATCGAAGGCCAGACAATCCCCGTGGAGTTCGATTCGATCTGCGTTCACGGCGACACGCGCGGAGCACTGGAAATTGTCCAACTGGTCCGCAGCATCTGTGCCGAACAGGGGGTGGAGGTCAAGCCGCTCTCGGAGTTGGTAAAATAATGTCCCCGTGGGTTTCAATACTTGCAGGAACGGCGGCGCCCACACGTCACCCTGCAATCTCGACAACGATTTCTGAAGAGGATATTGGAGCGGCTTGCGTGCCTGAAGTTTATCCCCGGTTGCAACCCATTGGCGAAGCAGGCGTCCTCGTTGAGTACGAACCGCAGATCAGTCTCAAAGTCCATCGCAAGGTACGACAACTCGCCTCCGCCCTGGAGCAACAGCCGTTACCCGGGATGATTGAAGTCGTGCCCGCGTACCGGTCCTTGATGGTCTCGTTTCATCCCGAGCAGATTTCACTGGCAGAGATCCAGGCAGCCATCGAGGAGCGCCTCGAGCACTTGAACGAGTTCTCTCTGCCGGATTCGCGTCTGTTCAGAATTCCGACCGTCTACGGCGGTCGGCACGGTCCCGACTTGGAGCACATCGCTCAAACAACGGGGCAGACGTGCGCGGAAGTCATTGAGCTCTTCTCGTCTCAGCGGTATCCGGTCTATTTTCTGGGTTTTCTCTGTTGCCTACCTTACATGGGCGGAGTCCCACTGCGTCTGCAATTGCCCCGGCTGACAACGCCGCGTACGTTTCTGCCAGCAGGATCGGTGGGCATGGCGAATGCGCAGGCCGTGGTGTTGCCCATCGACCAACCCTCCGGATTTCATTTCCTGGGCCAGACGTTTGTGGGCCTTTATGACCCCCACCAGTTTCCACCCACGCCAATTCGGCCCGGAGACTTCGTCGAGTGCCCGGCTGTCTCGGAAGAGGAGGCCCTGGGATGGAAAGGTCGCTTCGTGGGAGAATGCCTCGGTCATGGCGCTTCGCATTCTTGATCCCGGCTCGCAGACCACCGTACAGGATCTAGGCCGCGTAGGCTTGCGTCGTTACGGCATTCCGAGCTCCGGCGCGATGGACCAATTTGCATTGCAAACAGCCAACTTGCTGGTGGGAAACCCACCGGGGGCGGCCGGGCTTGAGACTTTGCTGCAGGGACTGAGTCTCGAGGCGCTCGTGCCGGTGGTCATCGCCATCACCGGGGGCGACCTCGGTGCGGAGTTGAACGGGAGACCCGCCCCGATGTGGACTTCGTTCCGCATTCAGCCGCACGATCGCTTGACCTTCAAACGGCGAGCCGCCGGCTGCCGGGCCTATCTTGCGTTCCAGGGGGGAATTGTCGTTCCCGAGCTTCTGGGGTCGCGATCGACCTTCGCAAGGGGGCGGATAGGATCGTCACTGCGCAGCAAGGATACGCTGCCACTGGGGACCCCTCCACTCACAGGGGCATCGTTTCGTCGGAGCTTGCCGCCAAAGCTGCGGCCTTCGAGGAGTCAGGAGCATGGCGTGCGAGTTCTGCTAGGACCGCAAACGAAGTCCTTCACGCCGGCCGGTCACGAAACGTTCCTGAATTCGACGTACCGCGTGAGTCCAAACTCAGACAGGCAAGGCTATCGCACGGAGGGGCCTGCCATCACCTTCGCCCTCGGGCCTGACATTATCAGCGACCCCACCCCCCTGGGAGCGGTCCAGGTGCCGGGGAACGGCCAGCCCATCATCTTGCTTCGTGACGGCCAGGTCACCGGCGGTTACGCGAAAATTGCGACCGTCATCTTCGCCGATCTTGACCGCTTCGGCCAAATGGCACCCGGCGATACCCTGTTTTTTCGAGCTGTCACCCGTGAGGAAGCGCTCCTGGCCGCAGCGGAAACCCAACGTCTTGTCAAGTACCTTGAAATCGCCCTGCGCGGCGGGTGAAGCCCACAGTCCTTCGAGCGTTACCAAGGTGGTGGAATCTTGCTCAAGACAGGTCAAGAGTTGCGCCACGTGCTTCATGGCGAAGTTGTTGGAGACTCAGGACTACATGGCCCGGCACGATTCGGAGTGGCGCCCTCGCCGGTTCTCCTCCGCGCTGGCTTTGTCGCGTGTCCTCTGCGATCCTTCCAGGATCGCGGTCGGCCTTCGCTTCGTGCCGTCGCGGAAAACTCCGAGGCGAATGCTGAACACTCGGAATCGCGCCGAACTATTTACTTTCTGGGAATAATTGGCTCCCCAACTTGATCCTGAAACCCCTGCTGCATTGATGGAACGGCTCGAAGAACAAAGGCCGCATGGCGACACGAGTCGACTCGAGGCTGGCCCCCTGGTGGAGCGTTCGGCCGATCCGGACAACGGAAAACGAAAGGAAGCACGTGGAGACTTCTGATGTAGATACCGCCAGACGCCCGGGAGCCTATCGAGCGCTGATCGCTGCTGGCTGGATTGCGTCAGTCCTCATGACGTCCACGCTCTTGCTCGTATTTTGGCCCGGGCGCGTGGGGTCACGCCAGGCATTGCTGGTTTCAGCCGGAGCCGCCGCCATGGCAAGCTTCGCAGCCGTCGCGATGAGGCCCGCAGGCAGAATCAAGGTCGTCCTGGCAGCCCTCATCCTGACACCGGTCGCCACTTCGGCCGGCGTCGGAGGGTGGCTTTATCGGCAGTACTTGAGCCGAACTCCGGAGCTCTGGGCCGCCCTCGACCTCGAACAGCCGGCGCTGAGAGAAGTGAAGAACTCCCTGGCTCAGGGCGATATCGAGGCCGCGGAGGCGACAGCGCTTTCCTATTTCCGCGCTCGTCGACGCCTTGACCTGAATACCCTTCCCCCCGTTGACCCAACCACCGAGATCGAAACGAGCGCGCTCGTGCTCGTGTCAACATACAAGATTCTCGAGTTCAAACCGGTCGAGCTGACCGACAACCTCCGCTGGGACGAAAACCCGCTCGGCGACCGCACATGGCAATGGGGCCTCCACACCCTGCCCGCTGTGCCAGCACTGGCCTCGCAGTACTCAAGAAACGGGAACACCACGTTCATCAAGAAGGCGGAAGAGCTCGTACTCGACTGGATCGACGACAACCAACTCTACAGATACCATGAGCCAAGCGCCTTCAGTTGGCATGATCACGTCATGGCACTTCGCGTGCGTGGTTGGCTGCCCTTCTGGGAGACATGGGTCAAGTCGCCGATCGCCGCACCGAAGAGCGCACGCAAGATTCTGGAGAGCATCCTCTTACATGCCGAACGACTAGCCGATCCCAGGTTCTACAACGAGGGACACAACCACGGCATGGAGCAAGATTTTGCCTTGCTCGCCATCGCCATGGCGTTCCCCGAATTCAGAAAATCCAGTGAATGGCGAAAGACGGCAGCTCGACGGCTTGAAGCTCAGACTGAGGCGATCATCTCGCCCTTGGGTATTCAGCTCGAGCACACGCCCTACTACCATGTCTTCACGCTGGAAATACTCTCGGACGCCCAGGAGTTTGCCCGGCGGATGGGCGTGTCGCAGACCGAGCTGAACCTTGACCCCACCCTCAGCAAGATGGCTCGCTACACCGCCAACCTACTCAAGCCAGACCGGACACTCCCCTTGATTGGGGACACCCCTCGGGAGCCTCCCCTCACTCCGGAACACCGTACCCTCTCGAAGTTTCTCCTGACAGATCCCGTACTTCGCTTTGCCCTCACCGAGGGCCGTGAGGGCGAGGCAGGCGCAGCCACAATCTTCTACGAGACTGAGGGCTACGCGATCTTTCGCGATTCCTGGAAACCTGCACCCGAATTCTCACAGTCCTTCTACCTCTTCTTCACAGCAGCGGCAAACGAGGGACGCGTTCACAAGCAATTCGACGACTTGAGCTTCACTCTCCACGCCCGAGGGCACGAGCTTCTCACGGACGCCGGCTTCCACTCGAACCAGTATGGCGACCCCGAGCGGGAGTACGTGACCGGAACGAGCGCTCACAACTCGGTCCTTGTCGATGGCAAGGGTTTCACGGGCTGGACCGCGAGCATCGACGCTTGCCGCGAGGGGGAAGGTTGGGCGCTTGTCCAGGCCTCGCATTCCAACTACTCGAACGTGACGCATCGTCGCACCCTCTTTTACTACCGACCAGGAACAGTCTTTGTGATCGACGAACTTCGGCCGAAGGGGCTGAAACCGGGCGAGCCGGTGCCCGCGACAGCAGCGGTGCACGACTTCGAGCAGCTCTTTCACTTCGAGCCGAATTGCTCCGCGACAACGGGGCAAAGCCAGAGCAGCATCCTGGTGGACGTGGGCCTGGCAAGAGACAGCCATCCGCTCCTTCTCATCGAGCAGCTCGCCGGAGGGCGCGGCACTGCTCGCGTGGTCCGCGGGGCCAAGGATCCGCTGCAAGGCTGGGTCGCCGACGGCCATCGCACGCTCGTTCCGGCGCCGGTCGCAATCTTCAAGGAGCGCGGTCCCGAGGCGCTCTTTGTAACTTTCATTGAGGTGCTGGAGCCGTCGCCAACAGCGGCGTCCAGGCTCATCGGCAGCAACCCAACGTGCTCGCAGGACTCGAAGACAGGGGTTATCCTACTCCGGTGGCCCTCCTTGAATGGGCCGAGGCAAGCGACCATCCAATTGAACGAGCGTGTCGAAGTCCGCCTGTGAGCCAGTCGACGAAGACCCTTGAGAGACCCGAGACTGTTGAGGAGACGCGAACAGAGCATGACCGTCTCTGGAACGTGATCGTCTGGAATGACCCCATCAACCTCATGTCCTATGTGACGTTCGTGTTCCAGAAGCTCTTTGGCTACTCACTCGCAGTGGCGACGAAGCACATGCTTGAGGTCCACGGGCAGGGTCGGTCCATCGTGGCAACCGTGGAGCGCGAGAAGGCAGAGTACTTTGTCGGCCGCCTTCACGGCTTCGGCTTACAAGCCACGATGGAGAAGCAGACGGGTTGATCCTCAAGATCCGACGCAAGTTCAACAGAAGCTACTCGGTGGTGTTGGATACCGACTCCGCCGAAGCCCTCCAGGACCTGCCTCGAAAGCTGCGCGATCTGCTGACGCGTCCCGACGTATCGAAGCAGGTGACGGCCCGGCTTTTCCCCAGGGTTTACAAGGACGCCGCTGAAGAGGAGGAGTACCGTCGGCTTCTCGGAGACGAGCTCCTGAGAAGAAAGCTCGACAGCGTAAAGCTCTTCGAGGACACGCTGCAGAACAGAAAGGCCGTGCTCGTCCGGGGAACCGACGCCGTGGAGCTCACAGTGAAGCCCGAGGAGTTCGAACTCTGGCTCGGCTTCGTGAACGACATGCGACTCGTTCTCGGCACCGAGCTTGACATTCAGGAGGACGGTTGGAGCGAGAATTTCGACCCAACGCACCCAAGGGCAAATGACTTTGCCCTCCTGCACTATCTCTCCTTGCTCGAGGAAGAGCTCCTGAGGGCGCACCCGAAACTGCCGTGAAGACCCGGATGTGTCCAACGGATTCCCCGGCGAAGCCCCGGAAAGAGAGAGCGGAGGCGGAACTGCAGCGAGTGAGCCCGCCAGCAATAGCAGCGAGCAAGACCGGCTCAACAGCCAGCCTTGCCCGCGGGTGTTCAGAGTCGCCGGAGTGACCGGCGAGCTCCCGTCAACGAACCGTGATCTTCTTTGCCTTCTCGCTCTCTACCTTCTCGAGTCGAACGGTGAGGACTCCATCCTTGTAGTCAGCCATCACTTTTTCGGAGTTGACTCTCGTGGGCAGCTCCACGCATCGCCGGAACGCTCCCATGTGTCGCTCCGAGCAGAAGAAGTCTTTCCCCTTCTCCTCGTGAAACTCCTTCTTCTCGCCGGAGATCGTCAGCAAGTTGCCCGAGAGCGAAATGTCAAAATCCTTCGGCTCGACCCCGGGAAGATCGGCCTTGACGATGACTTCCTTCACGCCGTCAATGACATCCACCGAAGGACCCCACGCGCCCTTCGCGCCGAATAAGTTCATCGGAGCGTTCCACTCGCCCTGGAAGAAGCGGTCAAAAATGTGATCCATCTCCGTCTGGAGCTTCGAAAACACCTCCGGGACGGGAGAGCTGGAGTTTCCTGCTTTTGCCTTGTTTCTGAGCGCAAGTTTCATTGGCTACACCTCCATTCTTGATGCGATATCACTTGGAATTGACCGTAATCTTGCGCGGCTTGGCAGCTTCCACCTTTGGCAAGTGGACCATGAGCACGCCATTGTTGTGCTCCGCCGAGATACGGCTCGAGTCGATTATCTCGCTGATCTTGAATGATCGAACAAAGTCACCGATGCCATACTCCTGAAGCACGTACGACGCGCTTTCTGGCTGGCGCTCCACGACTTTGCCTGTGATCGTTAGCTCGCCTTGCTCGAACTGGATGTTGATATCCTCTCCCTTCACGCCGGGAAAATCCGCAAGCAACACCAACTCTTCTTCGGTCTCATGGATGTCGACAGCGGGCAAATAGGTTCGTCCATTGCGGGTACGTTCAACATTCGTGGGTGCTGTCTGGGTTGGCTTAACTACAGTTTGTGTTGTCATGTCGTTGCTCTCCTACTGAATCCGTTGCCTATTACTTACTGAGCACTGGAATCTTGCGGGGCTTGGCCTCTGCGGCCTTCGGAAGTTTGACCGAGAGCACTCCGTTTCGCAGAGAAGCCTCCACCTTGCCTGCCTCCACTTCGGCCGGCAATCGAATGGTCCGACCGATGGCGCCCGCGCTTCGCTCTCTGCGATGAAAAATCGTGCCATCTTTTGCCGAGTCCATGCGCTTGCCCTTCAAACTCAGCTCATTCTTGATCACGAGGATCTCGAGGTCCTCGAGCCTGTAGCCTGGCAATTCCGCCTCCAGATAGAAACAGCTCGCATCCTCCCACACGTTGAAAAAAGGCCCTCTACTCTCCTGCCAGCCACTGCTTGCCGTGGATTGCATCGGCTGGAAAAGATCCGAGAAAAGACGATCCACTTCCCCTCGAAGCCGCCCCAACGCAAACGATCCATTGTCTACATTTAACATTTCAATCCTCCCGTGTCAGAAATGCCTTTTCCGCATCACCACTACTTCTCGAGAAGTGTTTAACAAGATAAAAAGCAATACCCGTGCCAAGCCGAGCTTTCAGAATTTAAACACATGTGCCACAGCACTTTACTAATCAAGGCAGGCCAAGGGGCAGAATCCTGCTCTGCCAAAACGACGGCGAGCCCGCCAGTTTGTCCGCAAAGGCTGCGGGATAGTTCTCGGTCGAATGCCCAGGGGCCGAGAAGCTCCGCATAGCTGCTCCGTCTGACCACGATCCACGCCCGGCGAGCGTGCCCATGACGTTCGTGGTGATCTCGTCATCAACTCCTGAAGCGGCTTGCCAGCTGGGTAGGGTGCACTGCGCGCGTCGCCCCCGCACGAGGCAACAGGGACAGCTCCGGAGCCGATCGAAACCTACACTCTCGCTCGTACCCCAAGGTCAAATTTCTCCTCGGCGATGCGCAGAATCTCGCCTCCGATCGCGAGGGAGGCAGTGGCAGCGGGCGATGGAGCATTGCACACATGGAGAGCGCGGGGACGCTCAACGATCAGAAAATCATCGACCATCGCGCCCGAGCGTGCGAGCGCCTGCGCCCGCACCCCGGAGCCGGCGGGCTCGACATCGGCTTCTCTGAGGTCTGGCACAAGCTTCTGAAGAGCGGCAACGAAAGCTCGCTTCGAGAACGACCGAACCATCTCATCGAAACCAGTTCGCCAGAACTTCGCGGCGAGCTTCCAGAAGCCGGGATAGGTGAGCACTTCGGCCAGATCGCGCAAGCTAATCTGGTGTTTCTTGTAGCCCTCTCGTCGGAACGCGAGAACCGCGTTGGGGCCAGCCTCAACTCCCCCATGCACGGTGCGAGTGAAGTGGACGCCCAGGAACGGGAATCGTGCGTCGGGAACGGGGTAGATGAGACCCTTGACGAGCGAGCAGCGTTCCGGCACGAGATCATAGTATTCGCCCCGGAAGGGAATGATCTTTGCTCCCGGATCGCCCCCCTCCATGCGGGCAACACGGTCGGAGTGAAGACCCGCGCAGCTCACGAGGTTCTTCGCGTGCACGACTCCCTTCGTGGTCTCGAGCACGAGCCCGCCCTGCGTCTCTCGAATTCCAAGAAGACGCGTGCCAAGTCGCAGCTCGCCTCCAGCTTTCGCGATGAGCTCGCCAAGCTTCACGGCGACCTCAGCGTACGCGATAATCCCGGCATGGGGCACGTGGAGGGCTCGGAGACCCGTCGTCGCGTGCGGCTCAATCTCACGGATGCGCTCGGGACCGATAACGGCGAGGTCCGGAACGCCGTTCGCCGTGCCACGGCGATGCAGCTCCTCCAGGGCGGGGATTTCCCGTTCTTCCGTCGCCACGACAATCTTCCCGCAGATCTCAAAGCGGATTCCTTGCTCGCGGCAAAACTGCTTCATCAGCTCACCGCCGCCCACGCACGTGCGAGCCTTGGCGGAGCCTGGCTTGTAGTAGAGGCCGGAGTGAATGACGCCGGAGTTGTGGCTTGTCTGGTGAGCGCCAAATCGCTCCTCCTTCTCGACAAGGACCAGGCGCAGGTCGGGATGCGCTTGGAGGAGACGGTACGCGGTTGCAAGACCCACGATACCGCCTCCAACGACGGCTATATCAAAGTCACGGGACATCGCTCAAACCAAGTTCCAGGGGCCAAGTGAAGGAAGCCTCAAGCGCGTGCCACGGGCTCGAATGGCTTCTCGGCGATGTGAAAGTATTCCGGAACCTGACCGAGCCCGAGTTTCCGCCTCAACGTCTTCAAGCGAATGAAACAGTCACCCGTCAGGCAATTTGTCGGCATTTTGAAACGGTAAAAATGATCGTAAAGCTCTCTCGCGCCCTTCTCAAGATCGTACGCCAACTCAAAGTCTGGAAATGTCGTGTTGAGCTTGGAGAAATCAACCTTGTAGTCGCGAGGATCGGAGGTCGCGCCTTCCGCAAGGCTCAGATCGCAGTGGGGCATGAGCTTCTTCACAAGATGCGCCACGTCGCGGACCTGGTAGGTCTCTTTCCTTCCGCCGATGTTGAAGGGCTCGTCGTGGATCTTTTCGAGCGGGGCCTTGAGGAAGTAAACGAAGGCACGAGCGATGTCGTGGCAGTGGATGAGCGGCCTCCACGGGGTGCCATCCGTGAGTACCTTGATGACGCCCGTGCTGTAAGCCGACGCCATGAGGTGATTGAGCACGAGGTCGAGACGGAGGCGTGGCGAGGTGCCATAGGCTGTCGCGTTGCGCAGGTAACATGGCGAGAAGCCATCGCAGGCCAGCTCGCTCAAGGCCGACTCGACCTTTACCTTGGTCTCAGCATACACGGAGACGGGGGCCGTCTGACCGTTCTCGTTGATCGGCTTGTCATCCGTCTTGCCATAGACGCTGCAGGAGCTCGACTGGAGAAACCGTGGAACACCCGCTTTTTTCGCACACTCCGCCACGTGGATCGTGCCCTCGTAGTTGACACGCCAGGTCAGCTCGGGGTTGAGCACGCCCATCGCGTCGTTCGATATCGCCGCCAGGTGCATGACGGCATCCTGGCCTTTGAAGTCATCCGATCGAAGGTCAAAGACGTCCTTGATCAGGTTCCTCTGCGGAAGGACGTGGGGGTAGATCTGGCTGTCCTCAAAGAGGTTGAGGTCAACTCCCGTGACTTCATGCCCCTCCTTGAGAAGGAGCTCGACGAGGTGGGGTCCAATGTATCCAAGGTGGCCGGTGACAAGTACGCGCATGGGGTAGGTCTCTTTCTCCAAGTGCAGGTCGGACAGGGTTGCAGATCAGCCGTGCTTGAGCGCCCAATCGTACGGGATATGATTCTTGAAAGGATCGACACGCACAACCTCGCCTGGATTGTAAGGCTGGTTGAGGACGATCGCGATGGTCGACTCCGTGGCGCTGACGCCCTTGACGCCGTTCCAAATCCCCGGAGGAATCGTGACGAGCTGATAGTTATGCTCGCCCAGGAATAGTTCATTCACCTCGCCGCGCGTCGGTGAGTCTTCCCGCTCGTCATAGAGAACACACTTGATCATGCCGGTGACGGCTGTGTAGTTCAGGGTAATTTCCTTGTGCAAGTGCCAACCCTTCACCACTCCGGGGTTGACGACGGAGAAATAGACTTCTCCGAAGCCCTTGAAGGCCGGCCAGTCATTTCGCAGGAGGTGCATTACGCGGCCGCGCTCGTCGCAGACCTTCTTGAGAGGGGTCAGTTGAATGCCATGAATCATGGTGGTTTTCTTGCGCCTGGAAGTCAGTAGGGGGTGTGAATCGGTCAGGAGGACAGCAATACCAGACTCGAGCTGAGCGAGCTTTCAGAGAATCCGCGGCTCCGGGATCGGCACGATGAACTTGCCACCCCGGTCGTGGTAGACGCGTTGCTGACGCATGATCTCCTCCGCAAAGTTCCAGGCAATGATGAGTACGTAGTCGGGTTGATCCTCGAGGAGCTTTTCCGGCGGAAAGACAGGGATGTGCATTCCGGGCGTGAACTTGCCTTGTTTTAGCGGGCTCTTGTCAACCGTGTAATCTACGAGTTCCCTGCCAATCTTGCAGTAGTTGAGCTGCGTATTGCCCTTGGCTGGAGCACCGTAACCGGCGATCCGCTTGCCTTCCGACCGGAGCTTCCGCAGGAGCCCGACGATCGCTTCTCGAGTCTCGTGGACCTTTTGCGCGAAACCCTTCTGGCTCGAAAGCCTGTTGAGGCCCAGGGCCTCCTCCTCGGCAACGAGCTGCTTGAGCCGGGGGGTCGGGTCGTAAAGAGCCGATTTTCTCGCGGCGTGCACGCGAATGGTTCCACCGTGAATCGCGACTCGCTCGACGTCGTAAACGGTGAGGCCAAAACGCGCGAACAGTTTGACCAGGACCTGGATGGAGAAATACGAGAGGTGCTCGTGATAGACCGTGTCATACTCGTTGTGCTCGATCAAGTCGCGCACGTAAGGGACCTCGATCGACACGCCCCCCCGGGGCTTGAGGAGGAGCTCGATTCCCCTGAGAAAGCTCGCAAGACCGTCCACATGCGCCAGGACGTTGTTCCCCAGGATCACGTCGGCCGCTCCATAGGTCTTGAGGCACTGGCGAGCGGTTTCTTCGTTGAAGAACTCATTGACGACCTCGAGGCCAGCCTCGCGTGCCATCTGTGCGATATTGACCGCCGGCTCAACTCCAACCCCTCTCACTCCAACATCGCGAAATTTCTTCATGAGGAGACCGTCATTACTGGCAATCTCGACAATCAACGACTTCGAGTCGAGCGAGTAGCGATCCTTGATGGCCTGGGCATACGACGCGAAGTGCTTCTGGAGCGTGTCCGACGTCGTGGAGACGTAGATATAGTCCCGAAAGAGCACCTCGGGCGAGACGACGTGGATGAGCTGCAAGAGGCCGCAGTCCTCACACGCGTAGACGTCCAGCGGAAAGAACTGCTCGTCACCCCGTGACACCGTCTCCTCCGTGAGAAAGCTGTTCGCGAGGGGCTGGGGACCAAGGACGAGGATCTTGTGAAGACGCGAGCTTTCGCACGCTCTACACGCCGTGATTGTCTTCAAGCAGTTTGAGTGGGTTGCTTCCACCAAGTGCTCTTCCTTCGTTGCAGTTTTCATCGAGGTTCCTTCTTTTCCGCTTCAGACCTTGAGAGTCTGCCAAACGGCCCATGGACGCTCATTGCGCTCCCACATGCCGCCGAGCCTCTCCACTTCTTTCTGGTTGTCCATGCACTGCCAAAAGCCCTCGTGGTGGTAAACCGCGAGCTGCCTCTCCGCCGTCAAGCGCCCAAGGGGCCGCTCCTCGAGAGGTCCGTCACTGTCGAGGTACTCAAAGACTTTCTGCTCCATGACAAAGAAGCCACCATTGATGATCACGTTCAGCCGGGGCTTTTCGGCGAAGGCCGTCACGACTCCACCTTCCTCGCGAATGACCCCGAAAGTCGTCTCGGGGTGAACTCCAGTAACGGTCACAAGCTTCTTCATGCAAAGGTGATAATCGAGGAGCTGCTCCAGATCGACCGAGGAGACGCCGTCGCCGTAAGTGAGGAAGAAGCGGTCATCGTTCGCAACAAAAGGTTGAATTCCAAGCACGCGACCCGAAGTTCCAGTCTCGGCGCCGGTGTCAGCGAAGGTAATCTTCCAGCCAGGCTCAGTGGGAGGTTGAGCTGCTGCCCGTTGCCCGCTCACCGTCCCTCGTGTGAAAAACTCCTCGATCAGCTCGCCCTTGTATCCGAGGCAAAGAACAAAACGCTTGTGACCCCAGTGGGCATAGCTTTTCATGATGTGCCACAAAACGGGCATGCCGCCGATCGGCACGAGAGGCTTCGGTCGAACCTTTCCGAGCTCGCCAAGACGAGTGCCCTTGCCTCCGCAAAGGATCACAACGGGAATGTCGGGATTCAAGCTCATGTTGCCTTCCTCGCTTCGCGGTCCAAGTCACTCCTGATCCGCACCGCGATGGGTCGCTCATCGAGGACCACGTCCTCGTGCCGGATCAGCCTGTCCTTCTTCACGTCCCGGGTCAAAGTGGCGTATTCAGCCAGACCTACAGGCAAGGCCCGTTCCCGTTTGAGCTCTTCAGTCTCGAGGATCAACCCGTAGTGCTTGGCGCCACCAATACCCTCGAGCGGTTCTCCTGCGCGCAAGTCGCGCTTGGCATGGGTGGCAACGTCAGTTACAGGATTCCCCTTCGGGGTCGCCGTGGCGGTTCCGTAAAGCACGGCCTCGGCCGCCGTGAGGGGCGCCTCGAACGCGCAGAGCACGTAAGGCCTGTAAAAAAGATAGTCAGGACCGTCACCCATCTTGAGGTAGCGGAACTCACGGGCAAGGTGTGGATCGTGCGAGCGGGCGATCACGAAAACGCCAGAGGGAATCCCCAGTGTGTAATCAACGATGGGCCCCCCATCGAGAAGGCCAGCGCGCTTGAAGCTCTCGAGCAGCGACTCCAGGCCAGTCTCGACGCCGGCCATGCCGGCCCGGTGAATCCCCATGCCCGTCGCATTGGCGACGAGTGCCATCTCCAGGTTCAGTTTCGTGCCGTCGGCGGCAGCGGTGGCAATCCAGGGGCTGATCCCGGCGTTACGAGCAAAGCCCTCCTGGGTCTCCGGCGTTGCGTAGCGTTTCATCACGCCCTTGCAATTGCCGGCCACCATCGGCTCGAGTCCCAGGCCCCGACAGTAGTGGTAGAGGTTCAGGATGATGCCAGGCTGGTCGCCGTCGATGTCGCTGTAGATGACTCCCTTCTCATCAGCCTTCCGTTTCAGGTAGGCGCCAACCGTGACCTGCACCTCCGGGTTGGCCTCGACAACATGCTTCCGCGCTTCGATTCCTCCAAGCGCGACCTCCGTACCAATGTGCATTGTGCCGGTGGCCTCCATCACGACATCGACCTGGGGCACTGACGCGAAGAGCAACGGCTCCTGCGTGACCACACGGAAGCCGTCGGAAATAGCTTGCGTGGCCTTGCCAACATCGTCCGTCATCACGATTCGGGACCGCTCCACACCGGAGGCGACAAGGGCCTGGACCGCCTTGCCGGACGTGCGGTTCGAAACCAGGGCCGCGCGCATCCCTCGGATCCTGGCCAATTGATGGATGAGCCCGCCGCCGAGAAATCCGGCGCCTATGACAGCGACGTTGAGAGGTCGTCCAAGCCGCTGCTCGCGGCGAAGGAGGTCTTCGAAGATGTTCATGGTGCTTTCAGAGAGGCAACTCTCATGCTCGAGCCGGTGCCGCCTTCCGCCCCGCCAGCTTGCGTTGGACCATCGACTCGAAGAAGGCCGCGTACCGCCGGCAAATATTGTCGATGCTGAAGGGCCCAGTCGCCTGCTTCGCCGCTTCGCCAAGTCTTCGTCGCAGGTCCTTGTCGTCCAGGAGCCGAAGGATCTGCGCGCGCCACTCCTCCTGCGTGTTGGCGAAAAGGAGGTGCTGGCCGTCCTTGCCCAGCTCGCGGTAGGCAGGGAGCGAATCGCAAACAACGGGCAGGCCAAGCGACATGTAGTTGAGCACCTTGACGGCCGGTTTCTGGGACTGGTAGTCGACGTACTGGCTCCCGAGAGCCTTGCATTCGATCGCGATGTCGCTTTCGAGCAACATACGCTCCCATTCGGCGTAGGTCTGCGTTTCACGCCAGGCTTCTATGAACACAAGCTCGACACCACGCTCCCTGAGTATTGACTTGAGCATGTCTTCAAGTTCCTGGTATCTCTCACGCGGCATGCCGACTTTTCGCGCATCGTAGTGCGGGTTGTGATGAATCGCGTTCTCCCAGATCACCTGCCGGACCTTGTCTCGATATTCGACACAATTCCCTGTCTCGAGACGGCTAGCGTGGGCAACAAGAAGCACCTCCTCGGCTCGCCGCCTCCTGGAGATGGCCTCCGCCTGCATACGCGAAACCGCAAACGCGTAATCCGCAATCTCCTCGGTAAAGACGTCGGCGGTATCACCCGAGTCTGCGCCGGGCCCGTCACACGGATTGGAGACGAGGACCACGCCTCGCTCCTCGCAGAGCGCCTTCAGCCTGGGCGCCGACCTCAGGAAGTCGCGAAACAGGCTCGACTTGATCACGACAAGCACCTGCGTGCCCTCGAGAAGGGCCTCCATTTCCTCGACGGGTGGCCGTCGAAGGAGGCCACGCCGCCGGAAGTGGTCCTGAGAGAGTAGCTTGAGATCGCTCCTCACCCGTGCGTGGCTGGCTCGCTCGAGGTTAGCGTGAATTCGGACAGCTTGCGTCTGGACGCTCTGAAATTGTCCGTCAGCTCCGACGAATCGGACTTGAATCATTTGGGGTATTTTTTCTCTTCAATTGAGTGTAGGGAGGCCATCCATCCTGCGTTCTCTGTCACCCACTGCAGGAATCGTTCCATCAACGCGACTCCCCCGATCTTTCAGGAACTCGGGCATGGCTCCAGGGTCCGTTTCCTATTCCCGCCCGCCGCCTCATTATACGGATTCGCGCCTCCATCAACCATCAACCCGGGGTTTTTCACGGAGGACCGATGTTGCCTGATAACCAGCAGCATCCTATTCCCGTAATGGGAGGAAAAGGTGCCACCATGAAAACCAGGCTGGTCGGGTCCTTGATTCTGTTCCTTTACGCAGTCACTCTGGTCTCCGGATGTGGTAGCGGGGGAGGTGGCGGTGGGGCGTCTGGATCTAGCCCATCCGCCGGGCTGTATCGCGGCACTGTCCGCGACTCCTCTGGCAACCCCGTTGCTGGCGCGCGTGTCTCCATCGACGGCATAGAAGCCACGGCAGTTACGGGTCGAAACGGCACGTACAAGATCGAGGACAGCGATCTCTCCACATCCTCGCTCGTGCGCGACGGAGCTATGCTCATCGCTGCTGACGCAGCCGATATCGAGGTGGCGGTCTTCGTGCCCGGGTTCGCCCCATTTGTTTCGTCCCTCACTGTCGCGGAAGGGGCCATGGCCAACGTGGACCTCGTCCGCAGCGGGCTCGAGCCGGATCTCACGATCACGAGCCCACGCGATCAAAAAATCTTTGTGCTCGCGCAGGACTGCGAAACTCCCGCAGTGGTCGTCGATGGCTTTGCCGCCCTCGGATCCAGGGAGAGCTTCCTCCTGGATATCGTCGTGGTTGTCGATCGCTCCGGCAGCACGGACGACCCAGCCTTCGACACGGACGGGGACGGCGCCGTCGACTCCGTCCTCGAGGCCGAGAAGGCAGCGGTCACCTGCTTCCTTGCCGGCCTTGATGAGAAAACCACACGCGTCTCGATCATCCATTTCAACGACTCGGCCGACTCGGTGCAGGCGTTCACGAACGATCTCGACGCCGCGACGAACGCGGTGACAAGCGTTGGGCCGTCGAGCGGCGGCACGAATTTCGAGGCCGCCTTTTCGGCCGCTCGCCAGGCTTTCGTCGATCTTGCCGCACAGGATGCTGCAAACGCCGTGGCCGACGAGGAAGACACAGCCGAGACCCCAACCCCGTTTCGTGCAGTCGTCTTCATCTCGGACGGAATTGCAACGTCGCATGGGGTACCCAGAGACCTGACCGATTCGAACCTCACCCAGAGTCGGGATGACCGGAGGGGCGCCATTGATGCTGCCGCGGCCCTCGGCGCCGACACGGGCGCTCAGCTATTTGCCTATTCCGTCATTCCGGCGACCGATTCAAATCGCAAGCGGACCACGCTGCCTCACTGTGTCGCAGTCTGCGGGGGAGGACGATACGAGAGCATTACTGACGTCCGCCTCCTGGACGATGCGCTATGCAGCGACTCACTGGATTCTTTACTTTCTGTGACAGTTGAAAACTTGACGACAGGCGCAGGTCCGGTCACCGCCGCCTTGAACGCCGACGGCTCGTTCTCGCAGGCCATCGCGGTGGCCACGGGTCCGGTCGACATCGTGGGAGCGCCGGGGCCGGATGGCACTGTGAGCAACACGATTCTGATCACTCTCACAGCCCTCCAGGGTGAAATGGAGATGACAGAGACCAAGACCCTCGTGGTCCGTGTGATCGATGATGTCACTTATGAGCAGCTCAACCAAAACGAGCTCTTTACTGCCACCGCCGCCGAGTTTGCTGTCAGCCAAACGAGGAGCCTCCATCGGCCCACGGGCGGCTCACTCGGTGACACGAACCTCTACGACATGCTCGTGGGCTCGGGCGCGGGAGAGTTTGAGGATGCGGTCGAGCTACTCGGGGTCGAGACGTTCACCGCAGTGGATTCCTTCAGCGCGGACGTCACGTTGACCCTGGAGCTCATTCACAAGGAGGCCTGCTATCGGAGCGACGTCGGATATTTCATCCTCAATCCATCCGACCCGCCGCGCCACGCTTCGGAAGCCCTGGCGTCCGCAATCGTCCTGTGGAACACGGGAAGCGTTGGAGCACTCAATTGCAGCAGCCAGTCGATCACCCCTGGCACCGCCAGCGTGAGCATCACTGTGGACGCCGGAACGGTGCTTGCATTTTTCGTCCTGCCCAACCGAACTCGCGCCGACTACCTCGCTCGGCCTCGTCAGGGGAATGCTCCGCTCTTCAGCATGAGCCGTCTCAACCCGGCACACTTTGACCAGGCCCTGACCTTCCGGAGCGAGAGTGGCCGCACGGCCATCGGGGCCAGCACCTCGGTTGTGTCCGCCGGGCCTCTCATGATTTTTGCCTTTGATGATATGTCCATGGCGTCTCGCAGCTCGGACCAGGACTTTGACGATGTCGTCTTTACCGTCCGCGGACAGGCAACAGCGCGACTCGAGGAAGGCAGCTGCAATGATTCGCCGTGAAGACCGACCTCGCATTTCTTTCCTGAGTCGAGCCAGGCTGCCAGGAATTGCTGCCGTTTACTTGACGCCTCGAACGAGCAGCCCGGCCACGCGCCGGGCAATGGCGCCCTGGGCATCGGCGATCTTGTGCAAGAGCCAGCCGCCTTTCTGGCGCTTGTTGAGACCCTGAAGCTCCAGGGCAGCACGTTCGTAGCTGATGCGCTGATCGACCAAATCTCGATAGATCTGGTTCGCCTTCTTGCGGCGCTTCACAGCATCTCCCGCATCAAAGAAATTCTCGACGGCGGACACCATGCGCTCGAAGCCTCCCGCCTGTCTCCGCACGGCCTTCAGCTTCTCGCCTAGCTCTCGAATCGCCTGGTCGAAGTTGGAGAATATGAGTGACAATTCCGCCTGGAATGACTCATTCTGGGCCACGGCTGACTGTTTCACCCTGGCAAGCACCTCTCTGACGTGCTCCTCGCAAAGAATGCCATACTCGTGGAACGAGGACAACGCCCGCAATCCTCTCTCCGCCGTCACCAGGTCCTTGCTCTGAAGTTGCTCACAGGAGCGCCAACAGGTGTCCCAGGCCTGCCAGCGGTACACGAAGTCAAGCCCGGTGCCCTTGATATTTTGAACACCCATGATGCGGTTCAGATAACCCGGCGGAGTCTCCTCGGCGATAAGGTTGATGATCTGGTCTCCACTCATGTAATAGTCGTGCACGACCACAATTTTCTTTTCAAACCACTTGAAGAGCAGAGCCCTGAACTCCTGGTCGAGCGTCGAGCGGTCACTTGAAGCACTACTCTCGACACGCAAGCGGAACGACTCAAAAGCCTCGAAGTTCTCGAGGTTCTGTTTGTGGCATTTCAGTATATTCTCGGTCACGTCGGCAAGTCCCAGGGTATTCAGCTTGCCTCGCAGCAGGTTGAGATCGCTCGCGAGCCCGTCCGTGCCGAATTCAACGTCCAAGGTTGCTTCCTGCCCGGAGACCATGGCTCGAAGCCGTGCGATCACCTGGCCCCTCTCGAATGGTACTCGAAAGCGGCGCGCCATCTCGCGTAGCACTGCCACGGGCTCCTCGGAAGCGTCTTTCGGCCAGAGACTGATGGTGGCCGCGTAGGCCTCCCAGGATTGCCTGATATATCCAACGAGCCCGGAGAGATTACCGCCTATGAGGAAGTGGCGGTCAGCGTAGATGTCCTCGACCAAAATGCGAGCAAACACCAGCGAACGAGGCACGCGATCGGCACGGTTGTTGACAACCGTTGTGATCCAGACACCCGGCTCTTTCACCGGATCTTGCACATCAAAGCCGCACCGCACCCAGTTCGAGATGGTGCCATGGCGCTCATTGGCCGAGCATCCGTTCGAAAACTGTAGGCGCCTGCGACGTACGGTGGCGACGGGGGAGGTCTTCAGCACGCCGAGGTCAGGAACAACTCGATCCGCAAGCTCCTTCAAGGCAAAGTCCTCACTGATGCCCAGCTCGTCGGCCAGGGCCAACACGAGCGCAACGTTGCACGGGTGCTCATCGTAAGGAAAGCGCTTGAGAACGTCGGGAGCGATGAGCCCCGGGGCCAGCCAGCTGACGCACCGAAGCGGCGTCTTTTTCTCCCTTGCGATCTCGGTTAGCACGGGAAGCATCACCTCCTCGGTCGTGATGCACTTCGACCTCGTCGGGCAAAAGACTCCGATGACTTCGGGGATGTTAATGCCCGCCGGGCCTTGCAAGTCCTCGTGGTCGGGGTAGGTATTCGTGATGGTCGAGATATCGTCGCGCACCCATTGCTGTTGCAGCACCTCCACGTAGGACGGTGTCAACGCCATGCACTCCCAAAGGAACACCTCCGCTCCAAGTTGGTCACTGATGCGAATGACATTGCGCTGCTCCCAGATGGTCGCCTTGTCGTACGACCTGAACAGGAACATCTCGCGGGTCTTACCGAAGGCGTGAGCACAGAGAAACATCGCCTCGCACCCGGTTGTCTTTGAAACGACGGCGTAGCCGAGAGCGTTGAACAATGCAGCCTTCAGACGCTCCGTACCCGACTTGCCTCGAGTTCCCCAGCCTCCAACAACCAGTGGGATGCGATCGCGCCACTTCTTCACCGTCGCTGTTGAGTAGCAATGCCGCCCGAGGAAAAAACCACCGGCGACGCCGAGGAACAGGGCCAGCTCGAAAAGTGAGTTGTCATAGACAGAGACAAAATACTCTCTCGCACGAGTCCAGAGCTCCGGCGGCAGCAGGGGCATGCCCATGGGAAAGAACCGCGCCACCGATGGGTCCACCGACGTGGATTGGCCGTCTTCACCAACGTGAGGGCGAAAACAGATCTCAAATCCCAGGTCCTGCATCGCGCGTGCATAGGTCGCAGGGCTCTCCTGAAGCTGGCTTCTCCAATTCCTGAGCTTTGCCATGTCAGGGTAGCGTGTCGTGATTTTCCAGAATGCCCTGATCCTGTCGCGAAGCAGCGGTGACGAGGCAATCTCGGTCACTCCCTCGCTCGTGAAGATCTTGACTGGCGGCTTCTCGGAGCCTCGCGCAAGGGCAGCAAGAAACTCATCGAGCAAGGGCAAGTAAGGCCTCCAGCCTCCCTCCTCGGAAATGAACAGCGGCTCGCCTGGCACACGTGTCTCCGCAAGCTCCGCCAGAATCGCCGATGGGGCATACACTCCCCCCCGAAACTGTCTCCCGATTGTGTGGGGAAATGCTTGGCGCTTGTCAGGCGATGGGTTTCGGACCTCGTGAAGCCACCGCCACGGCTTGAAGACAAAGACGTCGCCCCGAGTAAGGCTCCAACCCCTGAAGCCGTAATCCAGCTGACAGCCCCAGTCGTTCTGGCACAACACTGCAAGCACCCGGCCGGTAACTTCATCGTCGTCGGGGAGCAAGATGCGAGAGGAGATTCTCCTCCGCTCGCCGACCTTCAGGGTGGGGACTAGCTGCTCGAGTGAGCTCTTCAGGGCTCGTGCTTCAGGACTCGATTCGCACCAGATACTTTCGCGTGCGAACGCGGCCCAGCGTCTCACCGGAATGCTCTTGGCCTCCACGTGGAGTCGCTCAAGCGACTCCAGTACCGCGTGGTGCCACTTCGCCGCGAATGGGTCGCCAGCAGCCGTAAGCTTTCTCATCCCCTCGACCGCAACATGACAACCCACGCGAAGCACAAAGGAGTCCTGCTCCTTTGCCAGGATCTGTAGTAGGATCGCGAGTACGTCCACCTGAAGCTCGGGCCGCTCCACAAGGCAAAGGCCTGCAAGGACCGCGGAGGCACGGACTTGTGATACCGGGTCCTCCACCGCAAGGTAGCGCAGCCAGGAAGAAGCAAGCTCTGCTGGCAGCTTCTCCACAATGGCAGCAAACCCCTGCCGCACGTAAGCGCTGGGGTCCTTCGCCACGACCGGCAACAGTGGAGCGAGAGAAGGAAGCCTCTTGAGGTTCCTTCCAAGGAGCGCCACCGCGCATCTGCGGACGAAAAGATCATCATCGGGCGCAGGATTCTTCAACCGCCGCGTGAGCACCTTCTCGAGAGACGATGTGGAGAGACTCTCGAGCAGGGTAACCGCTTCGCATTGAAGCCAGACATCAAGCCGCGTATGCAAGGCACAACGGTAGATAATCTGCAAGGTATTGTCGTCCACGCTGCTCTCCTGAAGATTCGCAGGGAGCGCCCGCAATGCCCGGGAGAGACATCGAAACGCCGCAATGGTGACACGACTATCTCCATCGTAAGCGAATAATGGTTTCAGTGTCTTCGAGAGATCAAGATTCTGCCAGTACGACACGAGATCGTTGTCCTGGGACTCGCTTGAAAGCAGCACGCTCGCTAGCGCTCCGATTCGTTCGAGAACAAAGCTCAATTCTCGCTCGAGCGCATTGTGTCTACGGACGTAACGCTCGGTAATCGCATCGTGGCCAAACCAACGGGCGAAAGCCTTCCTGTCACCTCTCAACCGTCTTGGCGATGCGCCGAGATCACTACAGAAACCAAGAATGTGTCTCTCCTTCTCCTCCATCGTCATGGCACGGGAATAGCGCTTCGTATACTCGGCGTATTTCTTTCTGATCTCAAAGATTGTGCCAACCAGGGCAGCAGCTCGATACTTCAAGAACAAGAAGAGTTGTCTCCGAATCGCAGGCGGGGTCTCTTCTCGCCAATCGATCAAGAGCGCCTCGAGTCGTGCGAAGAACTCCGGAAGAATTATCTTGAAGACCCGCTGGTTGAGCTTGCGCTCATGGCGATTGAGCCCAACCGACAGGACTTCGATCACGTCTTCCCGCGTCATGGCGACACCTCCGAGACCGAGTTGTTGTAACCACCAGGGATCTGCTGCTTCTTGAGCTCAAGGAAACTCTCATCGCCCGGCCAAATGTCGCGGTAACCACGCCCGCTCGAGAAGTACCATGTGAGCGAAAAGAAGGCCGTGTTCACGTCGTCCGGGAAGTCGTGACGAATCTCGGTTGACAGGCTGATTCGGTCTCGAGGCGTGCACCAGAAGTCCCGTGAGACAAGAAAAGAGACGGCATGCCGCTCGAAGACACCTTGCCGATCCGAGTCATTGAGATACCTCCAGTACACGTACGTGGCAGCAAGCTCCCAACCGTTCACCAGCTGCTTCCACCCCACACTGGCCGTGAGATAATCTGGATTACCCGGGCTCAAGTTCTCATTGCTCATGACGGCCGCTCTTGCCCACCATTCCGTGTCACGCCACGGCAAGTAGCCCAGCGTCTCCGACAGCGCGAGACCAGCTCTGTGATCCGCCTTGTAGGGTGTGAAGATATCTTGATCAAGGTCCCCGGAACCAAAAGTTCCATACTTCTTGAGGCTCATGATGCGCCCGAAGATCGACAGGGACGGCACGTGGTAAGCTTTGAGACCGATGGGCCAGCGGCGGCTCAGAGCACCTCGCAGGCTCATGGACCACTCGGGGGGACCCATCGGCGTCAGACTGGAGCCCTCCGGCCACTGTGCATAAACTGAACCCGTGGCTCGCAGAACGCAGGGCAGCCACTCGGGCCGGGCGTGGACGTCCTCTTCCGCTCCAATGAGCGGCCCCTCCTTCAAGTGCGTCCGGGTCAATACTGTCGTGTCAAAGTACGAGCTGAGGTGCTCGCTCTGATAGTGATGGCCCAGGTCGAGCTGAAGGTAGGACTCGGTGTCATCACCAAGGCCCCCGTCCTCGTTGAACGCCTTGCGACGGATGGAGCTGAGTCCAAGCGAGAGGGTTCCGTCCTCCTGCCCGCCAAGTGCAAAGGTGTCCTCGAGGACGAGCTTGCCGGGCTCGACTGGACCCGCCCCGGGTGGTAGCGGCGGCGGCGGCGGCTCTGCCTCCTCGGCAAGAGCGGGGACAGGGACAGCTCCAAGTCCCTCCGATTCCACGCGTTGAAAGACGCGCAATAGCGCGTCGGCTCGGCCCTCCTGCGGCGCCAGGAGAACCTCCTGCCAGCCCGTACGAAGCCACTTGTGGCTTGTGTGGGTCATGCCGTCGCGCAGCTCGTCGACTTGAAGCGAGGCGGGACCCTCGACGACAAGCCGCAACGGCTCGTCGTGAGTGGCGACCAAATAGGTACGGCTCGATTTGGAGGGCAGGTCCTCGCCAGGGCCATCGTCACCTGATATACCTTGCTTGATCTCTGTCGCCCGAACGCGAACGAAATGGTTGACGATGGGCTTCTCGATCCACAATCGGACCCTGTGCTCACCCTCGGGCAGGATCAGGCGGATCGGAACGCGTGGGCCATCCCACTCAAGATAGGGCAGCGGGGCTTGGGGGGAGAGCTCGACCTTGGTCTCTTCCTGGGCATCGACCTGATAGACCAACGTCAAGGGGAAGCGAGGCAGGTACTCGAGCGACTCCAGGGCAAGGTCAAGTTGGAGAGTCGTTGGCTTTTCATTCGTGAGTGAGATCAGCAGCCCGGCGCTTGCGGTCACCAGCCTTTGACCCGTCTCGAGAGGCGCCAACAGGCATTTCCGGATGCGTAAATCAGTGCTCTCGGGCTGCCAGCTGCCCAGATCCACTTTTCTAATGCCGGCCGAGCTGTGAACCGAAGTCAGGCGCTTCCATTGCGTCGAGCCCATGAGGCGAAGATAAAGAGGCTGCAATTCTGGCGCATCCAGGTGCGCCGCGCGGAGCTCGTCCCCAAGGACACGCGCCTCCTCACGCAGGCAAGGCTCGGCTTCCGCGACATAGACGAGCAAGGTCATGCGACGGCGCAGCCCACGTGCATCGTCTTGACCGCTTGAGTCCAGGCTTCGCAGGACGTCACCCAGACGACCCTCAGCCAGGGCCGAGCACACCGGGTCCACCAAATCCGGAGTCAAGAAGGTTGCAGCTGCCAGCTTGAGCGGCAGAACCTGAAACGACAACTCAGGCTCCTGGACTCCAAGACGCACCAGGAACTCCATGCCTGATGATCCGATCTCGATCTCGTGGAGCCCCGATCCAAACGACACTTCTTCCACGACCTTCGCTCCCGGGACACGTCCCTCATCTCCGATCAACTTGAGACCGCGTGCCGGTAGGTTTCCGCAGACCGCGATGGGGTAGAGTGACCGGACCTCACGCGCAAGAATCCAATCATCGACGGGCGAGCTGGAATCGGCCGGATGGAGCGGTCTCGCCTCGATGCGCAGAACGCCGGGTCCCACGAACCGCGCCTTGAGGGGCCTCGAAGGAATCGCCCGGTGGTATTGCTGGAGGAGATCACGGGCAGGGTTGTAAACGAGGGCTCCACCAGCAGAGTCGGTGACCAGCGTGGGGTCATCGCGCCACTCATGCGGTCCCGGGCACGAGACACGCCACGCAGCCCAGGCGCGCACGGCCTCCTTGGATTGGAAGCTCCCCGGGGTGCCCTGGGCCTCGAGACCAACGGATTCCAGAGCATTTCGGATCGCAAGTGAGGCGCGCAGGCTTCGCGCGAGCTCAACCCCCACCTGACCGGCAGCGTCGAGGTGGCACAAGGCCTCCGCAGGATGGCCACGTGCCGCGGCTCCAATCCCAGCCCACTTTTCTCGATTGGGAAGTTCAGTGATCCGGGTTACTGACGCATCAAAGACTCTCCACCACGATTTATTGGCCGCGCATCGGGCCATCAGCTCATGGGGACGGTCCTCTTCCGGGAGGCTGTTCGCCAGCAGCAGCGCCAACTCGTGCTCCCCCTGGCCAGCGAGCAGTTCCGCGATTTCAATAGCCGTCCGCGGCTCGGCACGTTCGAGTGCAGCCATGGAGAGCAGCCCCAGGTGAGAATCCGTGTCGATGCGTCTTGCATAGATCGCAAGGAGGCGGTCACATGCCTCCTGTCGAAGCCATGGCTCGCGATCGAACAGGAATATCCCGCGAAGCTGTCTCTCGGCAAGAAAATGCTCGCCCAGAGCCTCCAGCGCCCTCGCGCGCTCTAGCCGGGCGAGACCGTAAGTCTCGGGGTTTCGAAGTGCAATCTCGGCACTCCAGGCCTCGAGCGCTGAAAGCCATGCGCCCCTGTCCACGAAACGCTGGGCTTGAGCAACACCCTCGCCCGCCGACCCTGCCCAAGACAGGTTGCGCGTGGGCTCAGTCATCGGCTCGGGAGGGGCAGATCCTGCCTCGAACCGATGAGCGCTCTGGCTCAAGATGCGGAACAATGGGATCGCTTCGCGAGCCAACTCCGCCCACTCTGGCCCGAGGGCTGGGTCACCTCGGTGCCACCGCCTCCATTCAGCGAGCAGATTGCTTCCGGGTGAGCTTGTCGTGCGCGATCGCCTGGCAGCCTCCAAGTACTCAAGCTCGGTGGATCCAGGCGCAACGGCAGAGAGATGCTGGATCGCCAGGGGAATGACTGCATCCCGAGAAAGACTCCACACGCGGACCTCGTGCGCCCCGGGCAGGAGTGATAGCTCGGCAGTAGCAACTGAAACGATGGGCGACGGAATTTCGAGCGACCGCGGCGAGACCATCTGGGCCGCAGCAGCAAGGCTTGCCTGAAACGCCTCAGGGGGAAGATCTGGTCCGCGGGTGGCGCGCAGAGTGAAGGGGGCTCCGGCGTCAAACTGCACGATCCACTCGGCGGCCGGCGGGACCGGCCCCTCACTGTCCTTCAAGGCGACGATTCTGAGGAGCGATGGAGAGCGCCGCACGGGCAACCGGTACACGTGCCCTTCCTGCCCCCATACGGGCGCGGCGACGAAGAGCCCGAGGGAAAACCCTTTGCGGGCGTCAGCGAGGTGCTGCGGCGCGATCGAAGGGACCCGGCTTGTCTCGCCAGGCTCAAGAAGGCGAGGTGTTGTGAACCATGAGGCGATCAGGGGCCCGGATGTACGCATCTCGGCCGGGAGCAGGTGTCTCCACTGGGTATGGCGACGAAAAAGGTTATGCGCAATCGCACGCTCGTCGGGATGGAGCGCGAGTCCACTGGCGGCCTGGTGAAAGCGCATGGCCCCGAGAAGCCTTGTCTCCGCAAAATCGCTGCGCAGATGCTCGAAAGCCTGCGTCTCGGGGACCGCCGCGGCGGCCGGAAGCTCCGGGGGTGATTCCAGGAGAAAATCTCTGGGGGACCGCCGGAGGAGCCTCATCAGAAGCGACTCCGGACCGTCGATCCGCACCTCGTGAGAGCCCTCTGGAACGCCAAGGATAAGCGTTCGCTCGAGGCCCAGCGCCACACGGTTGCCATCGAGGAAAAACTCACCTTGCGTATCAGGTCCCGTGGCAAACTCATGCGATTCGAGCTTTCCATCGATCCCAAGTCGTACCCGGTACTGCTGAAGCTGCTCCGCCTCGCCAGTTGGATAGCCTAGCCGGGTCTCCAGGGCGAGCTCGGCCGGTCCCTTCACAAGCAGGGTCACCGGGTGTCCGGGACTTCTCCACCAGGTCTCAGGCTCGAACCCTGCAGGAATTTGCAAGCTCGAAAGCATGGCGGGCAGCTCCAGGAGCTCGCGAAATCCTGAAGTCCGTGCAAGAATCTCCACGCGCGACACAAAGAGGGCCACCTCCATGGCGCCTTCCCGGGACGCTGGCCGCACGAGGCGCACAAGCAACGTCTTCGGCTGGTTCGGCTTGAACAGGAGCGAGGACGCGTCGCTCGAGGCAAGTGGAGTCATCGCAAACTCGAGCCCCGACCCGTCCGAGATCCATGCCGCGAGATCAGCCCCGTCCATTCGTGCTCCAGGCCGGTGCACGCGTAGTATTCTGGCCAATCCCAGCACGATCGTGACACTCTTCCCGGGCTCCAGGCGCACGGTGTGAAGATTTTCGGGCTCCGCGTATCGAGGCGGCGCACCGGCCACCCATGGAGGCGCCTGCTCGACATTCTCCCACCGCAGTTGCGCACTGGCGGACTCGAGGAACGCGGATCTGCCGCTCCCCGGTCCGGCGGTTGCCGGCAACGCCGCCAAGATCCACGTGGCGAATGTAGTCGTGCCAACCCATCGCTTCATGGCCGTTTGTCTGGGAGGCAGCTCCAGAAGACTCTGCGAGTCTCCTCATTCGCTTTCAGCCGTTGCCGCAGTTCGAGGCACATCTCAAGATGCAAGAAGCCTGTGTGCCCCACCTCTCTGAGAGCCTTCATCTGGGAGTTAGTGGTGGCACCAAGCTCCTTCACATCTCTCGGGTAGACCAAGAACTTGCCACCATACTTTGCCTGGAATCGCTCAGCGGTGCTTGAGAGCCACCGAGGAGGCGACCTTGTCCCGTTGCTCAAGATCGCGTCGGAGCGAGCACCCGCTTCGGACTTTCTCTGGCTTCTTGCGAAGCCGTGAAGCTGGAGAAGAATGCCCCCGGGATACGCGGCTGCAAAGGCTCGAGTGAACGCCACGAAAACACTTTCCGGAAGATGCGCCAGGTCGGCCTGTTCTCTCGTACCCTCCACGAGCTCATCGCGGCCTACTGTGTTCCACGCGGCCGCCACCGCTCCAGTCTCCCGGAAAAGCAGCTCGGCGAGGAGGCCTGTGTGGAGATCATCGCTCGCGTGTGGAGCCTCCACGACCAGCTGCGAGGTGGGACGGGTCCTGAAAACGTACATTCCGCGGCCTCTCCTGTCAGAGTCCACCTCGCGCAGGAAGAGAAACTCCTCCGAGGCACCGTGGACCGACAGCACCTCGAAACCGATTTCGGCTCCGAGGGCCGATATCCTGGGCAGGCTCCTGGTGGGCGAAAACACCTCATGAAACACTTTTTCGGCGATCGCTATCTCTTCCTTTCGAGGCTCGACATACTTGCCACCGGAACCCTTCGCCAGGAGCTCGCTCAAAGTCTCCGCTGACGCCGAAGTGGACAGAAACAGGACAACTATCTGCGCGATTCGAAACAGTGGGTTCATGGTTCAGAGTCTCCAGTGATGAAGCTTGCCTCGCTCGATACGCCCCGCACTTCCTTCTTTCCAGGAATGATGTGCAGAACGCTCAGGCAGGAGGGTGGACCCTCCAGGAGACGCACGAAGATCTCGTACCACCCCGGGGCAAGGTCTGTCCCCAGGTAGGAGAGAAACAAGGAGCCTCCGGTGAACGGCCCTTCATTCGCTGCGATAGCCTGGATATTGCCCGCATCCGGTGCGCGGATTTCGTAGACGGTTTCGAGATATGTCCAGGAGTCCGTCGATAGGCATTCCGTCTTTTTCACCCCTCGCAGCAAGAGGCTAACAACTGCTTCGGCTCGAAGCACGGAAGGCATGTAGAGTCGAAGCGCAAGTGTCTCCCGGCGCGACGTCTCCTTGAGTACTCGGTACTTGAGACCGTCCCGTCCGATTCTGTGCGCCGTTCTCTCGAGGAACAGTTCCTCTGCCTCCACGAGAATCGAGTTGAGGTACAAACCCGTGCCCGAAGGAGCTTCTGCATGAATCTTGTGCCAACCCTCCGAAACCGGCGGCAATAACTCCTCCTTCGACCGACTTGCCTGGGCTGATTGAAAGTGCAGCCGGCCATCGAGGAGAACCGAGACCAGGGCCTCGCCGCCGGTCTCAAGTAGTGAAATCAGACGAGGCCGCACGAAGGGTGCTCCCTTGCCGTCCCCAAGGTAAAGGTCCCTCGGCACCCTCGAATCGAGTTTCACGAAGTAGGCCGGCGAAGCCTGCCACGGTTGTGCCCCGACGGGATCAACCGGGGTGAGCAGCTTGAGTGCGTTGACGTCTCCGTCGGGCGTGCGGACCTCCGTGTGGGAGCTTTCCGCCTCGGGTCCCGCGGTCAACTCCGGAGGCCGTGGCTGCGTTCTCACGAGAACCTCGGAATCATTCGCCAGGTACTCGGTGAACCTGCGGGGTCTCAACGGGAACCAGGTCCTCGAATCCTCCTGGCGGCGCTCAAAGAGGAGGTAGTCCTCGGGAATCCTTAGCTTGCGTACAAGATCGTTGGGTCGAGTGTAGGCGGTGACGCAGGCGATGTCGGTGCTGGAGTAGATGCGGAACGAGGTGCAGCTCGCAGGAAAGGAGAAATAGTGTCGCGAGGCGTCACTCACCGGAACCACTCTGCTCGTCCCGGTCACGCGGTCGTACCACGAATCCGGTTCGCTGTGAGTAAGCCGCCCCGAACCGAGCACTTTTCCCTGCTCGTCCAGAAAATCATGGGCGAGCGAGATCTCTTGCTCGACGTCGAGCTTTCCTTCAAGGGGCACACGCCTCACGTCGAGCCGTATCACGCCCGGGCCTTCGCTTCCGCTCACGGTGGAGAACTCGATGGGTGATCCACCACGAACGCGGAAAAACTGCGCGCACTTGGCCTCGGGTGTGATCTCGGTGGTGTTCACCCCACCATCCACGTAACCACGAACGACTATGGGGTCAGAAGATTCAATCACCAGGATTCCGCCATCGAGGTCCAAGCTGTAACTCAAGGTCTCTGCGTGGAGATCCAGGTCGGTCTCGACCGGGTCAAGCCCATTGCGCCTCCACCACAAGAGGCGTACGACGGGCGCGGGAGGCGTGCCCGGGGGCCGCTGAATCTCGAGACGGATGCATCCTCCTCCCTCAGGGATCGGGAGCGTCCCCAACGTGCCGGGACCAACAAAAAGACCATAGGGAAGAATGGATCCAGTTGAAAGGGAATCGTGGCGTTCCTTCAAGCTGAAGATCTTCCGCTCAAAAAACTCCTTGCCGTCAATACCCACTGGCGCAACTGCAACCCAACGGTTCTCCAGGAGATTGCGCTTCTCCTGGTCGCTGAGGAAGTCGATCGCATGAACGCTGGCACGAGCGAGCCGTTCACGCTTCTCAAGCGGCATTCGCTGCCACAGGTACCTGAGCTTGTACGCCGCAGGCTTCTGATTCGCGTAAACACGCAGGGTAACGTCCCTGACTCGCGGATCGCTCTGGACGACGGAGATCCGGAGGCGTCGAGCGGTTGTTTCAAGTCCAACAAGGTTGATGATCGTGGTGCGAGAGCCCAGGGGTAACAGTGAAATCCCGAGGTAGGTCTGCACGGGCAGGACCGCTCCAGTAACATCGTCGCGATAGCTCAGCGGAGCAGCGCGCAGCACTGCTTCCTCGGTTTTCAGGACAACACGGTCTCCGTCAAGCACTTCAAGTCGCAGCACATACTCACACTGGAGGTCCTGAATCGAGTAGATTCCCTCTGACACGTTTCCGTTGCTGACCACCTTTACAAGCGACTGCTCCTGCGGGATGGCAAACTCAGTCCAGCCCCTGGCGGTTACGACAAATCCAGTCGAAGATCGAGTTTTCGCGGCCTTTGCCTGAACACCATTCTCCACAAGGATCTCGGACACCTGGCTCGGGAGTAGGGAGTAGACTGCCAGGGCAACCAGGCCCATTCGCCCGATACTGCTCAGGGTGGAGCGAAGCGCGCTCATGTTTCATGCCTCCACGTGAGAAAGGAAGCACCGGATTCAACGAAGCGCTTCAGTTCTTCGATCCCTGGTGGGGCTGACAGTCTGAAATCCCTGACTTCCGCCTCCTGGCGACCCTTCAACTGCGGAGAAAGATTCATGATGAGCGGCAGAGTTCCTTGTGGGGTACGAAGCAGGAGAAACGCTCGCTTCACACTCTTTTCCGTCACCCTGTTGAGCTCCAGATCGGGCCAGGCACGCAGGATCGAGTGAAGAATATTGATGTCCTGTGTCTCTCCATACCTCCTCAGCGCGCTCTGAAGACCTTCGGGTATCGCAGCCTGGGTTGCCACATTTGCTGAAAGCTCCAAGAACAGATCACTTTCCCAGCTCTTGATCCCCAGAGCCACAAACTGTGATTCCTGGAGAGAGCTTTCCGAGTACTGCCGGTAGCCCCAACGAATAAACGGGGAAAGCCACACTACACAGCACTCCTTGTTGCGTGTGTGCGGAAGAAAAAGGGCTTGCGCCGAACCAAACACCTCGTAACCGGATGTCGTTCGGCTGCCGTCCACGAAACGCACCGAGACGCCGTCCTTACGCATCTCCCTCGCAAGATCGTTACCCAGATCGGTGAGCGTGGATTCCTCCGAGCTGGCATTGCTGAAGGAAAGCAACACGTCTGCCTCGGGAAGGCCGGCGCCGGGGCGGTAACCAAGAGCACGAATCTGCACGGCGCACCAGGGGTCATCCTTACCTTCTCTGAGAATCACTTGATGGACAAGGTTGAAAAGCGAGCCCTTGTTTTCAAACAGCACCACATCCGCGCTTCCATCGGTGTTGCACTTCGGGTGGCTACCCGCAATGAGAAGAACTGAGGCGTGGAGCTTTTCGAAGAGAGACACTCCATACTCGATCGTGTTCTGCTCATATTCAGGGTGCGGAATCTCGATGGCGAAGGGCTGCGAGCTCCCGACTCGAAAGACGTACGTGCCCCAGTGCTGCTGTACGCCGTTTCCCTCTCCTTCAACAAGAACCACAAACGAGACGTCGCTCCTGGGATCTCGATGGAGGAAGATGTCGTAGTTGAATGCTCGCGAAGGCCCGCGTAACGCGTCGACTTCTGTCGCAAGCTCGCTGGAATCCATTTCTCCTTTCGAGGATTCCCTCAGCAGGCTCACCAGTGGCTTCAAGACCTCCTCATCCAAAAAGAGCAGACTTTCGCCGGAGGGCACGACATAGAGATTTGAGCCGCGTGGAGCAATCCCTCCCTTGCTCTCGAGAAGCCATTCGCCCAATGAGCGATCCGGGGCGATGACCTTCGAGATCTGAGGCTTCTCGTGGAGACCAGGTTCAAAGTGTCCCAGGAACCAGCGAGCCAGGAACCGCTTCCGCTCGTCACGTCTGAGAAAAAGCTCTGCGAAGCCAGAACTCGAGGCGTCTCGCTGAATGTTCTTCACAGGCGGACTGCGCCACTCCACCACGAGGTCCTTCAAGAAGCTTCTGACGCGACTCAGTCCAAGGCTTGCGGGTAGACTTGACTTGACCCACAAGCTGGCCGGGACGTCCGGAGCCTCGAGACTACCGCGCTCAGGCTCCCTGCCAAAAAGCTTCCGGGCCAGAGCAGCATCGTATCCCCGAACCTGCAGCACGTCTTGACCAGAAAATATTCGATGAAAGACATCGAAAAAAGTCTGCCGCGTGACCAGTGCAACAGGTCCTTCAGCCTCCTCAAAGCGGGCGCCCTCTCTTGCAACAGCGAGTGCCCGTGCTCCCAGGAGCCGGAACAAGAAGGCCCCCGACTCGAGGGTCGCCCATTCGTCAAGCGGCGCGGGCACCTCAACCAGCAGACCTTGCGGAGCATCCAGGTCGATTACGAAAATACCCCACCCATTCCTGGGCGGCAACTCGCTCAAGTAGAGGTATCTCTTCTCCACGCGGGCAAGGCGATACTTGGCTGCGCGAAAAGCCTTTCGCGCCTCCTCGAGCACTCCGGCGTCTCTGTCACCGAGATACTTCCGAATATCGTGCAGCCCGAGCCCAAAAGCATCCAGCTGGCTCGGTGTTGGCTTCAATACCGCGAGGCTTCTTTGACGCTCGTAGAGCAGCACCTTATCTTCTCGCAGCTTCTCGACCAGCGTCTGCCGGCTGTCGACAGGTTCCTCACCGTGGACGACATCAGTAGTCGCAAGATTGGAGATCCAGCCCTGGGGAAGAAACGTGAGCATGAACCCAACGACACCAGCAAAGGCAGCTCCCACAATGGATGCCTGCAGGGTGGTGCGTGTGATACGGACTGGGATGGCCTTGTCGTGCATCTTCATCGCGAGCAGACTTGGCAGCAGGTATCCGAAGCCGAAGCAGTCGCTCACCTGAAGCCCGGGGAATATACGACCCAAGATGTGCCCAAGGAGCATCTTGTATGCAAAGGAAACGTTAAAGAAGAGGATGATCTTCCGTGCGCCCTCGATCGTCGTTTCCTTGAACCACTTGAGCTTGAGTAGTTGGCTGCAAGCAAGGAAGATGATCCAGCCTTCCACGAAAGAGGTGAGGACCTTCAAGGGCTCGTACCACTGGATCGCGATGAGAGACGGGATGAGAATCCCGTTGAAGTCCCAGGAATAGTAGAGATTGAGTCTGGAAGCGATGAATGCAGTGCTTATCAGAATGATGTAGGCCTTGGGGCTGGCCAGAACGGAAGAAGCTATATCCTCGTACATGTACTGGAAGCCACCGATCGCAAAGTTCGTGAAGTGCATGAGCGGATAACGGACGATAAAGTACGTGACGCCCACAGTCACAATGATGGGAGTCAGTCCACGGGAGAGTCCTGGCTTCCAGAACTGATTCGCAATGAGCGAAACTATAATAAGTCCAAAGCTATGCAGGTTATTGGCCAGATCAAACTGGACTAGCCAGGTCGATGTTGCGAGGGTGCTCAGGTATGGGAGAAGGTAACCGTCCAGGAGAACCCGAACACCAATACTGGTGAGCACCAGCGCAAAAAATCTGTCCCGCCCGAAGAAGCTCGAGCCCAGGCCGGTGGCAACACAGAGCCGCGTGAACCAATAGACAATCAGATATGTAATCACTCCCTCGCCGCACACCACAAGAGCAGCCAGTGGCTTCACCATGAGCAACGGAACGATGTAGCCAGGGATCACAAGGCCCGAAAGCGTCCACCCAAACCTCAGATTAAAAAGGCATAGAACGAAAATACCAATCCATACAGTCGTGATGACAGATCCGGACAGGCTGCCTTCAGGAAAAATGGGTAGGACAAATGACATTACATCACACGATCGTTGACAGTCTCTTGAGAAGTGCAGGCAGGCTAAAAGGCTTGGTCAGCACATCCGCGGCTCCGGCCAGGAAAGCCTCGCCAGCGACCTCGGTTCGATCGAGGCAGGTAAGGACGATCGTCGTAATCGGTTGCTGAGCTTTTTCCTTGAGCCAAAGGAGGAGTTGCATACCGTCCATGACTGGCATGAGCATGTCCACCAGGATGACATCGGGAAATGTCTGCCTCAGAATTTCGATCGCGCTCTCGCCATGTTCTGCCTCGAGTGCCTGATAACCGGCAGCCTCAAGGCACTTGGCAAGAACCTTCCGGTAGATCGCATCGTCATCGACAATGAGCACTGTTCTCTTCCCCGGTTCGAGCTTCGTACTCATAGAAATATCACCAGGTGTATCGTGAAGTGCATGCCCAGACCCACGTTGCTGTACGCTTCAAACATGCCGCCCCAGGCTTGCACCCACTTGGCTCCTGCCTGGATGGTCTGAAGCTCCGGCGATGCTGCGGTTTGCTCGCCAAGGACGTACTGCTGAAGAACTTCGTTGGGAATCCCAAAGCCCAAGTTCGAGAAATCGAACGCCACAACGCCGTCATTCTGGGTGACACGAATCAGGATCGTACTGGCTTCCGTCGCGTCCTGACAAAGCACGGCCAGTATCGCCTTGAAGAGCTCCTTGAGTCGGGTGACCGAGGCAAAGACATGACAAACGAAGCGGGGCTCCATCAGTCGAAAGGATAGGCTTTTTTGTGTGCGGTCGGCCTTCAACTCCTCGATGGCTGCAGTCAGCAGGCCCTTGGGATCAACAGGAAGACGCTCGAGATCATCGACGTCTGTCTCGACCGACAGGTACTGCTGACAATCACTTAGCATTCTGACCGTTTGCCGCACCTTCGTCTGGATCAGCTCAGCGATTTCTTTGTGACTGCCCTGTGGAACGGCACCGGCTCCGAGTAATGACCACGACAGATCGATGGTGGCGAGGTCGTTACGGAGTTGCGTGCAAAGCCTTCCTGTCAGTTGGTGCTTCATTTCGTGGAGAGTTGCCATTGATGTGGTGTCCACCAGCTCGCAGAGAATGCTCCTTGCCCCCCCCCTGCCTGGAGCGTCCTCTTTCGTCTTTTCTCGAAATTTCCCTGAGCGGTTTGAGGTGAAAAAGGTAACGACTGCCCGGCGAGGATCGAAGCTTCACAGGAAACGAGACCGGCAAACTCTCGACGATGACGCGCCGTAACAACTTGCGAGCCCGACTGAGATCGAAGTCGCTCAACGTCGTGATGACATCGAGCGCGGACATGTCGAAAGGGACAAGGCTCTCCTTCTTGAGGAGTGAAAGCATGATGTCATTAATCTGGAGGATCCGCCCAAATATATCGAAAACGATAACGCCCGCGTCGAGGCTATTGATCAGGACGTCAAGTGCCCCAAGGCGGTGCTGAAGCAGGTTCAGGGTAGACTTCAAATTGCTCTGAGGCTCGCTGGAACCGCCAGCGCCGAACCTGAGTTTGGCCCTGGCGTCTATTCCGCCAGATTGCGACACATCCATCGCCTGGTGAAGGAGCTCTCCCATGCGACTCGTATAGTCGTGGAGCAGGCTTTCAAACTCCGGGATTGCAGCAAGCTTGGCGGAGTCAATCCCCATGGCCCAGAAGCCCAACAACTCTCCACAGAACACAAGGGGGATGAGATACTGCCTTTCGCCCTTCTGCGGTGTCCCCAGAAAGTTTTCGACCACGATGGGGCCCTTTGCATTGATAGCATCCTTGTACGGAGGCCTCGTGGAATCGCGACGGCGTTCAGCCATGTCATCTATCGAACAGTGGAGCGCCAGGATCGTCTTCAATCGGGAGCTTCCTGGATCCACTTGAAGGAAGATGAGGCGCTTCAGGTCCAGCGTCTGGTCGATCATGCCAGCGACGAGAGACCAGGTCGTGTCAACATCTTGACCGTGAACTGGCCAGCACTTGTCCTTCAAGATTCCTGCCGATTCGGAGATGAGGTTCTTGAGAGATGCCGTGACCTCGATGGCACGACCTCGCACAGTGAAGACCATGAGGGCAACCAACCCGACGACATTCTCGCTGACCGGCAACCAGGTGCGGAAGCCTACCAGCGCCGTTGCCGAGACCAGCGCATGGAACCCGATTACCACAAGCGTGAGCCAGAAGGACAACTGAAGGGTGGCCCTGCGAGATACCGACGCGCAAACGAAGAGCAGAGAAAGGATGATCGCAAGCCTTGTCAAGGAGTCAGGCTCCCGAATTACTCTGTCCGCGAGCAAAGTGTTCAGCGCGTGTCCCTGGTACTCCAGTAGGGCCATCCTTCGCGATGCGGTGGTGGGCGTGTGGAAGCCGGAGCCGATTGCTGGTGCCCTTGTACCCACCAGCACGCACCGGCCCGTTACCAGTTCCGGGATCAGATCTCCCGCCAGGAGCCTCTGCGCAGAGACGTTGGGGAGGGAGCCAGGACCACCGCAGAAATCGATGAGATATGGGCCTGCCGGGGCGCTCCATCCCGCTCCGAGAACCTGCGTGGCTGCAACAGTTTCGAGAAGCGGCAGCTGCCCGGGCCCTGAGTGTGCCTCCTGCGTCCTGCAAACCCCTCCGGCAGCTGGTGGGTCCGCCACGATGCCCTTCTGGATGCCCTTTCGGCCGTCAAGCTCTGGCGGCGTCGATGGCACGAGGCGCGACGAATCATCGGGACTTGGAACCAGCTTCACTCCGACCACGACTTTGCCCAGCGCTTCAGCAGCAGCCCAGAAACTTTCCGGGGCTGCGTCAGGCAACGAGCCAATGATGATGAGCTTCGCCTCTAGCTGGTTCAGCTTTTCAATGATTGAAGGGAGATCTTCCTCGAAGCGATGGCGCTCTGTGTCGTCGATCTCGAGGAGGAGTACCCGTGAGGAATCCTCGACTCGTTGGGCCCTGAATCAAAGCAAGGCGTCGTAGACAAGCCCATCGCTTGCCTGAAAACCGCCGAGGATGCCAACAGCCCAGGCCGCCAGTCCCAGGCTGGCGGGAGCCAACAGGAAAAGTATTCGTAGGGGTGAAGCGTTCGAGAACCGCGTGCTCAGAGACATTCATGGGCTTTTCTGGGGGGGACAACCAGGAGATTTCTTGGAAAGTCCCGCCAGCCGTGCGGCGACGCCGCTGCGTTATCAGACCATCACTTGCGACACTGTCTCTAGTTCTATCGAGTCGGGAGATGGCCGTCCTTGAGCCGTGCTGAGATTGCTTCATGGCACGCTCCTTGCCTCGGGCGCGAGAGGTGCCCGCAAGCCACACACATCGTATGCTTATCCACACCTTGGGCTATCACCAGGTTCGTTGCTATGAATAAGTTGTATTGTCGCTCAATGGCCTGCGGTATAGCCTCTTGGCTCTGCCTGCTCATGGCAGGCTGCGCGGGAGACCATCTCTTCCGGGCGCAGGACCGCAAGATCGAGGAGCTGCGTCTCGATAGATCTCGCCAGGACGACCTTTTGGGCCGTACCCGAGAAGCCGTCGACGCACTCCGGCAAGAGTGGCTCAGCTTTACAGCAAGGGAAGGCGTGGCCGCCAGAGAGATGGCGTCTCTTCCCGGAGCCATCCGTAAGCTGGCGCAGAGGGTGGACGATCTGGAGGGAAAGCATGCGAGGCTGGAAGAGCGAGTAGAAGCGACGGAGAAAAAATCGACGGATCTCCAGCAATCATTAGCGCAGGTCACCTCCAGCTTGAGAACCGCCGAGGCAGATCTCATGGCCCTGAGGTCAACCCGCCTGGCTCAGGGACTTCCGCAAGACAGCTTGGCCAGCGGACGGGATGCCGGGACCAGGACGCCTGGCGAGGGAGCGTCCGCGGGCGAAATCCGGGGTACCGGGAAGGTGGGCTCGTGGACGGGTGGCAGCACCGCTGACGTGGGATTTCAGGGCCTTTTCTTCAGCGTGCTATGGCTGGCCATGGGTGCTCTCGTTGCGGTCACTTGCATCTTCCTGGGAGCCTGGATTCGTTCTGGAGGGACAGCTCGCCCTCTACAGCGCGAACGAGGAGTTGAGAGGGCAGCCAACACTCCCAATGTTGTTCAAGCACCCACGACAGCTCGGGAGGCTCAACCTCCAGCGCCGCCTCCGAAGGAAGCGCAGCCCACGCCGCAGCACCCTCCTTGTGTGGTTGAGCCTCCTGCCGCAGAGGCCACAAGAGTGGATGCCGCCCCTGTTGTGGTGACCTCGGCCGTCGACGACTTCTTCGACAAGGCAGAGAAGGCAAGTGTGCGTTTCGCCGGAAGCGGGTGTTCAGAAACGGACTCCAAAGTCAAGCCATTGCCAAGGCGCATCCTCAACAGGAGGGATGAGATCTTCCAGGGAACCAAGGAGGAATCGTCGAAAACTGATTTTGTCGCTGCGGACGAGGCCGTGACACTCGAGGCATCCGATACCGTCGTGATGTCCCTGGAACAGGTCAAGGAAGAGAGGCTCGGTAACCAAGGCGATCCTCCCACGGAACCTATCTCGGAGGCTCCAGACAACACACAACTCATCGTGGAAGGAGAGCGGCTTCCAGCGGCTCAAGACCCGGCACCACCCACTCCTGTCCACCCCACGGAAAAGCCGAGACTCCGATCCATGCCGGCAACAGCACTTCAGCGAAAGACTCAGGTCTCCGAGGAGAAGAACCTACTCGACGAGCTGGAGAACCTGATCAGCCAAAGGGTCGGCGAGCGGCCGGTGTAGCGGGGCTACCCGTCTCCTTTCGGTATCCTTTCCCGCGCATCGTTCTGGAAAGGATCCAGTCGAAGAGAAAACCCGGGAAGCAGCGAAGGATCTTGAGCGGGATCGTGAGGCGCCGCGGAAAGTGAATCTCGCGCTTACGACGGGAAATTCCATCGACAATACGCCTCGCCGCCGACTCCGAAGACACAAGAAACGGCATCGGAAAGCGATTTCGATCCGTGAGCGGCGTCTTGATGAAGCCGGGAGAGACCGTTATGACGCGTACGCCACTCCCCCACAGGTCAAGGCGCAAACTCTCGAGGAATGAAGTAAGCGCTGCCTTGCTGGCGCAGTAGGGCGCAGCCATTGGAAAACCTCGCACGGCGCCAATGCTTGAAACGCCGACGATTGTGCCAGATTTTCGCTGCAGCATCGCCGGAAGCGCCGCCTCGATACCGTAAATCGCCCCGAGGTAGTTGACGGCGGTGATCCGCTCGACGAGCTCGGCCGAGAACTTCTCAGGAGAGAGCGAGTCTCCAGTCCCGGCGTTGAGTATCAAGAGGTCAATGCCACCCAGCCGCCCCTCCGCCTCGCGGATCCCGGCGTGGACTTGCGCACGATCGCGCACGTCGCCCGTCTGCGCGATCACGGAGATCGAGGGGTGGGCAGCCACCAAGTCCGAGCGCAACTTCTCGAGCAGTTGCTCGCGGCGTGCGAAAATGGCAAGGTGACATCCGCGCGCCGCCAGCTCTCTCGCCAGCGATTCGCCGAGGCCGCTCGAAGCGCCTGAAATCCAGACTCGCAACCCGCGTTGTGTGCTCAAACTCTGGGTCGTCGCACCAAGAACCTACCGCCTTGAAGCGGGGCTCGGCAGGACATCCTCATAAGTTCGCTTCGCTTGCGGCCCGTCCTTGAGGCGCAAGGCCTGCTGGTAAAGCCGATCACCCCACAGGGTCGGGTATCGGCCCGTGACACAGCCGAGGCAAAGCTCATTCTCGGGGGCGCCAATCGCGCGGGTGAGCTGCTCAAGCGTCAAGTAGCGCAGGCTGTCTGTGCCCAGGTCATCTGAAAGCTTCCTGAGCTCCTCCGCGGAATACTCCTTTTGGGGCTCGACCCCGAGCAACCTCGGTGCAAATAGCTCGCTCACGGTAGACATGTCAATCCCGTAGCTGCAGGGCGACATTATGGGGGGGCACGCCACGCGCACGTGAACCTCCCTGGCACGTCCTTGCTCCCGCAACATCTTGACGATCACCCGGAGCGTGTTCGAGCGCACGACGGAGTCCTCCACGAGGAGAACTCGCTTGCCTTCGAGTACCTCCGGGAGCGCCGTGTACTTGCGTCTTGCCCTCTCGATACGATTTTTCCCCTCAATGAAGGTTCGACCAACATAGCGGTTTCGAATCAGGCCCTCCAACGACGGAATGCCGAGCTTGTAGGCCAAGGCGTCGCAGGCGGCCTTCGCGGTGTCGGGCACGGGCACAGCAACACAGTCGGCCGGGTCGGTGTCGAGCTCCTCGCCTTCTGCAAGCGCCTCGCCGAGCCGCTTGCGGGTGAGGTACACCGAGCGTCCGTTCAGGGTGGAGGCAACGTTGGCGAAGTAGACATATTCAAAAAAGCAGAAGGCTTTGCGGGGCGACTCTGCGAAGCGAGCCTTTCTCACGCCGGCGGGCGTCACATGGAGGAGCATGCCGGGCTCGAGGTCCTGGATCTCGGTGAAGCCACGGTTCGTGAGGGCGAGGCTCTCGGAAGCGGCGGCGAAGAGTGATCCCTTCACGGCGTAGCACAGGGGGCGGAAGCCAAGGGGGTCGCGAGCCAGAACCAGGTCGCCGTCGGCGTTGAGAAACGCAAGGCTGTAGGCGCCGTCAACGGTTTCGGCAATGTGGCGGAATACCTGCACCAGGTCAGGCTTTGAGTCACCCTGAAGCGCATACGACAAGTGGTGCATGAGCACTTCGGTATCGTTGTCGCACTTCAGGTGATAGTCCCCCTTCTGAAGGATCCCGGCTTTCACTTCAGCGTAATTCGCAACGTTGCCGTTGAAGCAGAACCCGAACCATTTCCACTTTCGGCCATGATCCCGCTGAAATGGCTGCGCATGCTCACGGTCATCGCCTCCGCAAGTCGCGTAGCGTACGTGGCCAATGCCCGCCTGGCCGCGATAACGGTCCATGATCTCAAGGAACTTGGCCGGATCGGGGCACGTGAGGTGGAAGACGTCGGAGACGCTCCCGATCTCCTTGAAAGTGTCAATAATCTTGGGCTCGGCCCCGTTGAAACGAGTGATGCCGGCAGCGAGTTGGCCCCGGTTCTGAAGGTCGATGAGCATCTCCGGCAGAAGCCGCATGACGTTCCCCTCCTCTGTGAGGTGGCTGCTGACCGGGGACTCACCGCCACCGGCACGGACGTCCATGCAATATACCGCCGCAATGCCGCACTCGTCGTAAATGGGATCGAGCAAGTCGCGCTCCTGGGGCCTCTAGGCAGGCAACCTTGGGAAGACTCGGGAAACCGGAAATCTTACCAGGCAACACCTTGCCAGGCCAGAGGAACGGCTCGGTAGGCATCACGGGCCGCCCCCACCCGAACAGGCGTTCTTCCAAGGCCTTTGCGGTACCCGCTCAGCCACTCCTCCAGGTGCTTGCCCGGGCACTTCGTCGGGCCGAGGCCACAATCTCCACGGACTTCCCTGTGCGAGAACACCTGGGCTCGATCGATTCTGAACCGAGCACGTAGCGACTCGACGAGCCTCTCGAGGCTGGTGAGCTGCGCCGACGAGGCAGTCTGCAGGTCAAAATTTCCGAGGAGTAGCACACCGACGTTTCGAACGTTGGCAGCTTGCGACCCGGCGTGCGCACCGACTTGCGTGATCGGGCGGCCCTCCCAGATCCGTCCGCTCCGGTCGACCACGAAGTGATAGCCTATGTCGCTCCATCCCCGTCTCCTCACGTGGTCAGTCTGGATCGCCTTGATGGACCGCTCCACCGAATCTCGGTGCTCGTCAAGCATTGCCTTGCCCCCGGAGTGATGGATTGTAAGTCGGCTCGGTCGTCCCATCTTGGTCGGAGTTGTCTCCGGCCTTGCTGCGCCCCACTCTGAACGGCTCAGGAGCACAAACTCCTTGAGCCGCCCGGAGCGCGACCAAGGCCACTCGCCCAGACGCCACTGTTCATACACGCACCAGGCCGAACCACCCAGCACCACGAGCCAAAAAGCTCGGGCAATGAGCCACCCGAGGCCCGGTGAACGGCTTCTCCTCTTTTTTCGTTCCATGGCGCTTTTCCAAATAGTTCGGCGCGATTCCGAGTGTTCAGCATTCGCCTTGGAGTTTTCCGCGCTGGCGCGAAGCGAAGGCCGACCGCGATCCTGGAAGGATCGCAGAGGACAAGCGACAAAGCCAGCGCGGAGGAGAACCGGCGAGGCGCCACTCCGA
>SXGT01493945.1_pt1 | contig 48093 bp, 39 predicted proteins | sample 3176221 | NCBI WGS metagenome assembly SXGT01 (sample SAMN11356862, study PRJNA531348) | freshwater metagenome | isolation source: freshwater sample F1-120 | place: China: Fuxian Lake, Yuxi | collected 2017-12-25 | reverse complement strand
CGAGGCCGAGATCCGTGGCCATCGCCGGACCTACCTCGGTTCGCTGCCAGGCAAGGTCGTCAAGGGGTTGAAGAAGGCTGGGACGAACAATCCGGTCTTCGTGCTCGATGAAATCGACAAGCTTGGGGCGGACTACCGGGGCGACCCGTCGTCGGCGCTGCTCGAGGTGCTCGATCCCGAGCAGAATGACACCTTCAACGATCACTACCTCGACGTCAGCTTCGACCTGTCCAAGGTCCTCTTCATTGCGACGGCGAACGTGCCAGACACGATTCCCAGCCCGCTGCTCGACCGTATGGAGGTCATCCGCATCGCCGGGTACACGATGGAGGAGAAGCGGCAAATTGCGCGGCGCTACCTGTGGAAGGAGGCGCTCGACGATCATGGTTTGAAGGACGAGCAGGTCGAGCTCCTGCCCGAGGCGCTCGACAAGGTCATCGAGGCCTACACGCGTGAAGCGGGTGTCCGCAGCCTCAAGCGCGAGTTGGCCGCCGTGTGCCGCTGGTCCGCGCGGGAGATCGCGTCGGGCAAGCGCGAGACCATCCTCGTGGACGCTGAACTCGTCGAGACCATCCGCGGCCCCATCCACTACTTCTCGGAAGTCGCCGAACGGACGGCCACCCCGGGCGTCGCCACGGGCCTCGCTTGGACGTCGGCCGGCGGCGACATTCTCTTCATCGAAGCGACCAAGATGCGCGGCAAGGGCAATCTGACCCTGACGGGCTCGCTTGGCGACGTCATGAAGGAGTCGGTCAGCGTCGCACGGAGCTGGCTGCGTTCGATGGCGGCGGAGCTTGGCATCGACGACGACGAACTCGAGCGCCTCGACCTGCACGTTCACGTTCCCTCGGGCGCCATCCCGAAGGACGGGCCCAGCGCGGGCGTCACGATGATCACGGCGATGACGAGCCTGCTCACGAACATCCAGGTCGATCCGACCGTCGCGATGACGGGTGAGATCACGCTTCGTGGCGCGGTCCTGCCGGTCGGCGGCGTCAAGGAGAAGGTCCTGGCCGCCCATCGCGCTGGCATCAAGACGGTGCTGCTGCCAGAGAAGTGCCGCAAGGACCTGGTCGAGGTGCCGGAAGAAGTTCGCAGCGCGCTCGATTTCCGGTTCATGTCGCGAATGTCCGAGGTCCTCGAGACCGTGCTCGGCAAGGCGAACCTCGACGAGGCTCGCCAGCGCCTCGCGATTCGCCGGGCGACGGCCGCCCCGGCCGCCCCGACTCCGGTGGCCTGAGCGACCTTCGCGCAGCGGTGAGGGTGAACCGCTCCCTCGGGGGTGGTTCGCGCCTTGGAAAGCGGCCCCCGGCGGGGGCCCGGCGTTGCCTTTTGGTGGCAGCCAGCTAGTCGCCGCGACTCGGGAGCGCGGATGAGGGTGGGGCCATTGCGCCGGGTGCTCGTCGCCAACCGGGGCGAAATCGCGGCGCGCGTCGTCCGCGCTTGTCGCGAAGAGGGCCTCGAAGCGGTGGTGGTAGCGAGCGCCGTGGACGTCGGGGGACTTGCGGCGCGAATGGCGACCCAGGTTGTACCCATCGGACCGGCCCCATCGTCGCAGAGCTACCTCAACGTCGAGGCTTTGCTCCAAGCCGCATTGGACACGGGCTGCGACGCGCTGCATCCGGGCTACGGCTACCTGTCCGAAAATGCGGCCTTTGCGCGCCGCGTGATCGACGCTGGCCTCGTGTGGATCGGGCCACCGCCCGACGCGATTGCCGCGATGGGCGACAAGATTGCGGCACGCCAGCGGATGGCGGCCGCTGGCGTTCCGGTGGTCCCCGGGACCTTGGAGCCGATCCGCGACGTGGATGAAGGCCGGGTCTGGGCTGACGGGGTGGGGTACCCCGTGTTGCTCAAGGCCGCGGCCGGCGGCGGCGGCAACGGGATGCGCCAGGTTCAGTCTCCCGAGGACTTCGCCGACGCCTTTGCGTCGGCTTCGTCGGAGGCTCAGCGGAGCTTCGGCAACGGCGCGGTGTACATCGAGCGGGTCGTCCTTCGGCCCCGCCACGTCGAAGTGCAGGTGATGGCCGATGCCCATGGCAACGTCGTGCACCTCTTCGAACGAGATTGCTCGATCCAGCGCCGGCATCAGAAAGTGTTCGAGGAGACGCCTTGCCCGGTGCTCAGTGATGCGACTCGGGCGGCGATGACCGACGCCGCGGTCCGCGCGGCGAAGGCGGTCGACTACGTCGGCGCGGGGACGATCGAGTTCTTGTTGGCTGAAGACGGGTCTTTCTACTTCCTGGAAATGAACACCCGAATTCAGGTCGAGCACCCGATCACGGAGGCGATCACAGGTGTGGACCTCGTGCGCGCTCAGTTGCGGGTCGCCAGCGGTGCGCCCCTGCCTTGGTCCCAGGCCGACATTCGCGCCCAAGGCGTCGCCGTCGAATGCCGGCTTTATGCCGAAGACGTCGTAGAGAATTTCCGCCCGGCGCCCGGCCCCTTGCGGGGCTACCGCGAACCTGGTGGACCTTGGGTCCGCGTGGACAGCGGCGTGTACGAAGGTGCAGTCATCACGCGTCACTACGACCCGATGATTGCCAAACTGGTCGTTTGGGGATCCGATCGCGACGAGTGCCTCGCACGATGCCGACGGGCGCTGGAGGAATGGCACGTGGTGGGCGTCACGACGTCCATCCCGTTCTTCTTGGCCCTCTTCGACGACGAGGCCTTCAAGGCGGGCCGCTACAACACCGGCTGGGTGACGCCTGAGCGCTTGGCCGGGATGGGGAAGTGGACCCAAGCGCAGCTGGATGAGGCCGCGGTGCTCGCCGCGGTCCTGCACGTCGACGCCGAGCGGAGTCGACGGCCGCCCGCGCGAGATGCGGCCGCATGGAGAAGGGCGCTGACATGATTCCAAGGCGCGTGGTCGTTCACGGTGTGGAGCGGCAGGTCGTCCTGAGCCCTGACGGTACGGGTTGGCGCGTCCAACTCGATGGCGTCGACTACGGCACACTCGCGCTCGCTCCGCTCGGGCGCGCCGAGTGGATGATGACCCGCAACGGCGTCCACGCCAAAGCGGTCGGGGCGTACCTCGACGGGGACGCCGTCGACCTGCAACTCGGCGGTTCCGGGCTCCGGGTGGAGGTCTCGGACGGCCGGGCGACACGGAGCGGCGCAGCCGGGCGCGGCGCATCTGGCCAGATTCGGGTGCCGATGCCTGGCGTCGTCACGCGCGTGCTGGTGGCGGTGGGGGACCGTGTCGTGGCGGGCCAGGTCCTTGCGGTGGTCGAAGCCATGAAGATGGAAAACGAGTTTCGTAGCCCCGTGCCCGGCGTGGTGAGCGAATTGGCCGTCCAGGTGGGACAGGCCGTAGAGGGAGGAGCGCTGTTGGCCGTGGTCGCGACCACATGACCCGCGACGAGCGTTCACGTTTTCTCCGCAGCGGGGGACAACCCGTCCAGGCCGTCTACGGACCGGCGGTGCCGCCGGAAACGATCGGCGTTCCGGGGCGTCCGCCATTTACGCGCGGCGTTCATCCGAGCATGTATCGGTCCAGCCTCTGGACGATGCGGCAGTACGCGGGTTTCGGCTCCGCCGAGGCGTCGAACCGTCGGTACCGGATGCTCTTGGAGCGAGGCGGGACCGGCCTTTCCGTCGCCTTCGACCTCCCCACTCAGATGGGTCACGACAGCGACGCGCCGTTGGCGTTGGGCGAGGTCGGCCGTGTCGGCGTCGCGATCGATTCGTTGGGCGACATGCACACGTTGTTGGCGGAGCTGCCGCTGGCCGACATCAGCACGAGCATGACGATCAACGCGACGGGCCCCATCCTTTTGGCGCTCTACGTCGCCGTCGCCGAGTCGCGCGGCATCCCCCGGTCGGCGTTGCGCGGGACGATCCAAAACGACGTCCTCAAGGAGTACATCGCACGGGGTACCTACATTTTCCCGCCGCGCCCGAGCCTGAGGCTGACGACGGATTGCATCGCCTGGTGCACGACCGAAATGCCGAAATGGAATCCGATTTCCATCAGTGGCTACCACATCCGGGAAGCCGGTTCGACGGCCGCGCAGGAAATCGCCTTCACCTTGGCAGATGGCCTCGCCTACGTGGAATCGGCCATAGCGGCGGGCCTTGCGGTCGATGCATTCGCGCCGCGCCTCTCGTTCTTTTTCAACTCGCACAACCACCTCCTCGAAGAGGTCGCCAAATTCCGCGCTGCGCGCCGTTTGTGGGCCCGTCTGATGGCGACCCGCTGCGGGGCCAAGGACCCGAAGAGCCTGGCGCTGCGCTTTCATACGCAGACTGCCGGGTCGACTCTGACGGCCCAGCAGGTGGACAACAACGTCGTCCGCGTGACGGTCCAGGCGCTTGCAGCCGTGCTCGGCGGGACCCAGTCGCTGCACACCAACGGTCGCGACGAGGCGCTTGCGCTCCCTAGCGAAGCGAGTGCGACGCTCGCGCTCCGCACGCAACAGATCTTGGCCTACGAGTCTGGCGTGGCGGATGTCGTCGACCCGTTGGGCGGGTCGTGGGCCATCGAGGCGCTCACGGACGAGTTGGAGGCCGAGGCGCTCGCCTGGATCGACAAGATGGACGCGCAGGGCGGGATGGTTGCGGCCATCGAGGCGGGACTGCCGCAGCGACTGATTCAGGAAGCCGCGTACGCTGCGCAGTTGGCGGTTGAGCGTGGCGAGAGCGTCGTCGTGGGCGTGAATCGGTTCACGGATTCCGCGCCCTTGGACGTTCCTGTGGCCACCGCGGACCCGCGAGCCGAGGCGGACCAGGTTCAGCGCACCGTGGCGTGGCGCGCTGCCCGGACCCCCGGACCGTGGCGCGACGCCCTGGCGGCCCTCGTGGCAGCCGCGTCGGGAACGGACAACCTCATGCCGCATCTCGTGCGCGCGGTTTCGGTGGGCGCGACGGTCGGTGAAGTGAGCAACGCGCTGCGCGGCGTCTTCGGCGAGCATCGGCCGAGCTAGCAGGCTGCTCGCCCCCAAGCGGCCGACCGCGGCGCCATTTCAAAGGCCCCCTGGTTCCGCTTTCGCCTCAGGCCTTTCCGCCCCCTTCGCTTCCGCGGCGTCGGCCATCGCTACAAGCCAATGCGTCCGCTGCCGGCCCTTGCCCTTGACCTCGATCTCGCCGCGGTCATCGAACACGCCCGCGTCGCCAACGGCCTGGCGGAAGGCGTCGGAAACGTGGACGCGTCCTGGGGCGCCTGTCGACTCCATGCGGCTTGCGAGGTTGACGGTGTCGCCCCAGAGGTCCCACGCGAGCCGCTTGCGGCCAAGGACGCCAGCCACGACGGCGCCGTGGTGCACACCGATGCGGAGTTGAAGCTTGGTGCCAGCGAACTCGCCTTGGCCGAGCACGTCGCGCAGATCGAGCGCGCAGCGGGCCATCGCCTCGGCGGAGCGCGGCATCGGCGTAGGCGCACCGGCTACGGCCATGACGCAATCTCCGATGGTCTTGACGCGCTCCAGCCCGTGGCGTTCGATCACGGTATCGAAGGTGGCGAAGAGCGCCTCGAGATGCCGGAGCAAGTCGCGGGGGTCCATCGCGCTGGCCAAGGACGTGAAGCCCACCACGTCGGCGAACAAGACGGCGACGTCGTCCAGGCGGTCTGCGACGCGTTCGTCGGCCCGGAGGCGCTCCAGGACAGGCCGCGGCATGCCTTTGGCCAGGAGGCGCTCGGAACGCGCTCGTTCGGCCGCGACCGCGCGTTCGGCCAACTCCCGCTGCTCGACGAACCAGTTCATCGCGAACACGCTGAACAGCCCAAACTGCACGAGGTTGTTGAGTTCGAGCGCGCCAGCTCCCACGGGTGGGAGAGGGGAGCCCGTCGGCAGCCCGGCCAAGGTCCAGGTGAACGTCGCGGCGAGCCCGGCCAGCCAAAGGCCGAGCCACGTGAGCCCTGCCGCGCGACCGAGGAGGAGGATGCCGAGGATGGGGGAAACGAGGCCCCAGATCGCCGAGGCCCCGCTCGTCAGCGGCCCACCCAGCGCGAGGACCGCGGAGAAGGCGGCGAGCCACCACGCGAGCAATTGCAGATGGACGACCGTCCGGAAGCTGGCCCAACGCAACCGCCAGGCCAATAGTCCGCCGAGTACGAGCGCAAGGTTGACGGCGAGGATGGGGTTGAGGTGGCCGGCGCCCAACCACGGGAGGACCGCCATCCCGGCCGCAAACGTCGGCGTCGCAAGGATCGAAACGCCAACGTAGAGCTGCCGCGCGTAGACCATATCCGGCGTCCGATTTTGGACCGGAACGAAGCGCTGGACCCACCCCATCCCCAACGGGGGAACGGGCGCGAGGACGGCGGGGAGGAAGTCGTTCGGGGCGGTCTCTGCGTTCAGTGGGTCGGCCACCTAGGCGCTCAGGCCGCGCTGGCGCCGCGCGCGCGCGACATAGTCGCTGTAGTGCCCGACGTAGGCGTCCGGTAAGTCCGCCCGGAGGAAGGAGTCCGGGCCCACGGCTTCGCGGCAGGTCGGCGCGCCGCAGCGGCACCGAAAAGGGCGGGTCAGTGGTCCACAAAAGGTGGCGTAGTCCATCGTCAACGGGGTTCCCGAGCGCACGTCGCGGCGGGCGACGAGGTCGAGTCCCACGAGCCAGGTGTTGGGATCGCAGGCGTGATCGATGGGCCGCCACTGAGACGGCAGAGGGTGCCACATCACGTAGAGGTCGTCCGTCAGCGGCCAGGCGTAGGCGGCAAAGGCGTCGCGGTCCTCGGGTGTCCACGTCTCGACCTTGGCTCGATGGACGAGGACGTGGCTTTGGCCTTCGCCGGGCCAGACGACCTCGCCGGCGGCGATGTCCCGAGCCGCGACGAGGCCGAAGCCGTTCGGGCCGAGCGCGACGCGAGCGGTTGGACGGCGGTTGTCCCGGCGGGCCACCGCGTAGTCGAGCAGCGTCTGCAACAGCGCCCGATGGCCGCCAGGGGACCGGTGGAGGATGGCATCCGCGGACCCCGGGTCGTCCGGAGGGTAGAACAAACCGGGATTCGCGTTGATCTCGAGGAAGCGCGGCACGCCGTCGGCGGGAATCCGGACGTCGAATCGGGCGTAGCCCTCGGCACCGACCGCTCGGTAAAAGGCGATCGCATCGCGGCGGATGCGCGCGTCCAGCTCGGGCTCCAACGGGTCGACACCGAGCGACTCGTCCTCCCGCCACTTCAGGTCAAACGTCTTGAAACCAGGGCTTCCTTCCGGAAAACGGATGCCGATAGGCGGCCACGCGACGGGTCCTTCGGGGCCGTCGGCCACGAGGACGGTCGCCTCGCGCCCTTCGATGAACTCTTCGACGAGGGCGGCCCCGTATTGGCCGCAGACGACCTCGATTTGGGCGCGCTGCTCGGCCTCGTTGGCGACGCGCGACGTCGCGACGAGACCGATCGACGAGTAGGACGACGGGTGCTTGACGATGCGGGGCCACGGCAAGTGGGCCAGGTCCGCGACATCGTCGGGTCCCTTGACCACGGCCCCAGCGGGGGCACCGACCCCTGCGGCCGCTGCCGCCAGCTTCATTTCCTGGCGGGTGGGCTCGTAGGCTGCCGAGCCGGACCCCGTGAACGCGACGCCTTGCCGTTCGAGTTCGAGGATGACGTCGATGCCTGCACGGTCTTCGTCCCAGGCGCCATCGCAGAGATTGACGAATTGGTCGTGGCCTTCGCGGATGAGTCGCCGAAGGGTGGACACCGCCGTGGCCTTGTGCAACGCGACATGATGCCACGTGAGTTCGGGTGCCACCCAGGCCGGCGTACAAGGCGGGTCGTGGTCCGCCATCGGGGACAAACTGCCGTCGTAGGACGGCGTCAACACGGTCCAGCGCTGGCTCAGGGGGTTGCCGGCAATGTGATCGATTCGACCGAGAGCGTGAAGCTCACCGGCCAACCGCCAGGGTTGTACATTTCGGCGGCGTCGTCACACGCGTCGGTTGGCACCTGGGGGTTGGCTGCGCCGAACCACTGCGGCTCCGTGGAAGGGCTCGCGAGGTGGGCGATGCCGAAGGTGTTGAGCGCAATCTCGGGCTCGCCGGTGAGGACGCCGTCGGGGATCCACGTCATTCGGGGGCTGCCGTCCTGGGCACATTCGTCGCGAATTTCTGGCCAGACGGCCGGGCTGCCGGCCTCGTCCTTCAGGTTCCAGCGAAAGGCGCCGTTTTCGTCTTCCAAGTTGGGGGTGTAGAGAAAGAGGATGGTGTCGATGCCCTCGGGGTCGAAGTCGAGCAGCCCACACGTGACGCGGAGCCGGAGTTCCGTGTTGACGGGGGTTGTGGCAGGGTCGGGAGGACAACGCCAGTCCAGCGGCCACCACAGGCCATCGCAGCCCGTGGGAGGCAGGGGCTCCGTGGTTGGAGGGTCGTCGGTCTCGTCGCCCGTCTCGGTGGGGACGTCGCTGCTCGTCGAGTGCGGCGGCACGATGGGGTCGTCGCTCGACGACGTTTCCGGCGACCGGCAAGCAACCAGGATGAGGAGGTTCACGACTGCGGTGCTAATCGCTCCGGTGCGGGTGGTGGGGAGTCCAAGTCTCGCCGTTTCCGGGCGGGTCCAAGGTCAGCAGAACGCCCTGAAGGACCGTGTAGGCGACGAGCCCCCAGGCCAACCAGCCGATGAGGAACCACCGGTGTTCGGGCCATTGGGACTCGGCGAAATTGCAGAAGGCCTCAAGACCGAAGAGGAATGCGAGGCCAAGCCGATTCCGAAGGCGGTGGAGTTCGCCGGCGTGTAGGACGACCAACGTCACCCGGCCCACGTAGTAGTAGTAGGAGGCCGTGGTCGCGAGGAAGAAGGGGAGGAATCCGTAGGCGAAGACCTCGTGCTCTCGCGCGCGTCGTAGCAACCAAGTGAAGCCAAGCGTCGCGGCGACGGCGAGGCCAAGTCGCAACGGGAGATCTGTGGTGATCTGCTGCTTGGCCGCCAGCGACAGGGTTTTGGGCAGGAGTTGGCCGTCGAAGACCATGGCGAGGGCGAGGCCGATGCGGCGGCTGCTGAGCTGTTCGCCCCGGTTGTGGTCGGACATGTTGACGAGGTGGGTGGTGACGACGTCGGGGCCCCACGTCGCGACAGCGAGCCCGTAGGCCGCAAGGAAGGTCCCGAAGCCCGCAACGCCGAAACGAATCAGGGGTCGGGAAAGTTGGCGGCGAGCCAGGCCGTAAAGCCCCACGCCCAAAGGCATGACGAACCAAAGCGCTGGGAACAGGCGGCTTGCCGCGGCCCAGCCGCCGAGGACACCTGCCCAACCGGGTCGGCCGAGCTTGAGCAGGGCCGTCGCCGCGAGCAAGGCCGCCGCGTAGTCGTAGCGGAGAAAGGCCCAGGTCAACATGGGCCAGCGCAGGCTGTACGACGTCACCAGCCACAGGGTCGTCCACCAGGCCGCGTCGGCGCCAAAGGCGCGGCGGGTCAGCAGCAGGGCTCCGGCGAGCGCGCCGACGTCGAGCCAGCCGAGCCACTTGACGTGACGGACGCTCACCACCTCCGCGAGTGGTCGTGCCATCCACGTCCACGCTGGCGTCGCGTTGTAGCCGTGGTCGTGCAGCATTTGTCGCCACGTCGCGTCCGTGAAACCGCGCGTTTCGCGCGTCAGGACAAGGACGTCGTCGCGGAAGGCCGTCCACCGTTCGGGAGTGAAGCGCTCGGCACGAACCTGCCGGCAACGTTCGAGCGCGGAGTCGATGCTGGCGATGTGATGGCCGGTCGCATCCTGCGCCATGTAGGACGACCCTTGGCTTGGCCGAAACGGCCCGTCGGCCTCGAGGTCCGCGAGTAAAACGCAGGGATAAAGGTCGTAGTACCCCAATTCGTCGAAGAATCGCGAGTTCGTATGGTAGTGGAGCAGGTCGTAGGGGTCGACGCGCTCGAACGCAGCCTCAAACCCGAAACGTGCGTAGTTAACGACGCCTACAAGGGCGAGCACACGCAGGGCCTGCCCACGAAACGCGTGGGCCAGGTGGGGCCACGCTACCGCCAAAATGGCGGCCAGTGCGGCCAGAAAGATCTTGTTGTGTTCGGTCAATGCGCGCGGCGCATCGACTGCCCATTCGAACGGCATCTGCGTGTCCGTTCGGGTTATCCCCAAGGCCGGAGCGAGCCATGCCGCTATCGTGGTTGACGTTGACGTTGACGGCCTTTGCGACCGACACTTCTGTGATCACGGTGCAGCGCGGTGATTCCAGTCACAGACTCCCCCAGCTGCCGACGGTCGCGTCCATTGACCCCGAAGCTGGGCGTTGCATCGTCACGTATACGTGGGACGGCACGAAGTCCGTCGGCGCCATTGGTGCGTGCGCAGCCGCGTTCACCCCAGCCGACCGGGCCCAACTCACCTCGTCTGCTTGGGAGGGGCAGGGTTCGCCGGGGCTCATCGCCGAGGTGTGGGTAAGCCTCGCGGATCGACCCGGGGAGTTGCCCTTATGGGGTGTGCTCGCGCGGCCTGGAGTTGCGCTGGACCTCGACGGGGAGGCGCGCGAAATGCCCCATCGCGCGCAGGAAGTTCCGTCGACGGCGCTGCCATTCGAGCCGGCGGAGGTCTTCGCGGATGCAGACTGCGACGTACGCGTCGAAGTCGGACCGTCCGGGCTCCCGACGCTCGTGGCGGCCACCGCGTGCGAACCTCGCGTGGGCGATGCCATCGAAGTGTTGCTTCGGTCCTGGCGCTTCCAGCCGTGGATGATCGGTGGCTTTCCAAGGCAGAGTGCCTTTGAGTTGCTGGCGTCGGCCGCCCATGGTGCCCAGGGCGCCTACGAGATGACGCTGACCTGGCCGTCCGATGCCACGCGCGGCGGCGATTCGGTGCACGTCACGGACCGGGCCGTGTCACGGCCGCCAGTCGAGCGGCCGACCAACCCGTACGTGATCCAGGTCCGCCACAAAGGGTTCGCGGCGGTACGCGTGCACGACCTCGTGATGCCTGAGCCTTGGACCGGCCCGGATGCGCGGTCCTGCCCCATCCTCGTTGGCGTCAACTCGCGGCTCGAGGTCGTCACTTGGCCCGAGGCCAGGTGCCACCCGGACGTGGAGTTGCGCTCGGTGGCCGCGGGCAACGCCTTCCGGCTGACGCCTGCGCCGAATCTCGAAGGCGAGCGCTACGCGCGATTCCGGGGCGTGTTCCGCTTTGCACCGAATGGGGGGCCGGTCACGTTCGACCTGCCCTCACCGGACATCGAGAAGGGCGCGAACGACCTGCCCGAGGGGGTCCATGGGCGGCCCGCGGCGGTCGTACTCCGGTCCATCTCGCCTCGGTTCGCCGGCCAGGGCGAAGCGTCGTGCACCGTGGACGTCGCCATCACGCGTTCTGGTCGGCCAAAGGACTTGCGCGCCGATGCGTCGTGCCCGACGGACATGCAGGCCGCGTCCATCAAAGCGATCAAGCGTTGGCGCTGGGCGCCGCCGCTGGAGGATGGTCGCCCGACGACGATTCGAACCCGCGTCACGGTCCGCCGTCAGGGCTGATGGGCGCCGCGGTCAGCAAGCTGAATGCGGTCGCCATCGGGTGACCTGGCCACGTGCTGAGCGCCTCCTCCAGGGCGGCGTCCCCGCCGTTGCGCATCCAATCGTCGAGCCGTGTGCGCAGATCGTCGTCGAGCGGCCCCCGGAGGCGCTCGACGAGGTTGGCGTCGTCGCCATCTTGTGCGAGATCGGGGCCATCGTCGGCCTGGTAGTGGGCGGAGGCCGCTTTCCCCACGTAGAGTTCCGCCGCAGGCTCCCAGCCCGAAACGGAGACCCGTGCGTTGGCGCTCCGCTTGCGCAGGCGCCGTCGGTCTGCCATGGCCGCAAAGGGCGCGCAATTCCAGACGTCTGTTGGGGCGATGCCTCCACGGCGCGCCGGGAGCAAGCCGTACTCCTGCCAGGGCAGGTGATGCGGCGCGTGGCTGTCGGTGTTGATGACGAGGCCGACACCGGCTTCCCGCGCGCTGCGGCAGGCGTTGTCGTCCAGGTCCATACGGTGGGGATTACCGTTAATCTCGAGCGCAACGCCGGTTCGGGCCGCCGCGGCGAAGAGGCGCTCGAAGTCCAGCGCGGAGGCGCGTCGTTCGCCGAGGCGGCGGTTGGTTGGATGGCCGATGGCGTCGACCACACCGCTCTCCATGGCCCGGATCATGCGATCCGTCATGGTGGTGGCGTCGTCGTCGAGGCCAGAGTGGACGGAGGCGATGACCCAGTCGCAACGGTCGAGGACGCCGACGTCGAGATCCAGCGCCCCGTCGCCGAGGATGTCGACTTCGACGCCGGCGAGCACCTGGATGCGTTCACCAACCTCTTCCTGCAGCGCGCGTAGGTGACGGATTTGGGCGAGCAACCGCGCTTCGTCGAGTCCGTTGGCGACGCTGAGTGCCTTGCTGTGGTCGGTGATGGCGACGTAGCGATGCCCAAGGGCGAGGGCGGCATCGATCATCTCCCGCGCCGTGCCTCGGCCATCGCTCGCGCGGGTGTGCATGTGCAGGTCGCCCATGAGGTCGGCCGCCTCGACGAGTCGCGGGAGGCGACCCTCTGCCGCCGCTTCGATTTCGCCGGTGTTCTCGCGCAACTCGGGAGGGATGAAGGGAAGGCGGGCCGCGGCGAAGATGGCTTCCTCGGTCGTACCGGGGTCGATGAGCTGTGTGGTGTCCCGCACGAAAAGCCCGTCGTCCGACACTTTGATGCCGTACCGGAGGGCCCGAGTTCGCAAGGCGATGTTGTGGAGGGCCGAACCCGTCAGGTAGTGCAACCCGGCGCCGAACTGCTCGGGGGCCACGATGCGAAGGTCCACCTGCTGGCGATCGTGTAGCAGGACCTCTACGCGCCCGTCCCCGCGGAAGAGCACGCGTTCGACCTCTGGCAACGTGACGAAGCGCGCCGCGACGGGACCGCCATCGTGGGAACCCACAAGCAGGTCGAGGTCGCCGCACATCGCTTTGCCCCGGCGGATGGACCCGCAAATGGCGATCCGCTCCACATGCCCTTCAAGGCCGCGCACGAGCGTCCGCGCGACCCTTCGCGCCTCGATGAACGGCCGCTTCCCGCGCGTTCCAGACGGAACTCGTCGATCGACTGCAGGATGCGGTGGATGACGCCTGGGCCCAATCGCGGCAGGTCGAGCAGTTTACCGGATCGAGCTGCGGCTTCGAGCGCGTCGATCGAGTCGATTCTCAGCCGGGACCAAAGCACGCGCACGGTCCTGGCGCCGACGCCGCGCAATTCGAGCATTTCGCGCAGGCCGCTTGGCAGGGCGGCTCGCAGCCGCTGAAGGTCGTCGGTCGTCCCTGTCACCAACAGCTGTTTGACGCGGTGGACGGTGCCCTCACCGAGGCCTGGGACGCGCTCGAGCGCGCCGCGCCGCAGGAGGGTCTCAGCGGGCTCTGGCAACGCCTCGAGCACCTTCGCCGCCGTCCGGAACGCCCGTTCGCGGTGGTCCTCGCCGCCGCGGAGCAGGAGCAGGTCGGCCATCTCGTCGAATGCCGCTGCAAGCGCCGCGTTGTCGAGCCGGTTCAGGGTGCTTCTTCCGGCGGCTCCGTAGGGGGCGGTAGGGCAGCCAGTCGGGCCCTTGCGCCGTCGATGGCAAGCGAATCGAGGCGGTCGGCGAAGGCAGAGAGCAGGGCCTCCACCTCGGGGCCGTCGGCTGCCACGAGCGCGCCTTCGAGGAGCGCGACGATTTGGGCGGTGACCCACGTTGTTGGCAGGTGCGGCGCCCAGGTCCGAAGCTGATCCCGGGCGGACGACCTGGCATCCGCCGCTGCGCGCGCGAGCCGCTGGGCCAGGGGGGCGCCGTACTCGGGCAGAACTTGGCAAGAAGGCGCGTGGCCTGCGAGGCAGTTGCTGAGGAACTGGTCCGCGGCCCCTGCGACGTCGGCCTCGGTCTGAAGCCCAGCGGCGAGCATGTGTGCTTGACGGTGGCAAGCGTCTCGATTGCCGCTGTCGCAGCTTGTCGACGTGGCCTCCAGGAGGGTTGGACACAAGTGCGCGCGGTCGCCCAGCCCTAGGGCATCGTCGGCGCAGGCGCGCGTCATTTGCCCTTCGCGCCAGAACTTCACGGTCTCCTTGCGCCACACCATCGCCCAGGGCGCTTCACAGGTGGCGTGAGACGGGTCCATTCGGACGAGGCGATCGGTCAACGTGTCGATCTGCTCCTGCACGTAGCGATCCGTGAGGCCGGCGTCGGTCGTCGGCTCCACCCAGACGAAGGGGTCGTCATCGGCGACATCGGACCAAGGGGTCGGGCACGGCAGGCCGAGCGGAGTGAGCGTGGTCCGCTTGGCCGCCACGAGCATCTGGAGGCAAGCGCGGCGCGCCGCGAGGAGGTCGGTTCCGTCGATAAGACGCTGCTGCTTCATCGCGGCGCCGGGAGCGTCGCACGCGGCCTGGAGAAACGGCTTGGGGTCGCGGTAGGTTGCGAGGCCTGACACCCCATTGAGGGCAAGAACGATGGGGTCGCGGACGCCATCGCCGGTGCCCGCCGCCTTGAGCGCAGCTTTGGCGAGGTCGTGGTCGTCGTCGCCAAGCGCGTTGCGGCAGTCCTCCTTGGACGTCGCACAGGCGTGGCCGATCTTCATCGCCCGGCCGGTGTACCAGATGCCGACCGCGGAACACGCGGGGATGACGCCCGCCGGGTACGCGTCGCCTGGCGGCGTATAGCGCACGTCAATTTCCCGGGTCGGCCAGTCGATCGAGAAATTGTACTGCCAGTAGCTTTGGCGTTCTTCGGGCGGTTGGGCGAGCAGGCGGCCTGCGATGGCCTGAAAGACGGATGTCCGCGGCGGCTGTTTGGCCACGAGTTCCATGACGGCGCCGGCCGGTTGCCCGGCCTGGCACGTCTCGATGGCGTCCGAGATCGGCACAGGACCCAGACCGGGCAACACGACCCAGGTCTCGTCGGCGCCGTAGGCCCACGCAGCGGCGATCAGGAGCGATGCCATCCTGCAGGTTCCTAACCGCCCTTCGGGGTAGAGGGCCGCATCTGAGGAGCCTTGCCGTAACCGCCATCCCCCCCCCGCGTGGCCGGGCGCTGAGGGAATGCCGCAATGGGGTGCGAACCCCATGTTCCAGTTCTTCCAGATGATGCAGAGCATGTCGGGCATGGGCGCCATGCCGGGCTTCGACCCTGCGGCGATGCCCTTTCAGCCAGCGGCGGCACCGCCAGCCGACGCCGACAAGGGGCTGGACGCCGGTATCGTGCGCCCGGCCACCTTTGGTTCCTTGCTGCGGGAGCAGGTGGCCCTGCCGACGGGAACCATCTTGGACCGGCTTTGCCTCCAGGCGGATGGGACGTCGCTCGGTGGCCTGCCCAAGGGCACGACGATCGCGTTTGCCGGACCCCCCGGCAAGGGCAAGACGCGGACGGCCCTTGCGACCCTTGCCCGTGTTGCTGCGTCGGGCATCCGGTCCCGCTTCGTCGTTGCCGAAGAGGGATTTCGAGATGACGCCGACAGCGGCCGTGACGACCTGTGCAGCCGTCTCGTCAAGATCGGCATGGCCGTGACCGGCCTCGATGAGGCGGCCTTCCGGGCGGGACCCCTCGAAAACATCTGGGTCGTCGAGAGCCAGTACCACAAGGATCAAAGCTGGGACGACTTCATCGCCCGGTACCGGTACTTGGTGGAGAAGGCCGGTGTTCGCTTCGTTGTCGTCAACTCGTTGAACATGCTCGACCCATCTCGGGCGCGAACGGCGGACAACCTGGCGGCCCTCAAGACGTACAACCACGAACACGGCGTCACGGCCTTGTGCATCGGCCAGATCCGCGACACCGGCCAGCCCGTTGGTGGCGAAGCGCTCATGCATACGGCCGACGTCGTCTTCCTGCTCGAAGAGGTGGGCCTCGCGAGCAAAGAGATGGCCGAGCTCTGGGGTGGCCGCTACCGCGACCGCATCGACACGGTTGCGGCCGTCAAGTCGGTGACGACGCGCACCTTGCCTCACGCCGTGCGGGTCGATCGGGAAGCTGAGTCGGGCGCATTGATTCTGCACGCCGCGCATCCGAACGACGTGTACCCGGTCCCGTGAACGTCGTTCGGGACGAAGCCCTCGCCCAATGGGCGGCCTCTGACCCCCAAGTGGCGGGCCAGATCGGCGGGCGCGTGCTCGCCCGCGAAGCGGGGTGGTCCGAGAGCCTCGTCGCTGCACTCGATTTGATCCGGCGCGAAGGGACGGGCCAGGGCTCCGACGACCTCCGTTCCACAGCTTGTGCAATGGCCTCTTCCTGCCAAGGGCCCCTCGTGGCGCGCGCCCTGGCCGCCGTGTTCGAGGCCGAGCCTGACGCGGTCGCCCATGCCCTGGCCCTCACGGACGCTTGGAGGGTCGTCGATCTGCTCGAACGGCGCGGCCCCGTTGGACTCAACGAGGTCCGGCTGGCCCCCCTCGTCCCGCTCCATCCAGCCTTGGCGGGTGGGCACACCGGCGACCTGAAGCGTTTTCCCGTCTGGGCCGAGCGCAAATACGACGGCGTGCGCATCATGCTGCACAAGTCGACCGATGAGCGCGGCACCGTGATGTGCGGGGCCTACACCCGGAATCGTCGCGATTGGATGGAAACGGTGCCTGACCTCGAGGCGTCCATCCGCGCGCTGCCCTGCCGAGGCGCCATCGTCGACGGCGAGCTCTTTGGGCACGTGGTCGACGGCCACGGCGTTCGGCCGGCCACCGTCTACGAGGTCTTCCAGATGCTGCAGGGAGAGGCCCGTCGCCCCGTCCGGCTGAGGTTTGCGGCCTTCGATCTCGTTTGGGTCGACGGCCATGATCTGACTTCCTCCCCATGGCAGGTACGGCGGGCGGCGCTTGAACGGCTTGTGCGGCCGATCACGACACTGCCGTTGACGGTGCCGATGACCGTGGCCGAGGGCCAAATGGCCTCACGGGTCGATGACCTGAACCGGCTCTACCAGCACTTCCGGTCCCAAGGTCACGAGGGCCTCATCACGAAAGACCCCGAGGGAGCTTACCGCCTTGCGGGTCGGGACCCCGAATGGCGCAAGCGCAAGCCTGAGGTCACCCTCGATCTGGCCCTTCTCGGCGCGATCTTTGCCGTGACCCAAAAGGAGCGGGTGGGTCTCTTTGGCTCCTACGTCTTGGGGGCGCGCACCCCCGAAGGGGCGTTTGTCGACGTCGGAGATGTCGCGGGTCTGGACCGCGCGCGGGACGCTCAGATCCAGGCGGACATTGCCCGCGAGGGTCTCTTGACTGGGCGCCGTATTGAGCGGCAAGGCGTCGCTGGGGTGGCGACAGGCCTGGACCTTCGGCCACACATCGTCGTCACCGTGCGATTCGAAGGCCTCGTGGCGCCAAGCGAAGAGGGTGGCCTCCCGCACTTGAGGGACCCCAAGATCGTCGCCATCCGCGCCGACAAGCCGGTCGGCGAGTGCGACACGACGCGGGACCTCGAGGACCTGATGACTCGCCAGCGTTGGGCCTGACCGCTTGGGACTGGCAGCCTGCTAGGCGCCTTTGCGGCGGGCGGACACGGTGATGATACCCGCCATGATGCAAAGGCTCGCGCCGATTGTGAAGACCCGCTCCGTGCCGCCCACCGGCAGGACCCAACTTGCGATCGCGCCGCACAGGCTCGGTCCGAGGCCGTAGGTTGTGGCCACGAGCAGGGCTTGCGACGACATGCGCAGCGCTTCGGGCACCTCCCTGCGGACGGCTTCCACGACGCCGAGCCAGAAGAAGCCGAAGGTCACGCCGTGGATCAGCTGCACCGCGGTGAGAAGGTAGGGATCGTGGGCCCACGCGGTCAACTCCCAGCGGATGACGCCGGAAAGCGTTGCCAACAGGATCATCGTCCACGGTCCGACCCGCGCGATGAGTCGGTCAGAATACGTAAACGCGGCGACTTCGACGGCCACGCCGGCCGTCAACGCCAGGCCGGCCCACCGGGACGCGATTCCGAGCGAGTCGAGGTGCACCGCGTAGAGCGAGTCATAGGTCGCGAGCGACGCTCCGTGGAGGACCGCGACGGCGAGGAGGGCGAGGACGCGCGGGTTCCGCGCGGCGGCCCGAATGGCCGGCCCCAACGGCGCCGGCGGTGCGGGTGGGCCCGAGGGGGACCGCGCCGCGAGCAGCGCTGTCAGCGCCCATCCAGCGACGGCGAGACCGAGCGCGCGCGTCACCCCACTTTCGGCCACGGCGCCCGCGACGAGGCCAGCGACGAGGTAGCCGACGGACCCCCAGCGTCGGACGCGACCGTAGTCCTCAGGACGCCCTTGGGCTTCGAGGCGGCGGACGGTGGTCCCGTCGAGAAGCGCACCGAGCGGAGCTCGGCACGTGGCGTGGAGGGCGAGGAGCGGGACGATCCAGAGGGGCGACGGTGCGAAAATGACGGCAGCGCCGAGTGCGGCGGTAATCCCAGAACCCAACGCCAAGAGCGGACCGTCGCGGCGCGTCCAGTCCGCAACGATGCCCCAGAGGGGTCCAGCGACGACGCGGGCCAAACCCATGACGACGAGCATGGTCCCGATGGCTTCGCTCTGGCCCGCCCGCTCCAGGTGCAGGGCCAGGAAGGGCACCCACGCCCCCCCGGCCCCAAGAAGCACAAAGTAGAGCAGACCCAGACGCGTCAAGGACGGCGCCAGCCCTCACGCATCCGCCACCATGTCGCGAGCGCCCGAGCGACTTCCTGGGCCGCCTCGAGGTGTCGCGGACGGAACGGTTGCGACGCGTGGAAGGCCTCGAGGACGCCTCGGCATCCACCTTCTTTGTCGACGATGGGGGCGACGAGGGCAGCTTCCACGATGTGGGCCGATTGGGGATGGTGACTGCGCGACGCGTCGTCCACGAGGAGCGCGCGGCGCTGGCCGAAGGCCCAACCTGCGAGGCCTGAACCAAGGGCCAGCCCTTCGGGTGGCAGTTCGGCTGTCTTGGGTCCCCGAATGCCCGCCGCGACGAGCGAAGTCATGGTCGCATCGAGCACCCATACGACGACGCTTTCAGCGCCCGTGACAGTCGACAGCGCATCGAGTGCGCGCTCGACGGCTTCCCTTTCGTTCTTGGCCTCTGCGATCGGGGTGGCCGCCTCGAACCAGTCCATGAGAGGGTCGTCTTCGGCGGTCGTGTCGTCCGAGCCCTCGAAGTCGGACGCGTCGAATCCCTTGGCTTCGGTCGCTACCCGGGGGACGTCGGAGAAGGCCGAAGCCGTCCGCAGACCGATGCGGGGGCTGGCCTTCACCTTGGCGAGTAGAGCTTGAAGGGCGGTCGTGTCGACTTCGGCGGTCGCCTCGTCAGCCCCCTCGGCCACTGCGTCAGCGACGAGGCTGAGGTCCTCGCCCCGGCCTGGGTCGAGTCGGCGGACGACGAGCCGCTGCGAGCCATTCGCCTCTCGGATGCGCACGACGCCGTTCGGCCGCATTTCGACGATCAGGCCATTGAGCGGATCATGTTCTGCGGTGGCTTTGCCCACGGCGTCCAGCCAGTGGGTGGCGGACACCACCTCGGTCCAGTCGCGGGACCGGACCTGGAACCATGGCGTGGACATCAGCGGCCCTGAAAGGCCGGTTCGCGGCGCGCAAGGAAGGCGTTGATGCCTTCCATGAAGTCTGATGACGTCAACAGGTCGAGTTGGCCGCGGCCTTCAGCTGCCAGGGCAGCCTCGAAGTCCCCTTGGGAGGCAAGCAGCGCCGCCTTGAGGCGGGCGTAGGACAGGGGGGGGCCGGCGGCGAGCTGGGCCGCGCGCTCGGCGACCGCCGCCTCGAAGCCCTCCACCGGGAGCAACGCGTCCAGCAGGCCGATGCGAGCCATCTCGTCGGCTTCCACCATGCGGCCCGAGTACAGGATGTCGAAGGCGCGGCCGGTACCGACGAGCCGCGGCAGGAGGAAGGTCCCACCGCCGTCGGGCATGAGGCCGATGCGAACGAAGCGCTCGCCCAAGCTCGCGCGCGAGGTTCCCAAGCGGAGGTCGCAGCCCATGGCGAGGTCGGCGCCGAACCCGGCGGCGGCGCCGTCGATCGCTGCAATCGTCGGCTTGAGGACATTCCGCAGGCCGCGCGCGAGGCGATGAAAGCGTGCGAGGCCCGAAGCCGGGTCCATCAGGCCAGAGGTCATCGCGGCCTTCAGGTCCAGTCCTGCGCAGAACGGTCCGCCGGTTCCAGCGAGGACCACGGCGCGGACGGAGTCGTCGGCCGCGGCGGCCTCCAACGACTCTGCGAGGGCGTCGACGGTGTCGAGCGTAAGCGCATTGCGGGTGTTGGGGCGGTCGATGACGAGCCAGCGAACCGGGCCGTCGTCGCGTTGAACCAGGTCGTGGGCCACGGGCTCTCCAGCGAGGCAGCGGGATAACCCGCGCAAGGGGAGCCTTGGCGCGACGGGACGCGGCAGCGGGGGTGGCGCGGTCCCTTTTCGGTGAGGGCCGCTGGCTGGGCGTCGGGGTCGATGGGGGCGCCGCGACGTGGCGGCGCCTGGCCTGGGCGCCCGGGGCCTCGGCCCTTCCACCGGGCGGCCCTTTCGATGGCGCCGTCGTGTTTCTCGACCGCGGGCGCGACGCCTGGGTGCCGACCCTCGGTCTGACGGCCGGGGTCCTCGCGCCTGGCGCCGAGATGGCTGTTGTCCTGGAAAATGCGGCGGGAGGGCGAAGCTTCGCCGACGTCGTCCGGCCGATGGCGGACGAGGTCCGGGACGGTGGGGGTCGAGGCCATGCGCGGATCACCTGGGTTCGCGGCTGGCGAGAGCCCCTCCGGTCGCTCGACGGCGCCTGGACGGAGACGCCGACGCCCGCGGGTCCGTTGGCCGCACTGCCTGGAACGTTCGCGATGGGCCGCGTGGACCCCGGAAGCCTGCTGCTGGCCGAGGTCGTTCCCCGGCCCGCGGGCAGGTTGCTCGATCTTGGTGTGGGGCCGGGTTTCCTGACGCGCGCCTTGCGCGGCCTTGGCGAGGACGCCGTTGGCGTCGACATCGACGCCTGGGCCGTCGCGTCCGCGGCACGCAACCTGCCCCAAGCTGACATTCGGCTCGGCGATGGGTTGGCAACGCTTCGGACCGGAGAGCGCTTCGACGTGGTCGTGTCGAACCCGCCTCTCCATGTGGGACTCGAGCGGTCTCCCACCATCGTCAAACGGTGGCGGGAGGCCCTACCCGAGCACCTCGCGACCGGCGGCGTGGCCTGGTTTGTGACGCCGTCGGGTGTCCGCGTCGACGGTACCGAGGTCGTGGCCCGGCGCGACGGCTACGTCGTTGTCCGCTTCTTCAGTCCGCCCAGGCGTTCGGCCACTCGGTGATGGTGTCGCACGTGCTCGCGGCGGGGGCGTCCTCGTAGCGGTACCGGCCTTCGAGCCACTCGTCGCGGTCGCGCGCCATGATGCGTAGGCAGGCGCCCTCGGAACCGAGGATGTCCTGTTCGACCCAGACCTTGATGTGACCCGACCTCGGATCGGCGGGCGCCGTGGCGTGATTCGTGCCCGTGGACGCGACGTGGAGGCCGCCCCCGCAGACCGGCGCCTTGACCCGCACCGTGATGCCGGGATGGCCGTCGTGGTCGTGGTCATCTGCAGTCCAGCCCGATGGCCAGGGGCCGGCCAGCCAGGAGCCGTCCGCGGCGCGATCGAAGGCGAGGCGTGTAGGCGCCATCGCGCGGGGCGCAGTGGGATCGAGGTGCATCTCCGCGCCAAGAGCCCGTGAAAACACGATTCCGCATACCCTTTGGACGAGCTCGATTCGGCCTTCCGACGTCCGGGAGACGGTTGCCAAAACGCGGCTGTCCGTGCGAAATTCGACGGTGCCGATCAGGGGAATCGAGCGGACGCCGACAACGGATTGGGTGCCGATCCACGTCGCCGAGCTCCCCACGTCGGGCAGCGGTGCGGCAAGCGCGACGTTGAACCACAGGGGAGTCACTACGGACAACTATCGCGAGGCGTGCGAATCGAGGCGTGGGCACCCGCGCGGGCGTTACCGATGCTGTGTGGCCAGCGGGCGAGCGATGGGGCGTACGGGTCAGGCGTCGGCCACAGCGGATCGGCCGTTTGCGGCGCTCGGCAGGGTTGCGCCTTGGGCGGGACTTGCCGCTTGGGCGGTGGTGGGCAGCTTCGCGGTCGGCTTGGGGCCTGTCAACGGGGACGCGGCGGTCTACGCCAACCAAGCGGCGCGCGGGGATCTGCTCGAGCGCCCGACGCACGCATTGTGGGTCGCCATCGCTTGGCTGGTCGGCGACCCGCGCGCGCTGGATGTCGTCAACCTTGGCGCCGGCGTCGCGCTCGTCGCTGCCGTAGCGTCGCGAAGCGGTTGGGCCGGGATGGCCCTTGCGGGTTTGGCCTGGCCATTCGCTCCCTTTGCCGAGGTCGACGTGCCATGGTTGGCTGCGCTGGCATGGGCACGGCGCGTCGACGTGCGGCCCGCCGCCCTGCTGACGGCCCTTGCGGTTGCGCTTTCGCCGTCAGCCCTGCTGGCGGTCCCTTGGCTCGCGGACGCTCGACGCGACCGCGCTTGGTTGGGCGCGGTGGCCGGGCTGGCGGGCGTCTTCGCGCTTGGCGGCATCGAGGTTTGGTCGGGCCACCGCGGTCTATGGACGGCGGCAACGTGGACCCCAGGAGCGGCCGCGGCGTCGATGGCCTGGACGTTGGGCCCGGCGCTCTGGGTCCTTCGCCGGTCCGACGCCATCGCGCTTCCGTTGCTTCTCGGTCCCGCCGATGCGCCGCTCGGGCTGTTGCTTGTCGCGCGACCCCGTCCCATTTCTCCGTGGCTCGCCTTCGCTTGCTTGGCCTGGGGTGGGGCGAGGTTGGTCGGGGCGGCGGAACGCGTGCAGCGCGAGGCGCAGTATGTCTCGGTCGCCGCGGCGCGTTTGGGCCCCCGCGACGCGCTCGTCGCTCCGTGGTCGTGGGGGGTCCGGGTCTCGCTGGCGTCGACCGGCGACGCCTACGCGCTTCGGTGGCGTCCGCCTCGAGGCTTCGTGCGCGACCAAGCCGAGCCTTGGTGCAAGGCGCCTGCCCCCGAAACTGTGTGGCACCTTCGCAGCGATGGGACGACGACCCTGGGGCCGTGGGATCGCAGCGACTGCCCCTAGCAAGCACGTGCAAAGCGCCTGCGTTTCAGCCTACGTGACGATGAGGCGGGCCGTACGCAGGGCCGCGATGGCGGCGCTTTCGACGGCGGCCTCGACCTCATCCAGCGTGCCAGGCACGCTCGCGCCGGCCGCTTTGACGTGTCCGCCGCCGGTGGGGCTCAGCGTCCGCGCGAGTTCCACGAGATTGATGCGGCCGCGACCGCGAAGGCTGACCTTCACTCGGCCATCGGATTTCTCGACGACGAGGGCGGCAATTTCGACGCCGCGCGTGTGCACGAGGCCGTCGACGACGCCTTCAACGTCACCGTCGGCCACGCCAAGTTCGCGGGCGCGCGCATGGCTCACCCGACCGATCGCAAGGCGGCCTCCGGCGACGAAGCGAGCTTCGCTGTAGACGGCGCCGGCGAGCCGCAACCCGCTTGGCCGCCGCTCCATGAGGATTCGCAGGCAGACCTGGGCGTGGTCGAAGCCCGTGTCCATGAGGTCCGCGGCCATCCGCAGGGTGCTCGGGCGCGCATTGCTGTAGCAAAAGCCGCCGGTGTCGAAGATGACGCCCGTGTAGAGCAGGATGGCGAGCTCGCGATCGAGCGGCTCATTGGCCGCGCGCAGCGCGTTGAAGAGCATCTCGGTGGTGCTCGCCGCGTCGGCCTGGAGCCAGGCGAGGTCGTAGCCTTCGGCCGTGGACGACGCGTGATGGTCGACGAGCGCCTTGAAGGCAGCGCCAGCAAAGGCGGCAGCGGCGGGCGGCGTGAGGCGGTGGCGGTCGCCGTCGAGGACGACGACGGCGTCGTACACAGCCGGGTCGAGCCCGGCGTCAGCGATGACGGCATCACCGCCAGGAAGCCATTGGTAGCGCACCGGCAATGTGCCGACGACGTCAGCTTTGGCGCCGCGGCGGTGCAGCAACCGCTGCAGCGCGAGGCAGGCTCCGATGCTGTCGCCGTCGGGACCTACCGGCCCCGTGAGCAGGATTCGGTTGCGTGGAGCGAGGGCCTCCAGCAGCGGTCCGAGCACTCAGGCCTCCGAAAGCAGCGCGTCGAAGTCGTCGATGGCGCCGTCGTCCGCGGCGTCTGGGGTATTGCCCTCAGGGCCCTCGCCGGGCTTGCGGCGACGGCGACGGCGCTTCTTCTTGGCGTCTCCGGCTGCGCCGGTGTCGGCGGAGACGTGGGGGGGCGCGTTGGTCGCGCCCGCCGGGGCCGATGGGGCGGCCGAAGCGGGCGCTGCGTCGTCGGACAACAGCAGCGCGTCGAGCTCGTCCACCGACGCGGGTGGGGCCGCGTTGCCGCGGCGCGGGCGGTCATCGCGGGCGCTGCGTGGGGGACGCTCGTCGCGGCGCGGCCGTTCGTCACGGCGTGGGCGCTCTTCCCGCCGGGGGCGTTCCTCCCGCCGGGGCGCTGACTCGCCACGCCCTTCACGCAGCGCGGCGGCGGGGTCGAGCGCATCCGTGGCGGCGGCGCGACGGAGGCGGTCCCACTGGAAGAAGGCGCGCAGGGCCGCGGCCACGAGCTGGTCGCCATCGGGTCGCTCGCGCAGCGCGCGCGCTGTTGGCAGCAACGCCTCGAAGACCATCGTGCCCATCGCCGAACGAATCTGCTCGGCTTGGCGCTCGACGCGCATACGCACGGCCGTCTCCGCGTCCGGAAATTCGCGGAGTTGAAACGGAATCTCGTGGACCGTTTCGAGCACCTTCCGTGTGGTCAGATCGGCGCCGCCGGACAGGCTGATCGCCGTGCCGTGTTTGCCGATTCGTCCCGTCCGGCCCACACGGTGCAAGTAGACGGCGGGATCCGGTGGCAGCGCGTAGTTGATGACGTGGGACAAATCCGAGATGTCGATGCCGCGGCTGGCGACGTCGGTTGAGACGAGGAACCGGACTTCGCCGGCCTTCACCCGCGCCATCACCGCGTTTCTGCGAGCCTGTGTGAGCTCGCCGGACAGCAGCTGGGCGTCGAGGCCTTGCCTGTCGAGGAAGGTGGCCACTGTGGCCGCATCTTCTCGGGTGTTGCAGAAAATGATCGCGCTCGTCGGATTTTCGAGATCCAACAAATAGAGGAGCGACCGAACTTTATGGAATTCTGTGCTCGTCTCGTACAAGACGTGCGTGATGTTCTCCACCTTGTCGGCGTCCGTCGAAAGTCGGATCGACACCGGGTCGCGCATGTAGCGTGCCGACAAGCGCTCCGTGTCGGGGCTGATCGTCGCCGAGAAGAGGAGGATCTGGCGGCCATCGGGCGTGGCGTCGAGAATGCGGGTGACGTCCTCGAAGAATCCCATCGACAACATTTCGTCGGCTTCGTCGAGGACGATGGTGCCGATGTTGGAAGGGTCGAGCGTTCGCCGCCCAAGGTGGTCGAGGATGCGGCCCGGCGTGCCGACGATGACCTCGGGACCCTGCGCGAGCGCGTCGGCCTGGGGCCCGATGGCCACACCGCCGTAAAGAGCGACGATGGAGAGGTCGCGGTACTGCGCGATGCGGGTGAGCTCGTCTGCAATCTGCTGCGCGAGCTCCCGGGTCGGGGCCAGGATGAGGCCTGACGGCTTGCGGCGACCGTTCGCGATGCGCTCGAGCAAGGGAATGCCGAAGGCGGCCGTCTTGCCGGTGCCCGTCTTGGCGCGGACCAGAAGGTCGGCGCCAGCGAGGGCCGGCTCCATGGTGGCGGCCTGCACGGGCGTTGGCATCCGGTAGCCCATGTCGGAAAGGCCACGAAGCAGTTCGGCGGAAAGGGGAAAGTCGTGGAAGGCTCGGTCACTGACGTAGTCCGCGCCGGTAGGGACCCACTCGGGGTCGGGTTCACTCATCTCAGGGGCTCCCGAAGGGCGCGGGGCTAATCCCGAGCCTGGGGGACGTCCAGCAGGGCGAGCTCCACGCCGACTCCCGGCCCGAAAGCTGCGGCAACCACGGGTCCGACCGGCCCGTGGTCGAGCACTTCGGACAGCGCGAACAGGATCGATGGGCTGGACATATTTCCCACTTCGCGCAAGATCCGTCGGCTCGGACGCATCGCGTCGTCATCCAGGCGCAACGCGGATTGTGCGGCGTCGAGAATTCGTTTTCCGCCGGGGTGGATTGCCCACCCGGCGACATCCGATCGCGCGAGCCCGTTGCGGGCCAAAAGGGCGTCCACGGCGGGCGCCAACGTGCGTTCGATGACGTCTGGAACGCGAGGATCGAGGCGGATCCGGAAGCCGTTTGCCGAGAGGTCGAAACCCAGCCAATCCATGGTTTCGAAATCGAAGGCTGACGCGAAATCCAGAAGGGCTGGGCCCTCGCCATCGGCGGCCAGGGCGACCGCCGCAGCACCGTCGCCGAAAAGGGAGAGAGCCACGAGGTTCTCGGTGGCCTCGTCGGGCACGAAGCAGGCTGAACAGACCTCCACGGCCAGCGCGACGGCGCGGTCTTGGGGGCGCCTGCGTACATGGTCGGACGCCACGCGGAGCAAGGGAATCGCGGCGTGGCAACCGATCTGGTTGAAGTGAACCCTGGCGAGGTCACTCCGCAGGCCCAGGCGCTTGGCGAGCAGCAAATCCAGGCCCGGCGTGGCCACGCCCGTGACCGTCGTGACGAAGAGCGCATCGATCGACGCCGGATCCGTCGCATCCCGCAGCGCGGCCTCGCCGAGGTCAAGCGCTGCCTGCAGCCAAGCCCGGTTCGTCTCCTGAAGGGTGCGGGGCCATTTCCACCACGCGGGCGGGATGGCGAGGCCGCGCGACGCCACCGCGGAGTCAAGGAACAGGCGGTCGAGCGTTGGGTTGCGGCCCCAAGGGCTGTGTTCGAGCAACTCGAGCTGCCCATAGCGGCGCTCGGGGAGAGCCCGTCCAATGTGCTGGAGGGTCACATTCATGGGGCGACATCGGTGAGTTGCAGACCCGTGACCCATGCAAAGGGCGCGCCTTGCGTGTCGCAGCAGACCCAAGTCTGGTTCCGAACGCCGATGTGCCCGCGCTTGGGCACGTCGTTGGGCGCGACCCAGCAGCGCGCGCCGGTCGGGAGGGCGAGTGCACGTCCCTCTTGACGTTGCCGAAGCACCGCCAGTTGGTGGATGGCGTCCACCCAGCCCGCAAGGCCGAGGTCGCCGACATCGACGCTGGCCGATTCGCCGTCGTCGTCGCGCAGAACCTGCCAATGGGGGCCGTGGAAAAGGGGGTCGCCGTAAGGGGTGGGCGCCCCCTTGCAAGGCGGCGGCAAGGGCGCGGGAGCGGTCGGGCGCTGGCCAGCGCGTGCCCGCGCCACCACGGTGACCCCGGCCAGGGCCTCGGCGCCATCGACCGTCCGAACCACGCGGAGGTCGGTTCGCGTCGTGTCGACGAAGGTCGGCGCCACGACCTCGAAGTCGACCCAGGCATCGACCTCCGGCGCCAACTCGGCAAAGGCGGCCAACCAGGTCGCCGCGGGCACGAGCGGGCGTCCTGCCACGCGATGGTCGGCGAGCCAGGGGGCCCCAGGGTCGGCCGCGACGGCGACAGCGTGGGGCCCGCACGGCGCCCCAAGCGGGGGACGCCAGGGTTGCGCCCCAGGGGGCGGCTGCGCGGCCACAGCGATGAGGCCGTCGAGGCCAAGTGCGCCCAAGAAAAGGCGCGCACCGGCGGTCGGCGAAAGGGGGACGAGCCCGCGCGCCGCGAGCAGGGCGGCCACTCCCGCGTCCGCCGCCATCCCGCGGTCGGACCAGGCCGTCCACGCGAGGTGAACGTGCCTCTTCGCCGTGGGGTGGCGAACGGCTTCCATGGCGGCGTTGGCGGCTGCGTAGGTGGGCTGGCCCGCGTTGCCAAGGTGGGCCACGAGCGAGCTGAAATCCACGGCGACGTCGGGCGCATCCTCGGCGGTCGCTTGCCAGAGGTGGGCTGCGCCGCGCACCTTGACGTCGATCACGCGTCGGAGGTCGGCTTCGGACGTCGAGGCCAGGGGGCCGTCGGCGAGCGCACCCGCCGCATGGATGACCGTCGTGACGGGGCCCCAGCGTCGACGTGCCGCGCGTACGGCGGCGTCGACGGCGTGGGGGTCCGTGACGTCCACCGAGGCGTGCTGCCAAGGACCGCTCTCGCGCGGCGCATTGCGGCTCAGGACCCACATCGGGCGGTCGCCGAGGGCTCGGAGGCAGGGGCCAAGGATGCCGTCGACGGAGCCGGTGGCGATGACGAGCCCGATACCGGGTGAGGTCGGAGGGGTTGCCACCGGTCGCCAGGCGGCGGGGAACGGAGGGGCACCGGCTTCCCGCTTGAGGCAGCGCTGGGCGGCGGCGCTGGCAGCGGCGCCGACGGGGTCGGTTGGCTGTGGTTGGCCGTCGCGAAGGCGGGTGACGGCCTCGAGCGCGGCGGCTGCGGGGTCGCCGAGGATGGGCGTCGGACGCGTCTCCAAGCGCCACAGGCCCCCGTCCGAACGTTCGGCGTTCGCTTGTGGGCCTTCGGCGCGGCGCGCGCGGACCCAGCTGACGAGACCGTTCAGATCGGTGCGCGCGAGGGTCGCGTAGTCGGCCTCACGGACGGGGATGGCGAGTGTCGTCCGAAGTTGGCCGAGGATCTCCATGCGCCGGATGGAGTCGATCCCGAGGTCGGAAGCGAGGTCGCCGCCTTCCTCGATGGCGTCCACAGGGTAGCCGGTGACGGCGACGATGGCGTCGAGCACGGCTTTCTCGACGTCGTCCCGGGACGCCATCGGCGCCGACATCGGCCGCTGAACTTCGACCGAGGGCACCCAAGGGCCACGGATGGATCGGGAGACAGGCCCGCCGGCGGGCGCGATCGCCACCACCGTCGCAGGGACACCCTCGAGCCATGTGGCATGGCCGGCGGCGACGAGTGCGGCGGCGGCGGCGGCAAATCCCCGGCCCCCGTCGCCCGGCTCCGGGTCGAGCGAAACCACGTCGCCGTCCACATGCCGAGCGAGCGTGGCGCCCGGCCCTACTTCCAGCAGCAGCGCGCCTGGAATCTCCTCTCGAAGCGCGGCCACGGCGGCGGGTAGGTCGACGGGGCAGACGATGGCGGCGGCAAGGTCGCGGCGGGGGTCGTCACGATGTTTGGCTCCAGTGGCCGGCGACCACGTTGGCAACCCCACAGCGAAGTCGACGGTGGCGAGCGCGTCGCGGAAGGGCGCCACTGCGGGGGCGGCGGTCGGATGGTGGTACGCGCGCGCCGCCCGAAGGATGCGCGCGTCCTCTCGCTCCGCGGCGAGGGCTTGGACGGCGGCCTCTGGCCCAGCGAGCACGCAGGCGCGCGGGCCGTTGATGACCGCGAGCACCAGTCCGTAGGTGGCGCCAAGGGCCTGTGCGGCCTCCGGCGACGCTGTCAGCGCGACCATCGCGCCAGCTGGCAACGCATCGAGGGCAGCCCCTCGGGCGCGCGCGAGGCGGAGGGCGTCGTCTGGAGCCAAACGTCGAGCCAACACCAGCGCGGAGAGTTCGCCGAGGCTGTGGCCGACGGCGCCTTCGATGGGGAGCCCGGCCAGGAGGGGGGCCCAACCGATGGCGGCGCCGACGAGGTGCTCGTGGACGGCTTTGGGGTCGTCGCCGTCAGGCTCTCCTTCCGCGGTGGCCGCGAGCGCGCGGGCACACGAGGGAATGCGTTCCAAGAGGTCCCAGCCGCCGGCACGTTGGGCACCTTGGCCGGGCGCGAGGAGGGCGAGGCGCCGCGGAGGGCCCGTCCCCAGCCAGGTCGAGGGCGTGCGCACGCCATCGAGCGCTCGTAGGGCGCGGGAGGCCGCGTCGGGGCCGAGGACGACGAGGCGGTGGGGTGCGCTCGCGGCCTGACGCGGCGTCGCAACCTGGCCGTTGACGACGGCCTGGCGCAACTCATCGACGTCGTTGCCAGCAAAGCACGTCAGCCTTGGCGCGGCACGGTCGGACCAGCGCGATCGGGCGGGCGGCAGAGCGAGCGCGCGCACGGACCGCGCCGCACGCGCCAGGCGCTCGGGGCGGCGGGCGTGGGCGGGCGGCGGCTCGATGACAAGGTGCCAGTTCGTCCCGCCGAAACCGAACGCAGACACCCCCACCAGGCGGCGATCGGAGGCCAAAACGGTTGGCGCGCAGGGGATGGAGAGCCTGTCGCCAACGTCGTCCCGGACCGGCCCGGCATGCAGGCTCGGCGGAACGAGGCCGGTGGCCGCGACCCAGACGGCCTCCAGCAGGCCCGCAGCTCCGGCGGCGCCCTTGAGGTGGCCGATGGACGACTTTGCCGAGCCGACCCACGGCGGGCTCGCGCGGAACAGCTCGGCGAGGACCGCCAGCTCGGTCCGGTCGCCGAGGGCGGTTCCGGTGCCGTGGGCGGCGACGTAGCCGAGGCCGTCGAGCGGCAGGCCGGCGTCGCGCCAGGCGCGAGAGATGGCGAGCCGCTGACCATCCGCGCTTGGGGCGGTGATGCCGACGCCGCGACCGTCCGAAGACGTGCCCACGCCGCGGATCACGGCCCAAATCGGGCGGTCCGCGTCGATCGCGTCCTGCAGCCGCATCAAGGCAAAGGCGGCTCCGCCTTCGCCCATGACGAAGCCGTCCGCGTCTCGCGAAAAGGGCCGACTTCCAACCGGCGACAGCGCCGCCGTCCGGCAAAAGCCGACGAAGGTCTCGGCGCTCAGGTCCGTGTCGACGCCGCCTGCGAGGGCGACATCGATTCGGCCCGTGCGCAGTTGGTCGACAGCCGACGCGATAGCTGCGAGGGAGGCCGCACAGGCCGCGTCGACGACCCAGTTGCCGCCCATCCAATCCAGCCACGACGCCACCCGTCCGGCGACGACGTTGGCAAGCAAGCCCGCCATCGACTCTGCTTCGACCGGGGGCAGGTGACCGTCAAGCCAACGCTCGGCGTCGCGTTCGGCCTCTTCGCGCGCCACCTCGGGGAGGTGCCCCGACGCCACGAGCGCATGGACAACTTCGCGAAAGCGGACGCGAACGGCGAGGTCTTTCGCGTACTCACCGCCCATCGCATTGCCGAACAGAACGGCGGCTCGTTGGCGGTCTGGCCCGCGCCCCGCCGGCCAGCCGGCGTCGTCGACCGCTTCCGCGGCGATCATCAGAGCGAGGCGTTGCGACGGGTCGAGGGCGGGTGCCGTCCGCGGAGGGATGCGGAAGGCGACGGGGTCGAAGCCGAGGTCACCGACGGTCCCGGCGAGGCGGACGTAGCTGCGGGCTGGGCCGGTGCCGCCAGCAGCGGGGTCGTGGTAGCGGGCAGCGTCCCAGCGGCCGTCGGGCAAGGGGCCGATGGCGTCGCGCCCCTCCATACGGTGAATCCACCAGGACGGGGCATCTCGGCCACCCGGAAGGCGGGCGCCGATGCCGACCACGGCGATGGCGTCGCGCGGCGTCTCGTCGACGCGACCGTCGCCGAGTTTGCTCGCGACACTACGGGGTGCTCGTCGCGGCGTTCCGACAGGCGCCAAATCGTCGGCGACCGCGCGGACGGACCGGACGGCGCGGATCAACCCTGCGCCGGGACCCGCAACCACGGGATCCATGTCGCGGCCGTCCGGGGGCGGCGGCAGAACGTGGTGCCGGCCGCTGCGGCGGGTCGACCGAGCGCCGAGAACCATCGCGCTCGCAAGCGACGGCAGTTCGTCAAGCTCGACGGCCTCGTGCGTCGCCACGAAGGCCGTTTCGGCGTGCAAGGCGACGCTGACGCCGTCGGGAGCCGTTGCCGCCATCGCACAAGCGAGCCTCGCGGCGCTCTCGTTGACCAACCCGCCGGCGAAAACGAGGACGGTGCCGCTCGGCGCCGCGGCGAGCGCCGCTTCCCAAAGTGCCAGCGACCCGAGCGGGCCCGCCGGGGTCGCCCCTTCGTTGCCGGTCAGCAGCACCGCGGCTGCGCCGGAAGTGGCGGCACGAAGGACGTCAGGGCCGGATCCGGCCACGGCCCACAGCCCGCCGCGTGCCGCCAGCAGGTCGGGGGCGAGGTCGGGCGTGTCGAGCAAAAGCGGGCCCGTGGCGGAGGTCAGGCGGGAGCGGTCGCCGGCGCTCAACGTGGCGAGATCGACGCCGCGCAAGTCGATCCCGTCGTCGCTTGGCAACGGCTCGCCAGAGCGCCAAGGTGCGAAGGGAAGTGTGCCCGCCTTCCGCAGAGCGGCTCGGTAGGCGGGTTGGCGAAACGGGCCTGCGGAAAGCGGTCGCCCGGTTGGCCAGGGGACGAGGCCGGGTGCTCGGCGCGCTGACAGCTGGGCCACGTCCGCCCAGAAGGCCGCCCATACGGCGTCCTCGACGCCCGCGAGACCTGCACCGGCGGCGCCGACCGCGCACGCTGCGGCCGTCGCCCGCGGACCCCACCCCACTGGCGCCCATCGACGGCCCGATGCGATGGCGACGGCGGCGAGGAGGAGGGCACTCCAGGCGCTGGCGTCCGGACCGTCTGCGCGTACGAGAAGGCCCACCTCAGCGGAAGCGCCAAGGGCGTCGCCGGGCTCTCGAAGCCAGGCCCACGGGCGGTACCCAGCGGCGAGCGCATCGGCGGCATCGGCGCCGTTCGACACCGCGACGTCGGCGCCCGGTCGGGCCTCTCCCCATTTCGCCAATCGTGTGGCGCCCATCGGTAAGGGGCCGGTACCGACGGCGAAGCGGATCACGACGCTTTCTCGGCTTTGTGGTAGGCCATGAGCGCACCGGTCGTCTCTGTCATGACGACGCGAAAGCCCACGCGTTCGAGTTCGGTCGTCAGCCAGCGCTGTCCCGGGTACCGGGCCAGGGTCTGCGGAATGTAGGTGTAGGTGGCGGCGTGCCCGTGCAGGACAAGGCCGAGGAGCCCTCCGCTTGCCGTCATCCAGGCGCGGACGACGCCGTCCCACCACGGGGGGTGGGGGCGGGCAAAGTCGAGGTTCCAAAACACGCCACCGGGGCGGAGGACGCGGTGGACCTCGGCGGCAACGACGGGCCAGGAGGGGAAGCCGCGCCCAGCGTAGCCGCATACGACGAGGTCGAAGCTCGCGTCGTCGTAGGGCAGGGCCATGGCATCGGCGACCTCGAATGTGACCGGGGACCGGGTGGGCCGCTGCTTTCGGCGGGCGACGGCGAGCATGGCCTTGTTGATGTCGGACGCGACAACGAGGCCGTCTTCCAGGCGTTCCGCGATGTCCCAAGCGAGGTCGCCGGTGCCCGTCGCCAGGTCGAGGACTTGGGTGCCGGGTGGGAGGTCGAGGCCGTCGAGAAGCCTGCGCTTCCAGCGCGTATGCCAACCCAACGACATCAGGTCGTTGCCAAGGTCGTAGCGTTGCGCCACCGCGTCGAAGACCTCGTCGACCGCGTCCTGCTTGGTCTCTGGCCGATCGAGGGCGGTGGCGATGGCGCTTGGCCGCTTCACCGGGGGATACCCCCTCGGCGCGTTAGGCTGCGTCGCCATACGCGGGGCGGGTAAGGCATCCCTGCTAGTCTAACCCCCAGGGCCGGAGGTTGCCTGCGCGTCGCGGTCGTCGGAGGTACGGGCTGCCTCGGTGCGCCCCTGGTCGCTCGGCTTCGCGCCCGGGGTGACGAGGTGCTCGTTCTGACGCGCCGCGCGCCAAAACAACCCGATGAGGTTCGCTGGGATCCGGTCCGCGGCATCGAGCGCAACGCGCGCATGGACGGACTCGACGCCGTCGTGCAGTTGGCTGGGGAGCCGCTTGCGAACCGACCTTGGACCGCAAGCCGGCGACGGCTGTTGTGGTCCAGCCGCGTCGACGCGACTGGCGTCTTGCTCGCGTCCCTCGCCGGGCTGGCTCGGCCCCCGGGGACCTTTGTCGGGGTGAGCTCGATCGGGCGCTTTGGCGATTGTGGCGACCGGGTGATCGACGACGACGATCCGCCGGGCAGCGGTTTTCTTGCCGATATGTCCACGGCCTGGGAGGCGGCATCGGAGCGGGGCGGCGAATTGGGTGCTCGCGTCGCGATCCTGCGCATGACCGTCGCCCTGTCGCCCGTGGCCGGGGCGTTTCCACGAATGGTCGCGCCCTTTCGCTACGTAGGGGGTTGGCTTGGCGACGGGCGCCAGTACACGTCGTGGATTGGAATCGACGACGCGGTCGCGGCGTTGACGTTCCTGATGGACGAACCCAGCTGCAACGGCGCCTACAACGGCACGGTGCCCGACGCGATTCCCAACTTCGAGTGGTGTTCGGCGTTGGGTCGAGCCCTGTCGGTTCCGGTTCGTACGGGCGCACCTCGGTGGGCGCTGCGGGGCGCGTTGGGGGAACTCGCCGACGCGCTTTTCCTCGCCAGCCTCCGGGCCCGGCCGCGCCGGCTGCTCGAGGCGGGGTTCGCGTTTCAAGACGTCGATGCGGAAACGACGTTCCGCAAATTGCTTGGGGAGGTTCCATGATGGGGTGGTGGATGGTGTTGGCGATGGCTGGGGGTCCAAAGGGGGTGACCCCCGAAGCGTTGGAGCGCTTTTGCGGGCCCTACGCTGCCATGGCGCCATTGTGTGTCGGCGCGGTTGCGAATGCGGCGGCGCGGGCATCGGGGCGGGTCGCAGATTGTGCGCTCGTGGGGCCGCCGACCGAGGTCGCCTGGTGTGAAATCGCCGTCATCCAACAGCAGAAGAAGTGGAAGCCGAGCGACCTGACGGCGCCATGTACGGTCCTCGCGGGGGAATCCGGTGCCGCCGAGTGCATCACACAACAGACGGGCGTGGCCGGAAAGGAGGCATTGTGCGCCGCGGTGCCGGACCCGGTCACCTGTGGTCAGATCGCCCGCCTTGACCGCGCGGCGGCAGAAGGGACGTGCGACATGCCAGACCTCCCGTTCGACGAGCGCGACGCTTGCTTCCGAAAATCGATCACGAACGCGGCCCAGACACGAACGGATCTCGCCAAGTGCGACGTGCTTCCCGAACGGCAACGGCCGTGGTGTTTGACCACGATTCACGAAAAGCTGGCCTGGTTGCACGGTGACGCGGCGGACTGTGAGGCGATCGCCGCGCTTGGCCGGGATGCTGCGTCGTGTCGCGCGATGCTCCCGATGCGCGATGCGATTCGATCGGGATCACCAGCGGCCTGCCAGTCGGTTGCTCAGCCGGAAGCTTGCCTTGGCGCCCAGATCCGCCAGCGCGACCACCTGTGGACCGGATTCCAGGCTTGGCAGGCTGCGGCGGACTGAGGGCTACACGCCCGACGTTTCTGTGCCGATCGGTAGGCATGGAACCGGATCCCGTCGCCATCGAGGCCGAAGCCCTCACCGATCTGGGGGCGGAGCAGCGGGCCTTTCTCGCCCCTCGGCGCGGGCGTTTTTTGCCGGACCCCGACCACGCGATCGAATGGACGGCCTGGACGCTGGAGCCTGGCGAATGGCGCATCGGGCTGGGGTCCGCCGCCGTCGGCCTCCTGCCGCGCACGATGGTGGGAACGTCGCCCGTCCTGGCTGCATTGGGGACCGTCGACCTCTCGGCGCGATGGAATGCCCTGCGCCTTGGCCCCGCCGATGCGGCCGCCCAATGGCGGTACGATCACATCGGCATGGGCGACTTCCAGGCCGACCTCCTTTCGGTGGGAGGTACGTTGAGCCTTCGGCTCGCGCCGATGTGGTCGCTGCATTTGGGCGCAACCTGGAGCGACCTTCACGCCAAGGGCGTCCCGACCCAGCTGCCTGGCCTCGTCGGCGTCGCAGTCGATGACGCTTGGATTGGGGGACTCGCAGGGCATGCCGCAAGCGTCGGGATCGATCCGGAGGTCCACGGCGAAGGTTTGATGCTTCGAGTCGCCTCGGACTTGTGGTTCAATCGGCGCGACGGCGTCACGATCCAGGCGAGTTGGCTGGCCGTCGGCCGTTTGCGGGCCGACCTCGGCTCGCGCGTCGACCCCGCGGTCCAAGAGGCGCTGGCCTGGCTCGCACCGGGCACGGCCGCCGGACCCATCGCCCTTGATGCAGCGGATGCGGGTCCGGCGTTGACGGTGACTGCGTCCTACACGGCCAGCCTCGGAAACGTCGACCTTCGAATCGGTGGCGGGCGATCCGCCGTGCCGCTGGCGTGGGCGCTGCAGGCCAACGACATTGCGTGGCGCGGCGGGGGCGAGTCCCGCCGCGAGGAGCGGGCCGCGAAACGAGGCTGGCGGAAGCCTCCCGAAGAGCTCCGTGACGGGGTCAGCGAGGGGACTTGAGGATGCCGGGGAACTGAACGCCCGACCGTGGGTCGACCCCCTGGTACATCGCGCGCGCTGTCCCAAGCTGGACCGTAAAGCCCATACTTGGCAGGTAGACGCGGCCGTCCTTTTCGATGAGTCCTTCGGGAGGGTGCGGGAAAGGGCCGGCGATGTGGAAGGCGCGGACGACGGCGTCGTCGAGTTCGGGGCTGCCCGAACTGGCGACGACGGTCACGATCTCGAGGGACCCATCGCCGTCAAGAATCGCTTCGACCCCGGTAGTGTAGGACGGATTTGCCAAGCGAACCGAGCCCGGCAGGTTGTCGAGGTTCTGCTGCCAGTAGAAATTGACGAGCCGGCGAATCCGCTTGAGGTAGCTCGCGTACAAGTACTCCTTCGTGTTGAGCTGGGTCGCGGCGCCGACCTTCTCGCGCAGAAGGTCGTTTTGGGGGGCACCCGCGAGCAGCGAGTCCTCGGGTGAGCCGGCGACCGGGCCCCCTTCGCCCTCGCGGTTCGTCGCCGCGAAGGGCGACGGCAGGTGGGCCAAGCGGCCGTCGCGGGCCGGGTCGAAGCGGCTCTCTACGTTTCGACCGATGCGCGCGCCGTCGGCCGGCTCCAGGGCATCGAGGTCTTCGACGCGCTCGGACTTCAGCTTGCTCTCCGCGCTGAACGTAGGCGCGAGCACGTCGGGGTTGATCTGGAAGCGCTCCGACCGCGTCTCCTCGGGGACCGTGATGTCGAACTCGGAAAGGTAGGCCGAGTCGTGAGGGACGCGCTCTTCGTCGGGTGGAGCGACCTCGACGATCTGACCATCGAGTTCGGGCTGACGAACCTCGACCTCGACGAGAGGGACGTCGCTGTCCTCGACATCTGGAACCGTCACGGAAACCGTACTCGCGTAGGGTGCGCGGCTACCCTCGCGCGTTGGCAGATCGGCGGCGAGATCGCGGCCTCGCAGCGCCAGCACGACGTGCAAGAGCACCGACAACAGCAGGCAGATCAGGTCGATGCTGGGACCGGATCTCCGAGGAGGTGGCAGGGCGCGAAGCTGCGACATCTGTTCCAGATGTAGCGCCATTCGGGGCCGCCGGCCGGACCTGTAGATAGCACCGGTCGTGGCCTTTCGATTTCAGGGCATCGACGTCACCGTCGGGACCGGCTTTCTCCTGTTGGTCGCCCTCTTGGTAGTCCAAGCCTCGAGTGCCGATCAGCCGCTCCTCTGGGGGCTGACCTACGCGGCGATCGCATTCGTTTCCATCCTCGTCCACGAGTTTGGGCACGCCTTGCTCGCCAAGTTCTGGGGCCTCCGCGTCTACGGGATCGAGGTGGGCTTTCTCGGAGGCGTGACCCGTCACGATGTCACGACGCCGCGACGTCAATTGGGCATCAGCCTCGCGGGTCCGGCCGCGGGCCTGTCGTTGAGCCTGGCCTTCCTCCTGCTTGCGATCGTGATGCCAGAGGGCTGGGCGCAGGTCGCATCGGCCGTGGGGTGGCAGCTCAACTTGTTCTGGAGCTTGTTCAACTTGTTGCCGATCCTGCCGATGGATGGGGGGCGAGCGCTGGCGTCGGCCCTCCAACTGACCGTCGGACCCGCGATGGCCGTCGCGGTAGCTGGAGCAGTGGGAGCGGTGCTCGGCGCGCTTGGAGCGGTAGGGATGTACTTGATTGGCGCGTACATCGGAGCGGCTTTCTTGATGTTCGTGGCCTACCAGAACGCCAGGGCCTTTTCTAGCGTTTGGAATGAATCGCGTACGTGATCCGAAGCGGGGGTTTGATGGGAACGGTTCGTCAACAGGTGGGCATCGTGGCGGGCACGCGCGACGTTTGGCGTGCGCTGACCACGGGGGAAGGAGTGGCTCGGTGGTGGGCGACCGAGGCGCGAGTGGACGCTCGCGATGGCGGCCTGATCGTACTCGTCGAGGAGGACGCCGAAGGGCGACGGGAACAGCGCGGGCTGTTTCACGAAGTTCGGCCCGTGCGAAAGATCGAGTTGGCCCTCGATCATCGCGGGGGTGGGCCCGACGCGACCTCGCGGGTGTGCTTCACGGTGGCAAGAGACGGCGATGAAACGCGCGTCGCCATGACCGCCTCTGCTGCGGCGTGGGATGACGAGGCCGTCCGCCAGGCCGCCGATCAGCGCTGGAAAGTGCGCCTGGAGAAGCTCCGCGGCGTGCTCGAGGGCTGATGAATCGTGCGGTCTCGGTGTGGGATACGTTCCGCGCAAGGTGGGCGTCGATGGCCGGGGGCGGATCGTGGCGCCGAGTCGGATTGTGGAGCGCCGCGCTTGCGGGTGCCTGCGGCCACCCATCCACAGCCCCGGAGGCCGGGCCAAGCATCGTCGACAGCGACTCGGGCGGCCTGCCCCTTCCCACCGATTGTGACGATGCGCGCACCGACGGGGGATCGTCGGCAGCGGAGGTGTGCAATGGCCGCGACGACGACTGCGACGGACGGGTCGACGACGCTGACATCGACCTCGACCCGGCGTCGGCCACCCCTTGGTACGCCGACGCCGACGGGGATGGATACGGCGACCCCTACGTCGCGGGCACGGCCTGCACGCCACCGGCGGGCACGACGGCGGTCGCGGGCGACTGCAACGATGGAGACCCGACATTCACCCGCTCGCCCCAGAGCTGTGTGGTGGGGTGGATGACGATTGCGATGGCCTGATCGACGACGCCGACGCCGATCTCGATGCGTCGTGGCTCTGGACCGGCTTCGTCGACATGGATGGCGACGGCGTCGGCGCGGGGACCGAGCCATTGACTCCCCAATGTTCCCCTGCAGGGGCGGTGTCCATAGGCGGGGATTGCGACGATGCAGCCGCGCACCGCCATCCTGGCGCACCGGAAGTTTGCGGTGACGGCATCGATGACAACTGTACCGGCGTCGACGAGCCTTGTTCGGGCCCACTGGTCGGGAGCTTGTTGTCCGACGCCGATTCGCTCGCGATCTGGTTGGGGGCCGAGGAGAACAGTTGGTTCGGCTACGCCGTGATGGGGGCCGACGTCGATGGCGACGGGGACCTCGAAATGTTGCTCGGGGAGCCGTCGGCCGCCGACCCCACGAGCGACGAGGGCCGGCTGATCCAGATTGAAGATGCGGCGGCACCTTCGGCGTGGCTCGAGGATGGGACCCCCACCGTCCGCGGCGAAGGCCTTAGCGACATGCTCGGCGGGACCTTGGCGACGGTGGGGGACACCGATGGCGACGGCGTGCTCGAGTGGGCGGTGGCGGCGCGCCTCAACGATCAGGCTGCGATCGACGCGGGGTGTGTGTACTTGCTTTCGGGACCCATCACCGATGGCGCCGGGATGGGAGGCGAAATCGAATTGCGAGGCGCGACGGCGGGCGACCAGGCCGGCGACACGATGGCCGACGGCGCGGACTTCGACGGAGACGGCCTGGACTCCGTGGTCGTTGGCGCACGATTGGCCAACGTCGCAGGGACGCAGCAAGGCGCGGTGTGGTGGGTCGATTCGCCGCTGGCGGACGTTGGCCTCGGTGACCTCGATACCGTCATCCTTGGCTCGGTGTCCGAGGGCCAGTTCGGCGGTGGGCTTGTGTCGGGTGACCTGAGTGGAGACGGGGTGCCCGACCTCCTCGTCGGCAGCGACAAGGCGCCCGGTGGCGGAGTGGAACGAGGCCGCGTCGACTGGTTTCTCGGGCCGACCCTACCGCCGGACTCCGCGAGAGCCGACTACTTCCTTTACGGCCTCACGAACGAAGACAAGCTCGGCGACGCGCTCGCCCTCGGTGACCCCTTGGGGACGGGAGCTCCGTCCGCCGTCATGGCTGCGGTGGGCAGCGGCGTCGTTCAACCGAATTCCGGCGGCGTGTGGGTCGTTCCTTCTCCACCCAGTGTGGATGGCGACCTCGCAGCCGCCTCCGTGAGTCGAATCGACGGCGCCGCCAACGAGAGCATCGGGGGCGTTTTCGCTTTGGGGGATCTGGACCGAGACGGTTTCGACGACATGGTGATCGGGTCGGCTGCTTACGGCGACTCCGGCGAGGGCCGCGCCTTTGCCTTCTATGGCCCCTGGTCCGGCACGAAGTCGGTACCGGACGCAGACGCGTACGTCGCCGCGAGCGAGTCGAGCGACGGCCTGGGATCGGCGGTTTCCTTCCTTGGCGACGTCACCGGGGATGGGTACCCCGAGGTCGCCCTTGGCGCGTGGTCCAGCGATCGCGCGGGTGTCGACGCCGGCCTGCTCTTCGTACTCCCCGGCGCCCCACGCTGAGGCCAGAAGTTCGCCGCCCTCAGGGGCCGAGTCCGACAAGTGTGACAGTGCCTCCGACGTCGATACCGGCAAGCCGCTCGACAATCCCGTCCAGCGAAAGGGAAGGCCATTCGGTCAGAATCATGTCGCCCTCGACGACCTCGAGCGCATCGAGGCCGAGGTCATTGAACGTGCTGAGGTCGTGCAGGACGAGGTCGCCGCGGATGATCGTCACCTTGTCGAGGCCCGAGAGGTCCGGGAGCGTCGAGCATCGGGCCACGTCGAGGCGTCCCATCGACTCCGCACTTCCGAACCCGTCGACGGAAACGAGCGCAGGCAGATCGGCGAGGGTGACTGACTCGAGCACGGCATCGCTGCCAATTTCGGGTAGGTCGGTCAAGCTCGCCAATCCCCGGAATTCGACAACCCCGCCGGTCCACGACGGCCACGTCGCCAGGTCCGGGACGGAATTCATCTCGGTGAACGCGACGTTGGGGGCGTCGCGCAACCCCTCGAGGCCGGCCCAAACGGTCGCCGACGGAAGCTCCGAAACGCGCAATTCGCCGCCGACGGCGTCGAGGAGCAGGAATGGTGCGGTGCCCTGCATGGACGAAAGGTCCTCCAGCCTGAGGTCCCCGCCTACCGTCTTCAGGCTCGACCAGTCGTCGAGATCTTCGAGCGCGTCCATGCCCTCGACGACGAGGCTTGCGCCGACGTCGCGCAGCCGAAAAAACCGAAGTTGTTTCAGGGTGGGCAGGTCAGCGATTCTTACTTCGCCGGCGACGTTCGTCAGCCAGGGAAGGGTAAGGACCGACAAGGGCCCTTGGGCGGCGTGGAGATTGTCGCCGATCTCGGCCAACACCGGCAGGCTTGCGGCGGTACACGCGGAAACGTCCACGCCTCCTCCAACGGTTTGCAGGCGACCCATGGAGGCCGACGTGGGTGCGCTGCACGCCAACGAGCCAGCGACGTCGCAGACACAGCTCAGGTCGGCTGCAGCGTCCACCGTGAGGTCGCCGTCGATGCGCATACCGACAACGCCCTCACAGGGGCTGTCCGACGCGAATGCGGGGCCGGGGTGAGCGGTAGGCAAATCACACGGATCCGCCACGGTGGTGGCGTCGGGGAGGCCCGGCAAGTCGCACGCGACCCAATCGACGAGGGCTTGGCGTTCCTCGTCGGACGGCCCGCCGGCCGGCGGCATGCTGCCGTCGGAGGTTCGATCGGCGGCCGCATCTGCCCAATCCGCCAGGCTCGCCGGAATGTCGAAATTTACGCCGGGCGGTGCCCCATATCGGTCGTCGCCGACGACCTGGGAGCTGTGGCATGACGTGCACCAGGTGAGGAGAAAGGAGTCGGCGGCAACGTAATTGGCGTCCTCGCAGGCGTCGGCGACGATTTCGGGCGGCGGATCGGTCGCGGATTCGTCGGGGGGGGCGCAGGAGACGAACCATGCGAAGGCGATCACGGCGAGAGGGCCAACAGGGGATCGCAGCCGGGTAGAGCCTCCTCGGGGTCGCCGCCGAGCGCCGCGATGAGGCCGCCGAGGAAGTCGGCGGCCGTCAGGACCGGAGCCCGATCGGAGGCTTCGCCGTCGACGCGGTCGACGCCCCGTGGCCCGAAATTCTCGTCGGTCCCGCCCAAGACCCGGCCCGTGCCAAGGCCGCCGCCCAACAAGATGGCGCTGGTCAAGGGCCAGTGGTCGGTGCCCCCGAGGTCGTTCAGCGCGGGATTTCGAGCCATTGCGGAAATGACAAAGACCGCCACGTCGTCGAGCGCATTTTTCTCAGCCAGCGAATTCATCAAGGTATCGAGGGAGACGAAGAGGGATTCGTACTGATCGTCCTGGAGGTAGTCGGCAGAATGCGTGTCCCAGCCGTCAATACTGACGAGGGCGGAGGCAGCCACGTCGCTCAGGAGGAGGTCCACCGCGAGATCCAGCTGGCCCTCCAAGTTCAGCAAATCAGGCGACAGCGAGGCGGGATCAGCGACCTCGCGCCACGCGTCAGCCCGCTCTCGCGCTTCGGCGGAATCGACGTGAAAGGGGACGCGAGGCCCCGTTGCCCAGCGCGCGGCGCGGGACGCCATCACTTTGCGCGCGGCGACCTCGGCCGACTCCGACGGCTCCCAGGGAACAAGCGGTCGTCCGCTGTCGGCGGGAGGAGGGGCGGCCAGCGTCGGATCCAGGAGACCGGCGACCTGCTGTCGGCGACCCATGCGCGCCGACGTGGGGCCAAGGGGACCCGGTTCGAGTGCCCCGCTCAGGTCGATGACGCCGAGGGGGGTGTCGATCCCAAGCACCTGTCCTGCCAGGGTCGGCAGGTCGGCGGTCCGCCGGTCCGAGGTGCCGTGGAAGATCCGCGCACGGAAGGCCGGGTGGCCGATCGAACCTGTCCAGATGCCATTGATGAAGGTTGCCTTGGCGCCCCAACGCTCGAAGAATGTCGCCGTGCTTGGGCGCAGCGTGCGATTGGTTCCCACGCGGAGTCCGCCAAGAACTTCGATATCTTCGCCAGCTTTGCGGCCCGGCACCGTTCGGGGGTCGTGACAGCGCGTCGCGTCGCACCCACCGTCCAAGTTGACCGTCAGCAGGCGACTCGGCTGACGATGGAGCGGATGAGCGACCGATAGCTGAGGCCCTGGTTGACGAAATCTTCGGCCAACCCAGTGACGAGGGCGCCATCGACATCTTCGGGCCGCATGTGCCAGAAATGAGCCGCGGCGCGGCGTGCGGCGCAGGTCGGCGCCCGAGGATCGGCCGCGATCGCCGCCCCGAGGTCGTTCGGCGTTTCCAACGGCGTGCCGTAGAAGGCCGGTGCGGGCATGCCGTATTCGATCCAACCTGTCTCTGCGCCCGGCGTATAGATCGATACTGGGTAGCAGAACTGGGCGAGAGCGCCGGTACAACCCGCGTCAGTCGCCGCGACGATTTCGTCTCCACGGAGGCCGAAGGGCCACCCCCACATCGCTGAAGCCAAGGGTTCCAGCGTGGTGTGGCAGCCCAAGCAGGCGGGTTCTTCGGAGACCCCAGCAGTTTCTGCGCCCGGATCCAGGTGGACCGGGTCGAACGGCTCGATCAGTCGACCACCGATGTCGTCGCACAGAAACAGATCCGCAATGATCTCCGCACGGCCACGGTGTTTTTCGGATAGATTCGTGGCGTTGCGCGTCCAGAATCGAGTCTCGGACAAGACCCCATTGGCAGGACGACCGTCTATCCAACGACTTTCCTGCCACAACGGGCCTGCAGGGTCGTAGGCGAGGCCCTGGGCCGCGGCCACGATGGGGTCGACCCATGGATCGTTGCCAACGAAGATTCCGTATACGGACGATTTTCGCTCACAATGGCCGAAATTCGAACCAAAGGAGATTCGGCGAATGAACGGTGAACCTCCCCCTGCGTTGCGGTCGCGAGGGGCCCGATCCTCGGCCAAACGACCGGGATGTCGCTTCCTACGTTGAGCAACTCTGCGTGCATCGCGCGCACGGTGCGAAGGAAGGAGTCCTCCGTCAGCCAAGCGTCGATCAAGCCATCGAGGGCGGCGGGGTCCGCTTCGAGCGCATCGAGCTCGGCCGTCGACGGCCGAACGGCTCGGAGGGCGAGCGAGATGCGGATGCCATCGGCCACAGCGTTCCGCGCGGCAGGCTCCGAGAGTGCTGGCTCCGGTGCTGTGGCCTCCACGGCCGGATCACACGCGGAGAAGAGGGCGATGCCGACCCACATGCCGCTCTTTTATCCGATGCGCCATTCGCAAGTCAAGCGCGGCGTGGACCCGGGCAAATTGTTCAGCGTCGCAACGTGGCCCTGTGCGCCTTGGCAACCAGCGAACCTTGGACCTCGATGGCGTCGGGGCGGCCCGTGATCGCGTCCAGTTCGACCTTGACTTGGGTGCCCGCCAGGTGGGTGTCCGTCGACGCTGGCAGCGACGTGGTGATGGCGACCTCGACGGCGTCGAGGATGGCCCCTTCGGCGATGGCGGCCAGCGGGTCCACGAGCACGGCGCCGCGGCTCTGAGCGACCTCTTCGGCGGACGTTGCACGAAGGGAGACCTTGCCCTTGGAGATCGCCAATGTGCCGTTCACGGCGACGTCGCGCCACCAGCCCTTGCCCACCGGGCGCCAGAGGCGGAGGACAAGGCGAAACGCGTCCCCGTCGAGATCGAGGGACTCCGGCACGGGGACGACGTCGTGGCTGACGGGGCCTTGGTCGAAGGCGGCGGTCCGGCCGAGATCGACGGCGGCGTCTGGCGCCAACCAAGCCGTCCACCCCTTGGCGGGGGGCCTAGGGAGGGAGGCGAGAGCGCCGGTGTGTGCCGATGTGGCGAGCTCGACGACGAGCCCTTCTCCGACGGCGTCGACGCGAACCGCGCGCAAGGGGGCGTCCCTGTCGCCGACATGGGCCAAGGGGATGGGGGAAAGCTGGGCCAGGGCCTGGTTGGCCAGCCAAGTTCCAAGCGGCGCCGTGTCGAGGGCGACCTGCCGTCCTCCGGCTTCCACCTTGGCCTGCAGGACCCTTACGGGGGTCACCACGAGGTCGAAACCCGCGTCGGCGGGGACGCTCGAAAGGGTGGCTTCCAGCGCGAGGGATCCGGATGCGGGCGCCGTCCACTTTCCGCCGAGGCCCGAGCCATGAAGGGTGCCGTCGAGGGTCGCGTCGACGCGCAGACAGCCGTCACACGCGCCGTCGCGGACCTTCGCGCTCACCACGCGCAGCTCTGGCTCGATCTTGATCGGGCCCAATTGAACGGCCCCGCCGAGCTCGCCCTGTGCGACGAGCGCGGCGTCCACGACCTCGTCGACCGCCTGCCATCCCACCGCGACCGCGGCATGGGGCTTCCAATTCCGCGGAAGTTCCGCCGGCGCCGCCAAGGCAGCCGCGCGGTGCGATTCAAACAAGGGGAGGACCGACTTGGCGCACGCGGCCAGGAGCAACAACGTCATCCCGTCTCCCGTGGTGGCGGCCCGGACCGGTGCGGGTAACGCAACCGCTCGTGCAGATCGATCCGGACGACTTCCTCGGCCTGGTCGAGTGCGGCGACGCGCTCGGGCTGACCGCGCTCGTGGTGCGAACGCCTCCCCCCTTTCGGACGGCCGACGGGAGGTCTTGGCTCGAACTCATCGCCCGGAGCGGCTTCAACGGGCGAACAAGCCATCTCGCGGAGGTGGTCGAGGTCTTGTTGGAGGCCGGGGCTGAGGTCGATGCACACGCCGCCGCCTTCCTCGACGACGTCGGCAGCTTGCCGACGAACCTCGTCCCCGACGTCCGGGACTCTCGGGGTCGAACGGCCCTGCACCTCGCCGCGGAGCGCGACGCGGCCGACGTGGCGCGCGCCCTCATCGCCGCGGGGGCCGACCCGAGTCTGCGCGACGACTCCGGGCGAAGCGTGCTCGAGATCGCTGCGCAACCCAGCCCCTGGCGCTTTGGCGTCGCGCGCCGCGTGCTCGACGTGCTCGGCGAGGCCGGGGTGGAATTGGACCCGTGGACGGCGGCGCGCCTTGGAGACGTCGCGGCGTTGGTGGGCGTGGATGTACACGCCCGCGACGCCGTCGGCGACACGCTGCTCGGCGTCGCGGCAGAAGCCCTGGCCACCAAGGCCGTCGCATTCCTTCTCGACGCTGGGGCGGACCCCAGTGCGCCCGACCGCTTCGGTCGCACGCCGCTCCATCGCGCGGTCGCGCGCCTCGTCGAGCGCGACGACCTTGCCGTACCGCGCCTGCTGGTCCAGCGGGGGGCGAATCGGCAGGCCCGGGATCAGCGCGGGCGGACACCCGCCGACCTCGCTTCCGATCTGCGATTGCACCTCATTTCGCGCTGGCTGGACCCGGAATCCGACCTCTGACGCCTCAGGCGACGGGGCGGAGGTGGCGCTCGGACCACCACGGCCCGAAGGGCAGGATGGCGCCGAGGCTGGCGATGACCCACTGACGAACGTTCCAGCCGATGGTCCGCGCGGCGAAGGCGAGGGCCACGACGTAGGTCAAGAACAAGGTCCCGTGGACCCAACCCAACCAGGGTGCGAACGGGATGTCCACGCCGACGCCGCGGCGCAGGAATGTCGCCGCGAGCAGCGTCAGCAGCGAAGCGCCTTCGACGTGCCCCAGGTGGACCACCAAGGTGAACGTCGCCCCTTTGGGGTCGGGGTGGGGGGCGGAGGGTCGGCCGCCAAAGAAGAGGCCGGCGGCGGCGGAAATCGCGACGCCGGTCGCAGTCGTCGCAAGGTCGTGGCTGCGCAGGACCATGGCAGCGATCGTGGCCGCCGTGGCCGCGACCGCGAGGCGCCCGGAGAGGGCGCGGCCGTGGAGCGCGGCATCCAGCCCGAACGCCCATGCGGCCAAGCTCGTCGCGACCCCCCAGCCGACGACGGGGTCCGCGAGCGTTTTTCCGCTGGCTTGCAACGCGACGTGGCCAAGGCTCCAGGCAAGGACGAGCGCGACCAGGGCTTCCCGCGATGCGGCCCGCCAACGGTCGACGGGGTCGCCGGCGGACACCGCGACGCCGATGCCAGCCGCGAACAGAGCTGCCGTGAGTCGCTTCGCGACGAGAACCGAGGTCAGGAACAATCGGCGACCGGACAGGTCTCTGGGAGGGCCACGTCGACCTCCGCCCAGGGGCAAGCGTCGCCGTCGTACTGCCAATCGACGTCGAGGTCGACGGTGTCCCCGTGGCCACTCCGCGTCTCGATTTCAAGCGTGAAACGCGTCCAGGTGACCGCCAGGGCCACGCCGTCGAACACGCACTCGTAGCCGGGCCCGATCGTCTCGGTGTTGCAGTCGAAACGGATCGATTCCGCTTCTCCGAAGGTGGCGAGGCCCTCGACGTCGTCGTGGGCAACCCCGTCGTCGTCGTAGACATGGACGTGGACGAGCGACGTAGGACATAGGCCCACCGCGGGCATTCCCACCGTCTCTCCCGACGGCCCGCAGGCGAGCCAAAGCCAGGCGATCACGGCTGGACCAACACCATCGTGCTGAGCATAGGGAGACTGACGATGCCGACGAGACTGCCTTCGTCCACGGTGAAGGTGCCGGCCACGGTCCAAACGCTCAGCGTATAGTCCGCCACCCACAGTTCATATGCGCCCCCTTCGGGGAGGCTCCAGAGGTTGTCGACGCGGACGGGCAGGCCAGCGGGGGCCTCGTAGTCGAATGGGTGAAGGTTCCACCCGGCCACAACGGTCGTGGCGCCCTGAACCGGAGGCAGAAGCTCCGTCGGAATGGCGACGCCAGCGATGTCCGTGGCCGCGACGGACAGCGCGTCGGGCGGTTCGAGGTCGCCGGTGCCTACGGTGATGTGCAGGCCGTCGACGACCTCGATCTCGGTCGCAGACCCGAGTGTCGTGGCCGGGTCCAAGGGCAGTTGGAAACCGTCCACCGTGAGGACTTCGCCGTCGGCGATGTCCAACGGAATGATCAACGTGGCGAGGCCGCTGTCCTTTTCCGCGGTAAATTCGAGACTGTAGGCGCCGACGCAGACGTTCGCGAATTCATAGGCGCCGTCGGCCAGGGTCGTGGCGGTTCGGCAGGCCGAGCCGCGGCAGAAGCGCAGGTCGACACCTTCAGCGGGGGCGGACTCGGCGTCCCGAGCAAAGCCGGACACGTTGCCCGTGCAGTCCGGCGCGGAGGGCGGGTTGGTGTCCGACTCGGTCGCCGTCGTGTCCGTATCGGTCGTGGTGTCCGTGAAGACGGGATCTTTGATGTCTCCACCGCACGCCACGAGGGCGAGAACCAGGCGCGTCATGGGCGTCTCCCAGCCCGCTGCTAACGCGGGTGGCGCCCTTCGCGGGGGACCGAGCTAGGGGGGCGACCAGCGGAGGACCTTGACCTGCCTGGATTCTTCGGACCAACCATTACGTTAGATTCGCCGCCACCGTCTGGTTGTTCTTCCTCAAAAGCCGCTGCTTGTGTTCCTTCGGCGTGAGATAGCCGAGGCTTGAATGCGGGCGAATCTCATTGTAGT
>SXGT01625499.1_pt1 | contig 48130 bp, 42 predicted proteins | sample 3176221 | NCBI WGS metagenome assembly SXGT01 (sample SAMN11356862, study PRJNA531348) | freshwater metagenome | isolation source: freshwater sample F1-120 | place: China: Fuxian Lake, Yuxi | collected 2017-12-25 | reverse complement strand
TTCGCTGGTTTGGCCCCGCTTTCCGCTTTCCGACCTCCGCTTTTTCCCCTATTCCCGCACCTGCTCCCTTACGAGCTCCCCAAACAGCTCCGGCCGCCGTGTCCGCAGCGTGTAATTGGGATGACTCCGAGCCGTCACCATTAGCGAAGCGTCCAGGTCGGCCACGATCATCTCGTCCCGGATTTGCTCCAGCTGCGTGTGCTTCAGGATGTCGCCGCTCGGACCGATGATCATCGCCCCGCCCGGATGGTGCGGCTGATTGAAGTGCTCGCGCGGCAGCGAATCGACATAGCCGGCCCGGCCCGCCTGGTCGACATAGACGCAAAAGCAGGCGTTCTCCCGCGCCCGCATCCGGTAGCTGCTGGAGAAGTAGTCAAACACCTTGCGGCGAGCGGCAGCCTGCGACTCGGCCGTGTCGTCCCAGCGTCCTTCCCGGGCCGCGTGCGGCATCAGAATCACGTCCGCCCCCCGCAGGGCGACAATGCGGGCAATCTCGGGAAACTGATTGTCGTAGCAGATCACGATCCCCACCTTGCACTTCCCCAGGTCGAACACTCGGATCTCGCGGCCCCCCTTGTAGAAAAACGACTCGTCCCGCGACATGTGCAGCTTCCGCTGCTTGCCGATATACCCCGCCGGCCCGATCAGCACCTGCGTGTTATAGACAATGTCGTTCTCCTTCTCGCTCATCCCCGCACACAGAATGATGCCCGATTTTCTGGCCATGCCGCACAAAGCGTCAATGCTTTCCCCCTCGGGAACTCTTTCGGCAACCTCCCAAGTATTCGGCGTGCAATGCCCATGCACCACCAGTTCCGGAAACACCACGAGCTCCGCCCGCTCCGCCGCGGCCTGCTGACAAAACTGCTCCATCCTGCGCAGTGTTTCTTCGCGCTTGCCCAGCTCACTATTCATACTGACGGCAGCGATGCGGATGGTCTGCATGGATTCTTCTCGATTAAGGGATGCGGCTTCTTTTTCCCCCTCTCCCTCGGGGAGAGGGCCGGGGTGAGGGTCTTGGGCTTCGCCAAATATCGCGCCCGCAAGTCCGAAAGACAAGCCGTGCTTCTTGAATTCCCTCTCGCCCCACTCGAGCTTGCCTCGCTGGTGGCCTTCGTCATGTTCGCGCTTCCACCGCCATCCACGCCTCACCGTCGTAAACGACGAGGTTTTTCTGCTTTAGTTGTTGCTGCGCGCTTCGAACGGCATGCTTCCATTTCTTGCCAAAATGCTTGCCATCGATAATGCGGTCCACCGAATCGTCGCAGAGATCCGGGTGAATATCCGAAATGTATTGGTGAAGCTCCTCGGTGGTTAGCCTTCCATGTCGCCTGAGTAGATAGAGGGTGGTCTGGCCAAAAACTGTATGCAGCGCTCCGGTCCCAACTCGAAGTCGGATAAGCTCAATTTCCGCTACTTCAACGTGCTGCTGGAAAGCCTCCCGAAATTGCCGCGAAACACTTTCGTTAGCTGCTTTGAAGAGTTGGCGCAACTGGATCGCGGCTGCGCAGAAAGACTCGAGTCTTTCGCGTGGGACACTTGCCCCGAGCGCGCCGTAATCTTCCAGGTCTTGGCGAATGGCGGTCACGACCGGCGGATCTGAAATCTCGACGCCATACTCATAGTTTCGGAACAGACCGCCGGCGGTGCAGTTGGCGGATGTAACAATTGCCGTTTTGTTGTCAGCCACATAGACCTTCGCGTGAAGCCTCGGCAGATGCTGAACGGCGGCTCCGGAAACCTGATCGCAAAGGCTGAGCAAGGCAGTCGGATCTGTTGCGGACTGATAAATATTCCGTGGTGACAGGTCGGTCAAAAATACAAGCCGTCCATCACGCCGAAACCCTGGCGGAAAATTGTCGAGTGCGAGCTGGACGCCTTCTTGGCCGACGTACGGCGACGAAATCAACACATCTCGTTCCGCCTGGCGGAAGAGCTCCCTCAAACGAGCCGGCAAATCTCTCTGGATTAACCTCACACATCAACCTGCGTGCTACTTTTGCGAACAATCCAATAATCTGCGAACGACATACTACATCAAGAAACCTTCCGTTTTGATGCCGGATTCAAAATGGGCGGATTCTCCCTCCAATGCACTGAATTGCTCGCGGTATCGCCGAGCTATGCAGAGCTGCTCACGATGTCGGGCACCGCCTGAAGGCGGGACTCCAACTTAGTCTTTGGGGACCAGCTTCAGCAATTCCGCCGGCTGGCAGACCTGGCCGCCGCGAATGACTAGTTCGATCCGTCGGGTGTTCTTGATGTCAGCGAGCGGATTCGCGGAGAGCAGTACGATGTCCGCCAGTTTTCCCGGCGAGATGGCGCCCAGCCGCTCTTCTTGGCGGAGCGCGGCGGCGTTGTGCATTGTCGCTGCTTTCAGCGCGGCGGCGGGGGGAAGGCCCGATTCGACGAGCATTTCGAGTTCCTGATGGAGCGAAAAGCCGGGACTCACTTGCGGCTCCGGCGCGTCGGTCCCCACGAGCAGCGGCACGCCGGCGCGGTAGAGCTTGCCCGCCAATTCCTGGAACTTGGCAAACTCCCGCCGCCGATCTTCCAGCGGCCCACCCTGCGGGCAGCCGGTCTGTTTCAAGTAGACGGGCCAGAATTCCCGCAGTCGCCGGGGAGCGAGAGCATTGTCGGGGTGGCCGCTTACCTCCGGCACGTCGGACAGCAGAATCATATTGCGAAAGACGGCCAGGGTGGGATCGACCATGACCTTGCGCCGGGCCAGTTCCGTGATCAGCTCTTTGCAGATTGGGTTGTCCAAGTCGAGCTTGCCCCGGTGGCCGGGCTGACCGGCGACTTCCGCGGGAATCACATAGTTGAACACCGACCAGATGTGTTCCAGACCGTCGATGCCGTCGGCGACCGCGTGCTGGGCCGAATAGCGGCCCAGGTGGGCCGTCACAAAGAGCTTGCGGCGATGCCCTTCGTCGATGATTACCTTTCCCACGTCGCGCCCCGTGCCGGCATAGATCTTGACGGTCGAGACGTTCCAGCGAAGCATTTCGTCGAGCACGGCTGGGATTTTCGCGGGATCGGTGATGCCGCGGCCAATGTCCTTGTGAATCGGCGGATCGGCATCGAGCAGCGGGCTGCAGGTGAAAACTCGCGGGCTCGACTGTGGATGAGCAGCGGCAAAGCGGGCGACCAAGGTCGCCGCCACAATCTCGTCCCCGGTGCTCCGAACGGAGGTTACGCCGGCAGCGAGATATAGGGGCAAGACTTCATCGCCAGTGACGTGGGCAAAGTCGAGCACGTGGACCAGATGGACATGGGCGTCAATCAGTCCGGGAATGGCGAACTTTCCCTTTCCATCAATGCGTTTTGCTCCTGCTGGGATTTCGATTTTGTCGTCAGGCCCCAGCACCGCGGTAATCAATTCGCCGCGAATCACGATCGTTCGCTCGGGCAGCAATTCGCCCCGCTGCGAATCGAACAGAGTGCACCGCTCGATGACGAGGGACGATTCCTCTGCCGCGACCCCGCCTTCTGTAGCTGCGAATACGCAGGCCAAGCTCACGGCAACCATCGGTATGCGAAAGAAACAAAACGGTGAAGACTGACTTTGGAATCTAGACACAGTCGCAATCTCCCTGGTTGCCCTTTGTGGCAAAACAATAAAGCGATATCTCGCGGCAGACCGACGCTCATTCTATTCTGTCGAGAGTGACAAAGTTGCGTGCTAACGAAACGGGAGCCCTAGCGATGAATTCGCGACGCGGAATGGATGAGATGTTGCGTGTGAAATATGCCATCACATTGTTGGCAATGCTGATGGCGACGGCAGCACGGGGAGCGGACTTTTATATTCCGACGACGATTTCACCGGAGGCTCAGCAAGCACTCGCCAAGTTTAGTCGCACAGTCCGCAATGCGCCACTCCCGGCACCTGGCGATATCGAAGCCTGGAAGAAGGTCCAAGCCGAGTTTGAAAAGAAGCGATCCGCTGCCAGTGCCGCCGTCGTCCAGGAATATGAGCCGGACATTGCTCCGCGCAAGCTCGGAGGCGTTCCGGTGCTCGACATCAAACCCAAGGGTTGGAAGGAGAGCAAGCGCGTCCTCGTCTATACCCACGGCGGAGCATACACGCTTTACAGCGCCAACTCGCGGCTGATCAGCGCGGTGCCGATGGCCCACGATACGGGGCTGCGGGTGATTGCCGTGGATTACACGCTAGCGCCACACGCCAAGTGGCAAGAAGTCACCAGCCAGGTAGTGGCAGTGATTCAGGCCCTCATCAAGGAAGGGCATTCCCTCAAAGAGATTGCCATCTACGGGGAATCGGCAGGCGGCGGACTGGCTGCGGCGACGGTTTTGAAGATGCGAGACCTGGGGCTGGGAATGCCGGCCGCGGTAGTCCTGTGGTCCCCGTGGGCCGACATCACCGACGCGGGCGATTCGTACGCCACGCTGCTGGATGCCGACCCGCTGCTGTACTATCCGGGCAATCTCAAAAATTGTGCGGATGCTTACGCCGCGCCGGCCGATCAGCGAAACCCGTATGTCTCGCCGGTCTACGGGGATTACAGCAAGGGCTTCCCTCCCACTCTCATTCAAGCCGGAACGAAAGAGATTTTTTTGAGCAACGCCGTGCGGCAGTATCAGGCTCTCGACCAGGCGGGCATCCCGGCGAAGCTCGATCTGTACGAAGGGATGTGGCACATCTTTCAAGTCTTCAACCACGATCTGCCGGAATCGAAACTGGCCCGGAAGAAGGTGCGGGCATTCTTGGAACACCGGCTGGGGAAGTGAGCGTAGCATTGCCGTTTCAGTACTATTCCTCGCGATCTCCCGCCCTCGACGGGTTTCCGGCAGTGGTGGTAGGATACGAGATTGAAATTGGCCCGTTTTTTCGCCCCTTTGCCTCCGCTTTAGCCGGACTGGTCGCTCGTGATTATCATCCTCAAGTCAGATGCTTCGGAAGACCAGATTGCCCACGTGGTGGAGAGCGTGGAGGGTCTGGGGTTTAAGGCCCATTTGAGCCGGGGGACGTTTCGGACGATCATCGGGCTAATTGGGGATGAGACAAAGGTCAGCGCGGATTCGCTGCGGGCGATTCCCGGTGTGGGGGACGTGATTCCCGTACTCCCCCCGTACAAACTGGCCAGCAAAGAAGCCCATCCGCAGCCGAGCGTGGTGGATGTTTCGGGGGTGAAAATCGGCGGCGGCAGCCTGGCCATGATCGCCGGGCCCTGTGCTGTCGAGGACCGGGCCCGGATGGAGTCCATCGCCGCGTCCGTGAAAGCTGCGGGAGCGAACATTTTTCGAGGGGGAGCCTACAAGCCCCGGACCAGCCCGTATGCCTACCAGGGAATGGGGGAGGACGGGCTGAAGCTCCTGCGGGAGATCGGCGACAAATACGGTATGCCGGTAGTGACCGAAGTGACCGATCCGCGGTGCGTGGAAGTGGTCGACAAGTATGCCGACATGATTCAGGTCGGGGCTCGGAACATGCAGAACTTTGTGCTGCTAACGGAAGTGGGCAAGACGCGGCGTCCGGTGCTGCTCAAGCGGGGGATGAGCGCAACGGTGCAGGACCTGCTAATGAGCGCGGAGTACATCCTTTCGCAAGGAAATAACCAGGTAGTGCTTTGCGAGCGAGGAGTGAAGGGTTTTGATAACTGCACGCGGAATCTCTACGACGTGGCCTCGGTCGCGGTCGTGAAAGGGCTTTCGCATTTGCCGATCATTGTCGACCCCAGCCACGCGACCGGCCGGCCCGATTTGATTCCGCCGTGTGCCCTCGCCGGCGTCGCCGTCGGCGCGGACGGCGTCCATATTGAAGTTCACGATTGCCCCGAAAAGGCCAAGTCCGACGGCCCGCAAGCATTGCTGCCGAAACAGTACGCCGAACTGATGGGACAAATTCGGAAGCTGGCGTCGCTATTCGGGAAGACGATTTCGGAGACGCCAGGAAAGAAACCAACATGAGACGTCCGTTCGTTGCCGGTAACTGGAAGATGAACCTCAACCGAGCGCAGGCCGTGGAGTTGGCGGCCGGGCTGGCGGCGAAGGCTGGCGATTATGGGCATGTGGAGATAGGGGTTTGCCCTCCGAGCATTTACCTGGAAGCAGTGCGACAGGCGCTGGGAAGTTCTTCCATCGGATTGGGAGCCCAGAATTGCCATCAGGAAGTCCCAAAGAAGGCATTCACGGGAGAGGTCAGTCCAGCGATGCTGGTGGACATAGGGTGCAAGTATGTCATCCTGGGTCACAGCGAGCGGCGGCACACCTTCCAAGAGTCCAGCCAGGACGTGAATCAGAAGCTGCTGGCGGCATTGGCAATTGGCCTCACGCCCATTGTCTGCGTCGGCGAACTGCTGGAGGAGCGGAAGGCCGGCAAGACAAAAGCGGTCGTCCAGGAGCAGTTTGATGGCTCTTTGGCAGGGCTGACCGCCGACCAGGTGGGCAAGATCGTCATCGCCTATGAGCCCGTCTGGGCGATTGGGACCGGGGTCGTGGCCACTCCCGAGCAGGCGGAGGAGGTTCATGCCGACCTTCGCAGATTGCTGGAAAGCCGCTACAATCCGGCAGTTGCGGCGAGCGTCCGGATTCAGTACGGCGGCAGCGTGACGGCCGAAAACGCCAAGACACTGCTTTCCCAGCCGAATATCGACGGGGCGCTGGTTGGTGGTGCGGCGCTGAAGGTGGACAGCTTTTTGGGAATCCTGGCGGCGGCAAAGAAGTAATCAATCAAGGAATGTTCGATGATGTTGACTCCCCTCCTCGCCGAATTCACGGCCTGGCACTACTTGTACACGATCGGTCTGTCAGTTATCTCCGTTTTCTTGATCCTGGTCATCCTGGTACAGCGCGGCCGCGGCGGCGGACTGACCGGAGCCCTCGGGGGGATGGGGGGGCAAAGCGCCTTCGGCACCAAAGCCGGCGACCTGTTCACCAAGATTACGATTGGCGTGGCCATCGTCTGGGCACTCTCTACAATGCTCATCATTTACTACGTCGGCGGCCAGTCGCAGACGGGCGGATTGAGCACAAGGAAATCCGCAACCACGCCGGTTGTTAAGACGGATGCCAAGACGGATAAGACGAAGGCGGAAGAGAAGAAGGGGGAGGGAGCAGGAAAGACTCCAGACGCCAAGACGCCCGCGAAAACGCCTGAAACCAAGGCGAAGGAACCGAAGACAGCACCCGCCATTCCCGCCAAGTCCGGCACAGAAAAATAGCCAGCGCCCTGCCCTGGAGGGCAAGGGCTAAGCTCCGCCGCCTCGCCCACGAGGCGACTTTCATCAGGAGATTTATTTCTTGCTCCTCAGCATGACCGGCCACGGAGAAGCTCATCGCCACCAGACTGGGATGGCGATTGCGATTGAGGTCCGCACGGTCAACAACCGCCATTTCAAGCTGAGCGTTCGGTGCAGCGAGGGATACGCCGCCCTGGAACCCCAGGTCGAAGCCGTCGTTCGCGAACACATTCGCCGCGGCACCGTTCAAGTCAACCTGCGGGTTGACCGGGAACTCACTAGCGACGACTATCGGCTCAACGAGTCGGTGCTGCTTGGCTATATGAAGCAGCTTGACGCCATCGTGCAGCAGCATGGCAGCGGTGAGTCGGTGCGTTTTAATTCCATCCTGGCATTGCCAGGGGTGGTGAACGAGCTCGGCGCGACTTTCGATGCCGCCGAGTCCCATTGGCCCCTCATCGAACCGGTCCTTGGTGAAGCACTGACGAACCTCGCTCAGATGCGATCGGCGGAAGGGAAAGCGATGCAAGCCGACCTTGACTCCAACCTGCAAATCATCGCCCGCGAGCTGACGCAGATTGAAGTTCGCGCTCCGCTGGTGATCGAAGGCTACCGCGGGCGGATTCAGGAACGCCTGGCGAAACTGATGGCGGAGTTTGGTGTTACTATCGGCCCGGCGGATGTGGCCCGTGAAGTGGGACTGTTTGCCGAGCGGACCGATATCTCCGAGGAAATCGTGCGGCTCAAATGTCATCTGGAACAGTTCGACAAGGTGATGCACAAGGAGGAAACCCCGGGCCGCAAGCTCGATTTCCTCACGCAGGAAATGTTTCGCGAAACCAACACCATCGGCTCCAAAGCCAACGACGCCGAGATCGCCCGCCACGTCATCGAAATCAAGTCCATTATCGAGCGGATTCGGGAAATGGTCCAAAATGTGGAGTAGAGTTTACGTGGTGGGGTAGGCTTCCAGCCTGCCCAGAACTTTCTCTACTTGGGCATCCCCCATGTCAACAACCGTAGCCCTCTTTCGCCCCGCTGCCGCCATGACTTCCGAGCCGACACGCCCGAAAGCGACACGTGCCGGGGGGCTGGTCGTCATCAGCGGCCCTTCAGGAGCGGGGAAGAGCACCGTCGTCCGTGAGCTCCTGTGCCAGAGTCAGTTGCCGCTCGCGCGGAGCGTTTCGGCCACCACACGGGCTCCGCGGCCTGGGGAAAAGGTCGGCGTGGACTACCATTTCCTCACAAAGGAGGAGTTCCAGCGGCTGCGGGAAGCAGGAGCTTTCCTGGAATACAAAGAGGTTTTCGGCCGCGGCGACTGGTACGGCACGTTGCAAAGCGAAGTGGCGTCTGGACTTGGAGCCGGAAAATGGGTAATCTTGGAGATTGATGTGGAAGGGGCCATGAGCGTCCTGGCCGCCCACCCCGATGCGGTCACCATCTTTATCCACTGCGGGTCGCTGGAAGAGCTCGAGCGACGCCTGCGGCAGCGGAACACCGAGAGCGAAGCTTCCATCCAGCGGCGGCTCGAAGTCGCTCGCGGCGAGTTGGCTTTGCAGGACCGCTATACCTGGCAAATCAATAACATCGACGTCGATCAGTCGGTTCACCAAATCTGCGACATCTTGGCACGCGAAGGAATGAAAGAATGATTGAAGAACTGAAGGAAGAAGCTATCGTCAACAAGGTCGGCGGCCGTTTCAAGCTCAGTACGCTCATCCAAAAGCGGCTGGTGCAATTGAACCAGGGGAGCCGAGCCCTCGTCGACCTGAACACCCAGGACAAAATGCAGGTCGTGCTGCAAGAAATCGCCCAGGACAAGATTTTTCTCGACGCCACCCAGAAGGTCCGCGTCGCCGGCGACTTCCAAGGAACAGGCGAATCGATGGAGCTGGATCTGGGAGATTTGTAAGTCTGCTTTATGCCCACCCGCGAAATCGTCGTCGGCGTGACGGGCGGAATCGCCGCTTACAAAACGGCGGCTCTCGTCAGCAAGCTCGTGCAGTCCGGCGCGGGCGTGAGCGTGGTGATGACCACTTCGGCCGAAGCCTTCATCGGCGCGACCACATTCGCCGCTCTCACCGGCCGCCCCGTCGCTCGCGGCCTGTTTGATGACCCGCACCATCCGCTGGGGGCCCACATCGAGCTGGCGGAGAAGAAGGATCTGCTCGTCGTCGCCCCCGCCAGCGCCAATTTCCTGGCTAAGGCCGCTCAGGGTATTGCCGACGACCTGCTCAGCACGCTTTACCTCGCCTTCACTGCCCCGGTCCTGCTCGCTCCCGCCATGAACACCGCCATGTGGGAGAAACCCGCCGTCCAACGAAACGTCGCCCAACTTCGGGCCGATGGCGTCCACTTCGTCGATCCTGCCTCCGGCTGGCTCTCCTGCCGCCAGATCGGCGCGGGGCGCATGGCCGAGCCAGAAGTCATTTTGGCGGCCATCGTGAAGTTGCTGGGAATGTGATCTGACATGAGCGACATCCAGCGCTACGGTCAATCCAAACGATGGTCCGATGTGGTTGTCCACGCCGGGGTAGCCTACTGGGTGGAGGTCGCGGAAGACCCCTCGCAGGACACCCAGGGACAAGTACAACAGGTGCTCGCCCAGATCGACGCCACGCTCGCCCAAATTGGTTCTGGCCGTGATCGCCTGCTGCAAATCCTGGTCTATCTCTCGGACCTGGCCGCCGCCCCCGCTCTCAATGCCGCCTGGGATGCCTGGGTTCTCAACGGCCACGCCCCCGTGCGAGCCTGTGTGCAAGCAGGGCTCTCGCCCGGCTACCGGGTGGAAATGGTCGTCACTGCGGCAGTGAACGGCTCCGACTGATGTTGCAACGGAACCTACAGCGGAAAGTCATCCTCCGCCGCCTGCTTGCCATACAGCGGCATGTGGCGGTAGTAGACTTCGAGGATCATGGTGGAGAGGGAGGTGCTGTAGAGGCGCCCACCACGGTCGGCGCCGATGTCGCCGGGGACGTGCCAACTGCCGGTTTGATGGCCGGCTGAGTCCTGATTGGTGACGAGCCAGTCCCGCATTTGCACATTCCACTTGTCCCATTTTTCCCCTTCGTTCTGACAGAGGACCTGCGTGGCATAGTAGTCGTAGTAGAGGTTGGTTTTGCTGGGTCCGGTGGCGGCCAGGAAGTCGATGCCGCGCTGCAGGGCCGGGTTATCTTTTTTCCATCCGAGGTACATGCGGCAGAGGAGGCCGACGGCGGTAGTGGCTTGGCCGCGGCCTGGTTCGGTGTAGCCGTAGAACGAGCCGCTGTCGGTGCCGGCGGTGTCGAGAAAGTGGACCGCCCTCTCGACCGTTTTGGGATCCACTCGCAGGTAAGCCATATGCCCCGACTTGAGGGCCATGAGCTGCCAGCCGACGACCGAGGTGTCGCCGGGCTGCCCCGGTTCATACCGCCAACCGCCGCCGTCGCGGTGCTGGGCGAACATGATGTAGTTGAGTGAAAGCTGGGCGGGAGCCATCAGCGATTTGTCCTGCGTCATGCCGTAGGCCTCGCACAGCGCGATGGCGGCCAGGCCGTGTGAATAAAGTGTGCCGCCACCTTGGGCCAGGTTGCCGGTTTGCAGGCCGTCGTGATTTTCCAGTTTCATCTGGCTGGTGAGGAAGTAGAGTCCGCGGCGGACGGCCTCTTGGTAGTGTCCTTCGCGATGCGTTTGCCCCGCGCCTAGAAACGGCAGCAGGGCCATCGCCGTCGCACCGGTACGGCGGTCGGAAAGATTGCCGGCATTGCCGCAGCGGCCGTTGCAGGGACCGGTGCGATGGTCAAAGCTCCAACTGCCATCGGCGTTTTGATGAGCGGCGAGCCACTTGAGGGCGCGGCCAACGGCAGCTTCGCTCTCTTTACTCGCGCCCTTCCTCTCGCCAAGCGCCTTGCGCTGCAGTTCCCCACGACCCGAGAATCCGGGGCCGGTAATGCCGTGCAGGGCCTTTGCGAGGTCCGTCTTGGGCGCGGTTTCCGGTCCAGTTTCGCTGAGCTCAATGGGGCTGGGGGCGGAGTCGAAATCGGGAATGACAGAAACGGTTTCTGTTTCTTCGGCCGAATCGGAGGCGAGGGCTTGGGTGCTATCGGAAGTGGCGATGTTGGAAACAAGCGTCGATTCAATCTGAATCTGCTTGATGTCTGGGCTGACTAACTCTTCGACCAGTTCCATTGGGGGCGAGTACGCCTGAATCTGCTCATCCATCGCTGGCGGCGAAATGGTAATCAAGGCCAGGATGATGATTCCCAGGAAATGCACGATGCCGCTGACGAACGAGGAAGGCATGGCATTGAAAAGGAGAAATCGAGTCTGAAACTCGCTTCCATTTTCCTCAGTAGCGGGAAAATGAGCGCGCGCGACCTGGCCGTGAGGGGACATGGGGATGCTCCTGAATTGGGCGTGAAGTTGGAGGCGCGAGCGCCTACTCCCTAATCGAGCTGGGCGGGGAGATTTATTCCCGAAGAGAGCGGGGATGGTATCATGTTTTCTTCACTTCAAAATCGGAGGCTGGCGATGAAACGATTTGCTGGGCTGTCGCTGCTGGTTTGGTTCACTCTAGGAACGCTGGCCGTTGGTGAAGAAAAGCCGGCAATCCACGGCTTAGATAGCGGAGATATCCAGCGAGCGGTATCGCCTGAAGGGGCTGCGTATCTGGAGCGCCTCCGCAAAAACACCCCCTTTGGCACCAACAGCTTCGATATGAAAGGGCTCCGCGCGGGGATGGGAACTCGCTTGGAGCCGACGATCAAAGACGTCAAGCTCAGCAAAGTCAAAGTCGGAGAGATTCCCTGCGAATGGGTGCTAGTGCCGGGGGCGGATGAGGGCGTGCGCCTGCTCTATATCCACGGCGGCGGCTTTGTCTCGGGGTCGGGGGGTCGTTACCTCCCGCTGGCGGCCCACATCTCCGCAGCGGCCAAGTGTGCCGTGTTATTGCCTGACTATCGGCTTGCACCCGAGCATCCGTTTCCTGCTGGACTCGATGATTGCGTCGACGCTCACCAGTGGATGATCGCCAACGGACCCTCCGGACCGGCTCCGGCCAAGGCCACTTTCATCGCCGGAGATTCAGCCGGCGGCAGCCTGACGCTGACGACGCTGCTGGCCCTGCGCGACCGCAAGCTGCAACTACCGCTGGGAGGGATTCCCATTTCGCCGACCACCGATTTCACACTGGCAAGCGAATCGCTGAAGACTGTCCACGACCCCATCATCAGCTCTAAGACCATGCCCATATTTCGAGATCATTATCTGGGGAAAACGGACCCCAAGAATCCGCTCGTCTCTCCCGTCTTTGGCGACTACCACGGCCTGCCGCCGCTCCTCATTCAAGTCGGCGAGCACGAGATGCTCCGCGACGACAGCGTGCGTGTGGCGAAGAAAGCCCGTGCCGACGGCATCAAGGTAAAACTCGAAGCCTGGCCCGGCATGTTCCATGTCTTCCAGTCCCACGAGCCGCTGCTGCCGGAAGCGAAAGAGGCGATCGAGCATATCGCGGAGTTCGTGCGGGTGCAAATGTCGCGAAAATGAGGCGGTGACCAGCGAGCGGCCTGCGGAAGCAGGGCCGGTCATGCGGAACTGGCAAAACATCCGCCACTGCGTCTGACGACGCCGGCCAGCCTACTCTGGCCGCTCGCCTTTCAACTTCTCCCGCGCCTCCTGCACAAACTTCAGCAGTTCCGCGGGGCTGGTAAGTTTTTGCCACTCGCGACGGGCTAGGTTGGAAAGACCTTCGGATGGCAACTGCATTTCGGTTTTGAAGTACTCGACGAAGATGCCGCCGATCCAGCGGGTGACGAGGGCTTGGACAATGCCCTGGAGTGCTCCGCCGGCGATCTGGCCGGCGATGGGGAGGGTTCCTTTGAGGAGCGAGGCGACGGCCGTGACGATGGCGGGGGCGGCCAGGTTGACGCCGAGGATGGCGACGAGGTTTTTGCCGAGCTGGGCGAGGAGCGTGATGGCGGAGTTGATGTCGATCGGCTGGCGGTAGACCTTGGCGAGATCGACGACCATTTTGGCGGTGATGGCGCTGCCGGCGATCAGGTCGATGACCGGCAGCGGGCTGATGGCCGCAGCGGCTCCCGCGCCCCAGGTGTAGCGGTCGACGATTTCCCAGGCCCGTTTGTCGAGCGCTTCCTGCACGCGGCGGCGCGATTCTTCCACCAGGCCGCGGGAGCGGAGGAGCAGGTTGGCGAGCAGCAAATCGCGGCCGTCCCGGCGGACGACTTCCAACATTCGCTTCGCCAGCGGGGCGATGTCCGCGGGCTCGGTCACCGTCTCTTCGATTTCTTCACCGCCGGCCAGCACGCGAGTCCGCTGCCGCGTGACGGATTGTGCACGGACGGCTACGAGGTTCTGTGACTGGACAATTTCCTGCACCTGGCCGGCAATCTGGCCGAGCAATTTCGCCTGGTCTTCCGGCTCGTACCAGTCGGCTTTGTTCAGGCAGACGATGACCCGCTTCTCCATTTCCCCCAGGCGGCTAAGGAGACGGAACTCACTCTCCCGCAGCGGGCCGTCCACCACCATCAGCACAATGTCCGCATCGCGAGCGGAGTCGGCGGCAACGGCGACGTGCTCGGCCCCGTCCACTTCTCCCAGACCGGGCGTATCCACAAGCGAGACTTTATCCGAGCCGGGCCAAGGAATTTCCTGCCGCTGGATGGTGGTGCCGCCGCGAGGGTCGGTCTGAAAAGCGTCCCGCCCGGCCAGTGCGTTGAGCAGCGACGACTTGCCGCTTGACACCGTCCCAAACGCCACAATCTCCAGCCGCTGCGACTCCTGCTTTTCCTCGACACGGCCTTTGAGCTGGGCCAGCTCGCGCTTCACATCATCACTGATCGCGGCATCCTGGCGGAGTTCCTCGGTCGCGGCCAGGTTCTCGGCCACTTCCTTTTGCTTCTCGCTGCTGGATAATTCCGAAGGGTTCTTCGCCTGCCGCTCACGCTGCTCTGTCTTCTTGCGAGTGGCTGACCAGAGGCTGTAAAAGAAGTAGCCGACGATGCCGAGCAGAATCGCCACCCCGGTGCCGATGATGCCAAAATAGCCGTAGACCCACACCGGCTCCCAGTTTTTCACCTGCTCATACTGGGCCACAATCTGCGGCGGAATCCAAACCAGCACCACCCCCAAAGCTGCCAGGGCGATGAGGAGGAAGAGGCCGGAGGTGAAGGAGCGGGAGTGCATGAGGAAGGCGTCAGGAAGATGCAGTAGGCGGTATGCAGTAGGCAGTTGGGAAATATGAACGTCGCCCGAGTTGTTATCTCGTCCAAAGACGGCTTTTCTTGATGACTCTTGGCCCCTGACTCCTATGCCTCTACTTCGCATACCGCCCTTCATTATTGATCCTTGCAAACACATCATTCAGCACCCAGTGGAACAGGCAGAGGTGGATGCTCTCGACCATGCCCATGTCATCGAGATCGACGTGGATGCCGTGCTGCTGCATGGTTTTGAGCTTGCCTCCCTTGTAACCGGTGAGGCCGTAGGTGGTGAGGCCGTGGCGGTTGGCCCAATCGACGGAGTTCAGGATGTTCGGGCTGTTGCCGCTGCCGCTGATGGCCAGCAGCACGTCGCCCGGACGGCCGTAGTTCATGAGCTGCTGGACGAAGATCTGGTCGTAAGCGAGGTCGTTTCCCACCGCCATGATCCAGCCGAGGTTATCGGTTAGGCTCAGCACCTTGAGCCGCTTTTTTGATTCGTTCCGCAGATCCTCGGAGAGGAGCGTGCTCTTTCCCAAATCCTCGGCCATGTGCGACGCCGTCGTCCCGCTGCCGCCGTTGCCGATGATGTAGACGAACTTGTCGTTCTGCCACGCCCTGTAAATCAGGTCCGCCATCTTCTGAATATCCGGCTGACTGAGCCGGCTGACTTCCGCATTGAGGCGGTCGAGGTAGGCGGGAAGAGCGAGGGATGCACCGAGCATTTGTTTAGATCAGGGTTTGAGGTTCAAAGTTCGAGGTTCAAGATTAAATATACAGGCTACTCCCTCGGCTTGTAGAAAATGGCGACGGGGAGCATCAGCAACGCCGTGAGTGCGAAGACGGTGGCCCGGGGGACGCTGAGCCACTCGACGACGAAGTCGAACAAAAAATAGACGCCGGCCGAAGCGACGATGGCAATCCAGTTGGCCAGATTGGTCGTTGCGATGGTCCGTCCCTTCAGCGATTCTGGCGGACGCGTCTGCAAAAAGACTTGCAGCGGCACAGCATAGAAGCCAGCGAAGACGCCGAGCAGCACCAATACAATCGCAGTGCCAGGGTAGTGGAGCAGATTCCACTTTCCCTCGCCAGGAATCGCCAAGATGGCTAACAGAACTACCAGCATCCAAGCCCCGATTTTCACCAGCCGAAAATTGACTTTGCTCTTCGACAGCATCCCGGCAGTCAAGCAGCCGGCGGCGATGCCGACTCCCATGCAGGCCGCCAGCATGCTCGTCGGCCCCTTGGTCATGCCAAATTGCACGATGCCGAGCGAATTGACGCTGGGATGCACAATCCCGCCGATCAGCCAGAACATGCAGGAAGCGAGCATCGCCTGTAAGAGTTGCCGGTCTTTTCTCAGCAGAGCCACAATTTCTCCTGGCACGGCCAGCGCCGCTGGCGAGAACGGCAAGCCGGGCGAGGCGGCAGGGAGCTTGCGAATCAGCAGCGAAGTTAAAGTTCCGAGCACGGCCACCAGCAAGCACGCCGCGGAAGCCAGCCAGAGCCGCTGGATGCCAAACCAGTCGGCCAGCACACCAGCGAGGGCGGTGCCGAAGATGATGGCCAAGAACGTCGTCATCAGCATGATGCCGTTCGCCTGCGGCAGATCGCGCTTGGCGAACAACTCGGGGAGAATGCCCCATTTGGGCGGACCAAAAAACGCGCTGTGCCCCCCCATCAGAAACAGCACCACCAGCAGGCCGGCCATGCCCGTTATGTTCCACATCGCAAACGCCGCCATACCCAGCAGCACAATGCCGATCTCCGCCACCTTGCAGGCCACTACTACGGCTCGCTTGCTGTACCGTTCGCTCAGGTATCCCGCGAAGCCGGAGAAGAGCAGAAAGGGAGTAGCAAACAGAAACATCGCCAGCGATTGAATGTCTGGCCCTTCGCGTACCGGCGCTTTCCCCAAGGCTTCGGCAGCTTCCGCCGCCGCCCCCACTGCCGTCCCGCCGACGGCCAGCAGCAGCACCAATTGCTTGAAAAGGTTGTCGTTGAAGGCCCCCAGGAACTGGGTTGCCGTCATGCCGTAGAAGGACGGATCAGCGAAAAGCGGGAACTGAGAGCCGGTAGAAGATTCCGGCGCGACCGCGTCGGTGACGACCTCAGTCACCGGCTCAGGCGATTCATAGGGATTGACGACGGACATGCCGAGAATATCTCACACAGAGGCAGAAAGGGGAATGACGAATGGCGAATTCCGAATGACGAATTAGTCCTGCGATTCATTCGCCATTCGGATTTCGGAATTCCTCTAATACCCCACCGCTGCCCCGTCTTTCCGGCTCTCGCTCGCTCCGTGCAGCACCCCGTTTTTCCAGTCGATGAGGATTCCCTGATAGCCGCCGAAGCCACCGCTGGCGCGCATGACTTTGTGTCCCATGTTTCGCAAAGCGACGACCGTCTCTTCCGGCACCCCCTCTTCCACGCTGACCTGTCCCGAGCCATCCGCCGCAAGGCCGGTCGGTGTGGCGCTGCCGCTGTGGCTGGCACGGGGGGCGTCGCCAGCGGCTTGGACGTTCATGCCGAAGTCGATGAGGTTGGTGACGATTTGCACATGCCCCTGGGCCTGCATGTCCCCTCCCATCACGCCGAAGCAAAACCAGGGCTTGCCTTCCTTGGTGATGAAGGCGGGAATAATCGTGTGGAACGGCCGCTTGTGCGGCTCCAGACGGTTGGCGTGCTTGTCGTCCAGGGCGAAGAGGGCTCCTCGGTTCTGAAGGGCGAAGCCGACGTCCCCCGGCACCACCATCGAGCCGAACCCAAAGTAGTTGCTTTGGATGAACGAGCAGCAGTTGCGGGCCTTGTCGACGACGGTGAGATAAATGGTGTCGCCATGGGTCAGCTTGGGGTCGCCGGCGGGAACATCTTCTGCCGCCTTGTGAGGGTCGATACGCGCATTCTGTTTCTTGGCGTACTCCTTGGAAATGAGTTCCTTCACCGGCAACTCGCCGAAGGCCGGATCGGCATAGAACTTCGCCCGGTCGGCGAAGGCCAGTTTTTTGGCCTCCAGGAAGAGATGCAGATGTTCGGGAGTATTGTGGCCAAGTGCTGGCAGGTCGTGCTGCTCCAGGATGTTGAGCATTTCCAGAGCGGCGATTCCCTGTCCGTTTGGCGGCAGTTCCCAGATGTCATGGCCGCGGTAATTCGTGCTGACGGGCTCGATCCACTCGCTTCTGTGCTCGATAAAGTCCCGCATCGAGAAAAAGCCGCCGTTTTTTTCACTGAAGGCGACGATCTTCTTGGCGATGTCTCCGTCATAGAACGCACGCGGACCTTCCTTGGCGATTTTCCGCAGCGATGCCGCCAGCCGAGGATTCTTCATCACTTCGCCGACGCCGGGCGCTCGTTCGCCGTCGATCAGAAAAGTCGCCGCTGAATCGGGCCACTTCCGCAATGAGTTCGCTGCTCCTTTCCAGTAACCGGCTATCACTTCCGGCACCGGCTCACCGTCCTCGGCCGCGGCAATGGCGGGCGCGAGTATTTCTGCCAGGGCTTTGCGGCCAAATCGCCCATGCAACTCCCCCCAGCCATCCACGCAGCCGGGGACCGACCAGGAAAGAGGCCCCGTCGTGGGAATCTGCGGCAGTCCTTTCTCCGCAAAGACCTGGCGGTTCAGGTTGAACGGACTGCGGCCGGAAGCGTTCAGGCCGTAGAGCTTTTGGGTCTTGGCATCCCAGTAGATAACGAACAAATCTCCGCCGATTCCGCAACTCATCGGCTCGACAACACCGAGCATGGCATTGGCCGCAATGGCCGCGTCGGCGGCATTTCCCCCGGATTTCAGCACGTCCAGCCCGGTTTGGGCAGCCAGAGGATGACTGGTGGCGACCATCCCCTGCCGGGCAAAGACTACGCTCCGGGTCTGGGCAGGGTGGGGGCTGCCGCGATCAAAGGCTTGGATTGGGGAGGAGTTGAGAATGGACATAAGCAGGAAAATGCCGCGAATTGGGCAGGTCAAAATGGGTCGGAATCTGCACATGGGGACCTCCTGGATCGGGCATTCTAACACTGAATAGGTCGTTTCTGGCAATTCTCAGCGAATTCAGAGAATTCTGCATCGAAAGCGGCCAGAGCTGGCAGTATTTGGGATAGAAGCCCAACCCTTGCGCCTGCGGCAGGCTAAAAACAGCGGCAGATTTAGGGACAGGGAAAATCAAGTAGAATCTTTGAAAAACCGTTGCTTTTGGTTGCCCGTTGGATTAGAACTTGAGATTCATGAGGCTGGTTGGGAGTGGTTTGCCGGTGGCGGTTCTCGCCCTGGGCAGCCAGGTTTGTGGATTGATCGGCGAAGTGATGCAACATTGATTGCTTCGCTTTTACACAATACGTCAGTCAGTGGCCCTACGTTTTACAGTCAATCCGCCAATCAGGCGGAGCTTATCTGCGTCCTTTTCCGTCGGACATCCTAGTTCAAGGGTTTTTTGTATGAGCACACGTTCTTCCAAGAGGCGCGCCTTCACGCTCGTCGAGCTGCTGGTGGTCATCGCCATTATCGGCGTGCTAGTGGCCCTCCTTCTTCCTGCGGTGCAATTCGCTCGCGAAGCCGCCCGCCGCATGCAATGCGCGAACAATCTCAAACAGCAGGGGATCGCATTGCACGTCTACTACGACACCCACAAAATCTTTCCGCCGGCCATCCTGGGTTCTGGGCGGATGAATCCCGCCGATGCGAACAACCAGAATCCGCCCCATTTTGTGATGAACACGACAGGCTGGGTTTTGATGCTGTCGCAATTGGAGGGTGCCGCAGGCGCGTATAACTATAATCTGTGCTCCAGCGTTTCGAATCCCTCTCCGTATACGGCTCCTTTCATAAACGGCGTCCAGTCGGATCTGATAGCTGTCAATCCCAATGTGGAGATCTACAGTAAGCGGATGGAAATCATGACTTGCCCTAGCGACACCTATCCAGCCCCCATCATCACTGCCGCCCCCACTACCCCGTCAAACTTCTATTCTCGCAATCAGGTAGCCCGGTCCAATTACTTGTTTTCGTCGGGTAATTACACCGATTATGACCGGCGCCATAACACGATCGTCAACAACCTGGAAAAAGGAATGTTCGGCAATGACAGCTCCAGCGGTTTGGGCGACTGCACGGATGGTACTTCCAACACCATTGCCGTCGGCGAAGCCAAGAACTCCCACGGCGGCCAGACCAGCACCAGTTTTGGTCCCTACTGGGGTGCCGGTGTCCACACTTGCTGCCACGGACGGACGCCACGCGCCATCTCGGGTGGTATTCCGCAAGTAATCACCCTTCCGGCCACTGCGGAGCGCCCAGCTCGCACATTAACCGTGGGCGAGTGGTACGGCGCGATTAACATGGACCAGCAGAATAATTTCACCAACCGGCAGTATGCTTGGGGATTCGGATCGTATCATCCCACCGGTGCCCAGTTTGTGATGTGCGACGGCGCGGTGAAGTTCATCAACCAGAACATCAGCTACGATGGAGGGACCGCCACCGGCGGCGTCTTCGTATGGTTGACGCGGCCCGCGGATAATATGGCCCGCAGTCTGTCTAGCGCTCAATAGTCGTCGTGGGCTGGCGAGCTTACTTGCAGCGACCAAACCTCTGGGGGCCGTTTTTTGGCCCCCAGATTTTCTTTTCTGGACAATTCTGGTAGCCTGAAATACCTCGCTCGCGGAGTGAGCGAGCGACAATCCTTTCAGAAGAGGTTCTTTCATGTTGGTATCCAGCCAAATTCGGCCCTTTACCTTTCTCGCGGCTGTCGCTCTCCTGCTGGCTGGCTGCGGCTCTGACCAAGAGCTTACGAGCTTCAAGGTGACTCCGGTCAAAGGAAAAGTTTCCCAGGGGGGCCAGCCAATGGCCGGGGCAACGGTGACTTTCACGCTTCAAGGCCAACCCCCCCAGGGCTATAAGGGATCGGGAGCGGTGACCGATGCCCAGGGCAATTTTGAGGTCGTGACCGGAACCCAAAAGGGGGCTCTCGCCGGAACCTACTCCATTACGGTCAGCAAGAAAGTTGGAGCGGACGGTAAGCCTATTTCTAACGATCCGGACAGTGGAATGGATGCCGGGATGATGGAAGCCGGCGGCGACGTCAAGGATCTGGTCCCCGCCACCTTCCAGCCCGTGACGCTGACGATTACGGAAGGGACTCCCGTGCCTGATGTCGTGATTGACGTTCCCAATTCCTAACAAGCAGGCTTGCGACCGCCTGCGAGCCAGTCATCGACCGATGTGGCACAAAGTACAACGGACCGTACTGGGCAACACTTTTGGGTTCGGCACAGCGTGAATTGTCGACTCGTAGGACGAGCACTCTGCACGGCGGAGTCGGGATAGTCGGAGCTTCGCCCCCGCGTCCACGCGGGGATTCGCCGCGTAGACGCGGCGGCTAAGCATTGCCAGCGTTGGTGTAGCGTAAAGCACCGCGGCGCCCTGGGTTTTATCGCCGGCTAGTCGAGGTCGGTGTTGACCGGGCTTATACTTGTAGGCGAGGTGGCGGTTGTCCGGCTGCGGACGCGTCCTCGCGCACGTCTTCCCTCAGGAGTTCACGATGCGAATCAATATTACCTTGGTTGTGCTTGGCCTGCTCTTCGGCGGATTGCTGACCGCCAATCAATTGCGTGGGGACGATGAAAAGAAACCCGCGAAGAAAGTCGTCAAGGAGGAACAGAATGACGACGATGACGCGAAGAAGCCCGCGAAGAAGGGGGCCAAAAAGGAGGATGATGATGACGATGACAAGCCCGTGAAGAAACCTGCGAAGAAAGCCGCTCAGGAGGACGACGATGACGACAAGCCCGCGAAGAAGGTTGCCAAGAAAGAAGATTCCGATGACGACAAGCCCGTCAAAAAGCCCGTGAAGAAGGTCGTCAAGGACCAGGACAGCGACGATGCCAAGCCGGTGAAGAAGCCTGTCAAGAAGCCCGCAAAGGAAGACGACGCCCCGCCACCCAAGAAGGTCAAGAAGGTAGTGGCTGACGAGGACAAGACGGCGGCCTCGGAAGAATCCATCGACCCCAAGAAGTTGCCGGAGGGGATTCTGGCAGCGGCGATGAAAACGTTTCCCGATGCCGACGTAGTCGGGGCGGCCCGCGAAAAGGATGGCGACAAAGTCGTTTATGAAGTCGAGCTCAAGCAGAAGGGGCTGACCATCGACATCATGTTCAGCGAAAAGGGGGCCATGGAGCTGGTCGAGAAGCAGATTCCCGTCAAGAGCGTCCCCGAGGCGATTTCCGCCGCCGTTAGCAAAAAGTACCCCAAATCCACGATCAAACTGGCGGAAGAGCTGTATCAGGTGACGGATTACAAACAGACGCTGAACATGTACGAGGTTCTGATCGAGACCGCTGACAAGAGCGGCGTCGAGGTCAAGTTGACCACCAAGGGGAAAATTCAGGCCGAAGAGCAGAAGGGAAAGGCGGGTGATGACCAGAAGCAGGACGAGCCCAAGAAGAAACCCAAAAAGCAACCCAAGAAAGTGGTGAAAAAACCGCCGCAGGACTAACCTCCCCGATCCGTCCTTGTTCCCGCGCTCCGCGTGGGAATCCCGGCGCGCCGGGATCATCGCCACTCCGCGACATCGGAAGGGGGGAGAACGCCAGGCCGTACTTGCCCGTCTTATCCCGGAAGTGACTTGTCGTATCACGGGGCTAACATCATGCGCGACCGAATTGCCTGCCGCGACTCCATTTTTCTTCTGTTCCTCATGGCATTCGCGGCTGTGTTCCAGCCGGGCCGGGCGCTAGGGGCCGAGGAGGAAGAGGAGGAAAATCCTCTAGCGGCGATCGACCCGCGGCGAGTGGTAGTGACGATGGGGGATGGAAGTCAGCTCAAGGTACGACTGGCGGAGGAGCCGATCGTCGTGCAAACGGCCAATGGCAAGCTGTCGGTCCCCGCGGGGGATGTGCGGCGGATAATATTTGCCTTGCGACTGACAGAGGAGGAGAAGCTGCAGATTGCCCAGTGGATCAAGACCCTCGGCGTCCCCGATGTGAACGCTCGGAAAGCGGCCGCCGCGGAGCTCTTTGCCCAGCAGGCCCGGGCCTGGCAGCCGCTGGAGAAGGCGGCGAAGGAAGGCTCGACGGATATTGCCAAGGAAGCCGAGGCGCTGCTCGATAAGCTCTGGGAAGTTGTGCCGGAAGGCGAGCTGACAGGGAATGAGCTCGACACGGTGGAAACGCCGGACGGCAAGATCGTCGGCAAGATTGCCGCCGAGAGCCTCAGAATCCAAACGACGCAGTTCGGCGAACTCAAGCTCAAGCTGGCCGACGCCCGCACCCTCCGTTCACTGGCCCTGCCGGAGCAGGAGGTGGTGGAGAAAGTCGACACCAAGGGAGCCCAGCCCGACCCCGGCAATCTCAAGGCCGTGGAAGGGCAGGTCGGCAAGACATTCCTGTACAAGGTCACCGGTGCTGGAGGCGGCACCATGTATGGCAGCAACCCTTACACCACCGACTCGCGGCTGTCGTCAGCGGTAGTGCATTACGGATTACTGAAGCAGGGCGAGACCGGCATCGTGAAGGTCACCATCATGGGCAACCTCCCGAGCTTCGTCGGCGGCACCAATAACGGCCTCTCCAGCAGCAGCTACAGCGGCTATCCGGGCTACGAGATCAGCAAGCCGAAGAAGACGCGGCCGCGGAAATAAGAAGGCATTGTCCGCAGATTGGGCGGATGAACGCAGATTGAAATCAGGAATCAGGATTTTCTTAAATCTGCGGACACTACCCATACAGTTTCAGCACTTCGTCGCTGCCAATCCGGCGGGCCTTGATGCGGCCTTCGGAGAGTTTTTCACCGGCGGGGTCGATGTAGACGCGGCCGGTGCGGTTTTTGCTCTCGGGGTTCACGTTCATGACGTGGATGTTGAAGATGTAAGCCGATTCGCTGGTCGCTTTGAACCAGTGGACATTGTCCTTGTAATCCGAGACGGTCGAGTGCTCTCCCGCCTTGAAGGCCCGGTCGATGGTCGGGCGGATAATCATGTGAGTTTCCGTGTCCTCCAGCCGGTCGTAGTGCTTGCCCTGAAAATCCCCTTTGAGGATCAGAAAAGCGGTGGCCATGTTGTTGTGGCCGTGGGGGACGACGCTGCGGCCCTGGCCGAGAGCGAAGACCTGGTGGCCGAAAACCAAGTTCGTCGGCAGTCCTTCGACCTGCGGGAATTTCGCCCGCAGGCTCTTCTCGCCGCTCTCGGCGTGCTTGATGTTCGCCGTCAGTTTCTCGAAGTCGATGAACTTGAGGGCGTCCGCCAGGTCCACCTTGGCGAACAGCTCATCCACCTTCGTCTGCCAGTCCGTCTGTTTGAGCTTCTGTCCGAGCACGGACTGTGACAGGTCATTGAGATCCTTCATCCATTTCCCCGCCAGCAGTTTCATGTCTTCCGCAAAGGCATCCCGCGTCATCAGCGTCTCCAACAACGAGTAAGTGAGGAGCGAACCGAGGGTGGCCTGCGTGAACTGGCGGCGGGAGAGGGACATGGGGAACTCCGGGGGAACAGCGGAAAGTGGAAAGCCGAAAGCGGATGGTAGGCACTCAGCATGATACGACAACCAAGGACAGAATGCCAGAAATGGCGGGAAGAGTTTTGAACAGAAGGGAACAAAGGAAACGAAGAAGGAGAAGAAGAGAAATGGCAAAGAGCAGATTCGGAAATCCACTTCAATTCATGCCCCTTCGTTACCTTTGTTTCCTTCTGTTCAAAATGCCTTACTACCCTTTCTTCCGAAACGCATTTTGCATTTCCCGGATCTGCTCCAGGTCGATGCCGGCTGGCTTGTTTTCCAGGAACCAGTTGAGTTCCAGCACGGCTTGCTCGCGGCGGCCCGTTTCGAAGTGCAGGATGGCCCGCAGGCCACGCTCGCGGACGAGAGTTGGATCGATGATGAGCAGGGCTTCGACGTACCGCAGGACCGCTTCCTTATCGGACTTCTGCTGGGCCAGGCCGAGCAGGTTGCCAAGCATTCGCTGTAGGATTTGCCGCTCGCTGACGGCGGCAAGCTGAGCCTCTATCACATCCTCACCGGTCAACTCGCGGACTTTCTTGCCGGCTTCCTCGCGGCTGAGGGGCTTACCTCCCTCGAACACGTCGATGAGCTGTGGCTCCCCCATCTTGGGTAAATGACGCACGACGAAATGAGCGGGAAGGCCGACTCCTTCCATTTTGAGACCCAGCCGGGCTGCGAGCTCCATATAAAACACGGACAGCGTAATGGGCAGACCCTCGCGGTCGTCCAGAACTCGATTCATGTAACTGTTGAGGCGGTTGTAATAATCCGTGCGGCTGCCGTGAAAGCCGTTTTGCTGGAAGAGATAGTCGTTGAGCACCTCCAGCTTCTTCGCCTCGCTCGCATCCGTGGGGAATTTCGCCTTGATCTCTCCCGCCATCCGCCCGAGCTGCTTGACATATGCCTCCACGTCCACATCTTCTTCATCCAGCCGAGCGAGAGTGAGGGCGGCGCGGAACAGATCGATCTTGCCGTCTCGCACTTCGAGGGCCGCGTTCAGTTCATTGGCGACTTGCCGCAAGCGGACATCGGCGGCGATCTGCTCGAGCTCTAACGCCCGCTCGCGGAGCGTCTTTGCCTTTGCGCGCAGAGAGACAATTGCTTCCTCCGGAGCAGCGACGAGTGGCGTCAGCTTCTCCGGCAACAGGTTCTCCAGCGGGGGGAGAGCGTCGATTTCCTTGGTGAGACTGGCTGCCAGCTCCGGCGCAGGGAGATGGGACGGCAAGCTCGCGCCGACCTGAAAGCGGCGGAACTCGGCCTGCGTCTGGCGGAATTTGGCCAAGCCGACTTTCCCCTTTGTCAGGCCGTCGTCGGTGGACTCGATGACCAGCTCGTTATTGAGAAAGCAAAGAAGTTTTCCTTTCTCGACTCGGACCTTGAGATGGTTCCACTGGCCAGCGCGGTAATGCTCGCTGGCTGTCTCTGTTAGCACTTTCCAGCTGAACACATCCGGCCCGTCGAACCGCGTCAGACGCACCTTGCCGTTCGTGGGATAAAAGCCGTAATGGACATCCTTGCCGTCCGCATGGAAAACGAGGCCGGCTGCACCCGCTTCGTCATCGAGCTTGACGCTGACCGCCACTTCATACGGCAATTCGGGTGGCTCTGCCTGCGCGAGACAAAGCGATCTTCCCCCAAACCCGCTCCCCAGGCCGTCGACCAGAATTCTTCCTCCCCGCTGCTGCCAGGTTGCGCCAAACAGCGGCAGCCAGTCCGATTTGTCGATGCTGCCAATAGTAAGCCAGCGGTCCATCGGAATCGGATTCGGTTTTTCCAGCAGCGGCTTGAGAGCGTTGACCTCCACCGCGAAGGCGATGTTCTGCTGCACAAGGGACTTCAGCGTGACGATGCCAACGACTTTTCCCTGTCCATCCAGGACTGGACCGCCGCTGTTGCCTGGCTCGACCGGCATGGCGAGCTGCAACATGCGGCGGCCTTCGATTTCGCGAACTTCGGAAATCACGCCGCCGACCACGCTGCTTTTTAAGCCATACGGATTGCCGAGAGCGACCATCGGCGCCCCTTGCTCCAGCTTCGCCGAATCGCCAAGTTCCAAAGCGGGGAGATCCTTGCCATCCACCTTCAGCACTGCCAGGTCCAGGTTTCTATCCCAAGCGCGAATCTCCGTCACCGCGAGTTTCTTGCCGTCCGGCATTTGCACCGAAATCGGTCGCGCCTCGCCGATGACGTGCAAGTTCGTGGCAATCAGGCCGTCGGCGGAAATCACGAATCCCGTGCCGAGGCGATTGTCGCTGCTCTCGCGACCGGTCATGGTGATGAGCACGATCGACGTGCGGGCCTTCTTGGCCAACTCGGCGACGGACGCCGGCTCGGCAGACTGCACCGATCCATAAGGGAGCAGGGAAAGTAGTCCCAAGAAAATGGCGGAGCGCATGGGCGAGGGTCCGAAGGCATTTTGAACAGAAGGAAACGAAGGTAACGAAGTGAGGAAAGGAAAGTGGAAAGAGCGGCTACTTTCTGCCTCTTCTCTTCGGCCTTTCTTCGTTTCCTTCGTTTCCTTCTGTTCAAACTCTTCAATGCTACCCGTCAGTTCGTCGCCACTTCGGTTTAGACTGCCGGGCTTTGGGATGATGCTTGGGGGCCAGGGATTGCGGCGGGCGGGGGAGGACTCCGCCCGGGATGCGGTCGATGAGTTTGACCTTGGCCGCCCGGGGTTTGTAAGGCTCGGTCGATTCGCGGTCCCGCTTTTCCAACTCGAACATCACCGGCTGGTCGGGCTGGATGTTGTCGAACTTCCCCTCCTCCACGACCGTCGCGTGGAAATAGACATCCAGCCGCCCTTCCTGGCCGATGAACCCAAAGCCGCGATCGGCGGCGATTTTTTTGACAGTGCCGTAGAGCATGCATGAGTGGGGCAGGCTCCCAGCCTGCCCAAAAGAGAAAAGTCTGGGCAGGCTGGAAGCCTACCCCACAGGCTTACTTTAATTCCTTGACGCGCAGATTTCGGAACTCGACGTGGGCACCGTGGCCGCAGAAGCAGATGTACCCTTTGTCCCGCTTGAGGCCGGGGTGCTCGCGCTTGTCGATGGTGCTCGGAGTGCTGGCCTTTTCGATGTCCCCATCAACGATGGTTTCGCCGTTGAGCACCACCTTCACGTGCTTGCCGTCGCAGGTGATTTCCTGGGAGTTCCATTCGCCGACTTTCTTGAGGAATCCCCGCTTGGCGGGTAGCACTCCGTAGACCGAGCCATGGGTCTGATAATCTTGAAGGCCTTTGTAACTGGGATGGTCGTTGTCGAGAACTTGCACTTCCATGCCGACGAAGGCGGCATCACCTTCACGGGGAGCGCGGATGCCGATGCCGTTGTTGGCTCCCGGCGTGAGCTTGAATTCGAAGCGAAGCACGAAATTGGCGTACTCTTTTTCGGTATAGAGGTTGCCTCCCTTGCCGTCCTTGAGGCAAACGATGGCTCCCTCCTTCACTTCATACGCCCCGGTCCCACCCTGCCAGCCTTTGAGGCTCTGCCCGTCGAAGATGCTGGCAAAGCCTTCCTCTTTTTTGTCCTCCGCCGTGGCGGCGGCTAACAGCATGAACGAGAAGGCGAGCGAACCGGCAACTCCTAATGGAATTCGTGACATCGATTGAGTCTCCTGCAGTCCAGTTAGTCCAAAGCGTGTGAACCTGATTACACCAACGGCCATTGTAACCGGCATATGGTACGATGGCACGTGGTATCCCTCGCTTCCAACTCCCTTTGCCGAACACCATGAGCAGCGTGCGACTTTCTTGGTTCGTGGCGATATTTAGCCTCGTGTTTTATTGCGGATGTTCCTCGGGTCAGCCAGCGGCGACGGAAGAAGGTGCGGGGCCAACGCCCGTGCCCGCGGCGGGTACTGGGGGCGAAACCGCAAGTGGGGGGACGGCGACACTCGCAACTCCCGCTTCAGCGCCGCCCGCGAGTGCGCCCCCGGGGACTACTCCGCCGGCGGAACCCGCGAGTTCGGAAGAGGAAGCTCCCAAGCCGCCGGAGCGGATTGAAGTGAATCTGGAGTCGCTCGTCACCGGCTTGCAATCGACAGTCGCCACGCAAGTTTTTACGGCGGGAGAGTACTTTCGCCAGATTCCTGCTGGTCAGCGGCGGGAGGTGCTGCTGAATCTTTGCAAACACGCCGATCCGAATGTGCGGGGAAACACCTGGCGGGTCTTTTCCACGGTCGCGACCAAGGAGGATCTGGCCACGCTCAGTGAAGCTTTGCTGAGCCCTTTCAACGATGTGCGGATTGCGGCACTGGAGAACATGGCCCGGTTTCCCAATGACCAGACCATCGGCGTCTTGACCAAGCTTCTGGAAAACCCAGACGATCGCGAGCTGGCCGCCGGCTTGCTTTCCAAGATCGGTCCGGCCTGCGAAGCGGCGGTGCTGCCATACGCAACGCATGCCGATGCCAATATCCGCCGCGCTGCCTGGGATGTGCTTGTCGACGCGGGCACCCGCAAAAGCGTGCAGGCGCTGGAGCAATTGACGACGCTGCCGCAGTTTCAAAAGGATGAGCCGCTGAAGAGGTCGCTGGAAAAATTACGCGAGCGGCTGCGGAAGTCTTAACAATCACGCCCACGCAGAGCGGTGGGCGTGGCACCCAGGGATCTACGTCTTGGGGCGCTTCGGCTTGTAGATTTCCGTGGCGGTGCCGTAGTAGGTTTCGCCGGCGTTCATCAACGTTTCGCTGAGTGTGGGATGTGGATGGATGGTTTCGGTGAGGTCTCGCACTTCGCAGCCCATTTCAATAGCGAGTGCCGCTTCAGAAATGAGCTCACCCGCACCCGCGCCGACGATTCCGCAGCCGAGGAGCCGCTCGGATTCTGGGTCGATGATCCACTTGGTGAGCCCTTCGGTCCGGCCGAGGGCCTGAGCACGGCCGCTCGCGCCCCAGGGATAGAGTGCGACCTCGAAGGGAATGCCGTCCTTCTTGGCCTGATCTTCCGTGAGTCCGACCCAGGCCAGTTCGGGGTCGGTGAACACGACCGCGGGAATGCAGAGCTTGTCGAATGCGGCTGGTTTGCCGAGAACGACTTCCACGGCGACGCGAGCTTCGTGCGACGCTTTGTGGGCTAGCATCGGCTCGCCGGCGAGATCGCCGATGACCAGGAAATTGGGGTCGGTCGTCTGCATCGATTGGTCGCAGACCACGAAGCCTTTTTCAGTCACCTGCACGAGCGTATTCTCCAGCCCCATCCCCTGGCTGTTGGGTCGGCGACCGACGGAAACGAGAACCCGGTCATAGAGTTCCGTACCAAATTTGCCCGGTCCCTCGAAGGCGACTTCCACTTTGTCACCGCGAATGCCCAGCGAGCCGACTTTGGTGTTGGTGAATATTCGGTTTTCAAAAAGCTCGTTCAGCTTTTTATGGAGGGGCTTGGCTAGGTCGCGGTCGGCGGCCATCAGAATGCCATCCAGGAATTCAACAACGCTCACCTTCGAACCCAGCCGTGCATAGACGGTTCCCATCTCCAGACCGATATAGCCACCGCCAATCACCAGCAGATTCTCGGGCAAGTCCATGAGCTCTAGCGCGCCTGTCGAATCCATCACCCGGTCGGAGCCAATGTTGAACGCGGCAGGCATGGCAGGGAGCGAGCCGGTTGCCAGAATGCACTTGTCGAAAGTTAGCTTCCCCCCTTCGGGAATCGAAGGGTCGCTCCCCTCAATCCGCATGGTGGTCGAGTTTTCAAAGGTCCCTTTTCCCGTGATGATCTTCACGTTGCGGCGCTTGGCCAGTTGCTTGAGGCCGCTGGAGAGCGTGGCGATGACCTTTTCTTTGCGGGCCCGGACCTTGGCGATTTCAATCTTTGGCTGCGGGAACTCGACCCCCCAGTCGCCGCGGAGCTCATCGACTTCGGCAATGACGCGGGCCACGTGCAGCAGAGCCTTGCTGGGGATGCAGCCGCGGAGCAGGCAGGTGCCGCCAAGCTTCGACTCCATTTCAACAAGGGTGACTTCCAGCCCTTCGTCGGCGGCAAAGAAAGCGGCAGCATAGCCCCCGGGGCCACCACCGAGAACGACAAGCGGGGTGTGCATAGGGTCGTGGGGTAGGCTTTTAGCCTGCCCTTCGAGATCAGTTTCTGGGCAGGCAAGAAGCCTACCCCACCTTTACCGTGCCAGGAATTCGACCACGATGTTGACTTCCACCGGCAGGCTGAAATCGCTGGCACCCGGGAGACCCACCATAGTCACGCGGAGTCCTTCGTTATCGAAGGTAATCCAATCGGGAATCGTGGTGCTGGAGTTCTCGGCCGCACCCTTGTAGAGATTATAGATGGCTTCGTTGGGGCGAATGGAAATCACGTCGCCGGGGCGGAGGCTATACGACGGACTGGTGACTTTGATGCCGTTCACGAAGAAATGTCCGTGAACAATTCCCTGCCGGGCTTGCGGGCGGGTCTTGGTCAGGCCGGCCCGGCGAATGACGTTATCCAGCCGCCGTTCGCACATGGACAAGAGTTGCTCGCCGGTATTACCTTTTTTGGACTTCACCAGGTGGTAATAGCGGCGGAGTTGCTTCTCCAGGAGACCGTAATAGTGCTTGATTTTCTGCTTCTCGGCCGAGGCCTTTCCCCAGTTGGAAAGCCGCCGCCCACGAATGTGCATGCCGGGGGGGTTGTCACTGCGGCGGTCGAGAGCCTTGGCGGCTCCCGCGCTCTCGTAAACGAGCGTTCCGAGCCGGCGATTAACGCGTCCTTTGGGACCGTGGTAGCGAGCCATCTGGCAAAACTCCTGCCTCACATTAACAAAAGGGAAGCCCCTTAATATCCCGAAACAGGTGCTTGCTTACAAGGGGTAACGAATCTCGTTTTCGGCCTGGCGCGGGTGTTGGGGCGATTGGCTGGCCTGCTTCCAGGCCCCCAAAATGACCTGGGTGAAGCTGAAGATGCCAAAGGAACAAAAGCCGCCGAGAAACCCAAACGCAACCGCCCCCACGGCCATGTTTTGCCACTCGCCACTGCCTGCCGATAGGAAGCCCCACAGTCCACCGGAGATTCCTCCCACCAGTACACCGGCCGAGGAAACAATCAGGATGGGCAGACCGAGGGCCACTTTGCTCGCCAGGTCGGTCGGCGGGGCAAAGCTCGACGGGTCCACCTGCGGGTTGAACCGCCGGGGCGGAATTTCACGCCCCTCTTTGGTCACCGGCCGATCCCCGATGTCTCGCAGTCGCGTGCCGAGGACGTTGCCCACGACATGAGCCGCGATGAGGAGCATCAGCAGGAGCAACCCGGCCATGACCACCGGATGCACTACATTGACGAGCGAGAACATTGCCGCCAAGAGTGTGATGATCCAAATCAGGGTCCGCAGGGTGAACTGCGGCGGTCGAAGGGGACGGCGGTAGTCCGAGGGAGTGGACACGTGTTTTTAGCGATCAATCATTCGCCCTTAGGTTTTAGGGCTGGCCGCCGACTGGAATGAAGCGGATCGATTTGATGACGAGGCTATCGGCGGGAACGGTGCCGGTGGGACGGATGCTCAAAGTGTGCGTTCCGCTGGCTTTGACGACAATGGTGTGAGAGACGACTTGGAAATCATCGGCACCGCCGGTCGGCGGCAGATGAAAGTTGTGCAGCGACTCCTCGTCGAGCAGCAATTCCACGCGAATGTCCTCTCCTTCGTACGCGGCAGAGTAGCTCATGTCCAGCTTGAAGAAGCCGGGATGCAGGAGCTTGAACTTCCAGGTCGCCCCATCTTCCGCGGAACTCCAATTGGTGAGTACGTTTTCAGAGATGGCAATCTTCAGGCTGGTGGCTCCTATCAGCACGGCAGCGGAAGGGGGGAGGCTCAATTCGCGGCTCCCTTCTTGCAGGACCACGATCGCCTTGGCCGCGGGATCGGGCGGCGTTTCGGACGGCGGCTCCGGCTGTGCTTCACCATTGCCTGGGTCGGTGGTACTTCCGCCGGGGTTTAGTCGGACTTCTGTTTTCTCCGCGGGCGGCAATAGGTATTGTGACCCTCCCCAAATTCCGCCGGCGATGAGCAGGATGGCGATCGCCATGATTCCGACGCTGCGAACGAGACTGCTCTTTCGAATGGGCTCTATTTCGTTAGGCGGCTTGTCCTCATCGATGGCCAGTTCGGATTTGCGAACTTGCTTGGGGGGTGCGAGCAGTATCGCCCTCGGCGCGACTGGCGGCGCGGCCAGCGGAGGCTCCAGAGTCGGTACTCCCGCCGCTTGATAGGGTGAAAAGGCCGGCGGCAAAGCCATCAGCGGAACAGCCGTCGGAAAAAATGTGACCGGGGCCGAGGCAGGGCCATAGGCGTTCTTGCGTTCCTGCAAGAACGTGTCGTATTGCACCTTGGCGATTGGAGACAGCAGGCAAAGTTTGGCGGCCGTAATCTCGTTGAGCAGCGTATTGGTAAACGAACCCCGCGGCCCTGTCTGATTGGACCGAATCAAACTCATCCGCGCATCCGCAGCGGTCGCAATCTTTCCCGCATCCGCTTCAAACCGCGCAAGTCCCAACAGCCGGTAATGATCCGCCGGCAGCTCATGAGGCTCAATGCCGAGCCATTCGCGGTAGGGATCGAAGACTTCCGTGGCTGTGGACATGGCGGGAGGGATGCAGGCACACGAGGGCCGGGCCAGGCAGGCCGGCTGTAGTCATTCTACATTGGGCCAATGGTGGATGGAGGGGCAGACGTTACCGGCCAGATGAGCCTGCATTCCTCACGGACATTCGTAAAGTATTCGCATGAGAGTGGCAAAAGCATGAACCACCGTGTCCCGGGTCGACCGGATTGTTAGTGGTCGGCTGTATTTGGGCAATAAACGCAGCCCGGTCGCGAATCATTCTACGAGGCGCAACCTCTGCGGCGTCAACGATTTAGCCCAGGCTCGGCTCGCGGCGCGATGCCAATGCCCAGCCGCTCGCCTATAATTGACACATCACGACATCGACTGCCGAGTCCATGACGGCGGCGATGGCGAATAGATTGAGGGCTGTGCGAATGATGGACATGCAATTGACCCATAAGCGGCGTGCGGTGCGATGCGTCGGGCTGGCGGCGATGGCCCTATTGGCCTGGGGTATTGGCGGAGCGGCTCAAGAGAAAGCTCCCCCCCCCCAAGGGCCCACCTGCACCTCGAGCATTTCTCATTCAAGTTCCCTTGCCCATCATCGGCAATGCCGATGGCCAGGTGAAGAGCCGCATCCAGCAGATCCTGAAGTCGCTGAAAAAGATGGACCTGCCTAAGGCCGGTCCGCGGCCGGCGCTGGTTCTGGAATTCATCGCAGCGGACGGCAGCGCGGGAGAACAGAGTGATTTTGGCCGCGCTCTCGGGCTCGCCCAGTTCCTCACCAGCGAACAAGTGAGCCCGGTTCGCACCGTGGCCTATCTGCCACGCAGCGTAAAGGGGCACGCCGTGTTGCCGGTCCTGGCCTGCGAACAGTTAATCGTAGCTAAGGAAATGGAGCTCGGGCCCGCCGGTGTGTTGCCGGACACGGTGGACGAAGCGGTCATTGCGAACTATTCCAGCATCGCCAAGCGGCGGCGGACTGTTCCCGAGGCGATTGTCCACGGTTTCATCGACGACCGCGCCGCGGTTTATCAGATCACCACTCCCGACGGCGTCCGTTTTGAAACGGCGGAGGGACGCGACGCTCTCCAGCGGGAGGGCAAGATTATCAAGGAAGAGACGGTCTTTCAGCCGGGCGAGCCGCACCTTCTTTCCGGCCTGGCCCTGCGGGACAAATTCAGCTTCGCCAGCCACAAGGCGAACAGCACTGCCGAATTGGCGAGCGTGTTGGATGTGCCGCTGGCCAGCTTGTCCGAGAGACTAGCACCTTCCGATGGCTGGAAGCCAATTCTGGTGAAGTTTGACAAAGTGGTTCATCGAGGGGAAGTGAATCGGGTCATCAAGAGCATTCAAGAACATGTCGAGCGCGATGACTTTAACCTGCTCGTCGTGGAGATCGCCAGTGCCGGCGGCGATCCTGGTCAAAGTCTCCGACTGGCCCAGGAGATCGCCGAGCTTGATCCTAAATATCACACCGTGACCGTGGTGACTCGAAAGGCGCTCGCTGACGCTGCCATCATCGCCTGGTCCGCTGACGAGCTCCTGGTCGCGGAGGATGCCGACTTGGGTGGGGAGGGAGAAGCGATTGACGACCGCGTGATCGAAGCAGTTCGCGATCCGCTTAAGCAACTCGCGGGCAGATTGGGACGCAACTGGTCGCTGCCGCTGGCGCTGACGGATCCCCGCATGGAAATTGCTCCTTATGTGCGGGCCGCGAGCGGCGAAACTCGCTACCTTTCCGCCACAGAGCATCGCGAGCTGAAAGACGGGGACGACTGGGTAAGGCAGGGAGATCCTTTGGATTTGTCCCGCGGATTGACGGGTGCCAAGGCGATTGAAATCGGCCTTGCGCAGGGATCTATCGGCAGCTTGAACGAGCTCAAATCGAGATACGTGTACGACGATATTCAAGTCGTTCGCCCCAACTGGGTGTTCGAAGTGGTCGAATGGCTGGCTGATCCGAGAATTGCGGGGCTGCTCCTCTTCATCGGCTGGTTCGCGCTGATGATCGAACTTTCGACACCGGGCGTGGGATTGCCGGGCTTCATTTCCGCGGTTTGTTTCGTGCTGTATTTCTGGTCGCAGTTTTTGAACCACACTGCCGGCTGGCTGGAGATACTGCTATTTGTCACCGGTGTGGCCTGCATCTGCGTGGAGTTGTTTGTTGTGCCGGGAACGGGAGTTTTCGGAATCGGCGGCGGCGTGATGATTGTGATTTCCATCTTGCTGGCAAGCCAGACCTTCATCTTTCCGGGCAACGCATACCAGATGCGGCAACTGCCGGTGTCGCTCATGATGGTGGCGGCCGGCGCGGCGGGGGGAGTCATTTCCATCGGTGTCATCCGCCGCTTCCTCCCTCACACTCCTTATTTCAACCGCATGCTCCTCCAGCCGCCGGAGGGAGAGCAACTGGAAGATATCCAGCGCCGCGAAGCGCTGGTCGCTTGGGGTCATCTTTCCGGCAAACGGGGCATCACCACCACGCAGCTTACCCCCTCGGGCAAAGCCCGGTTTGGGGACGAAGTGGTGGACGTCATCAGCGATGGGGATTTGATTCCCAAGGGGGCCGCAGTGTATGTTGCAGAAGTCCTTGGCAACCGCGTCCTCGTCAAAATGGCGGAATGAAAGCAGGGGCCAGGAATCAGGAGTCAGGAGTCATTTCTGAGTCCGCCGCCTCTGCTGACCCCTGTCCACCTGATCCCTGACCTATGTCCCTCCTCCTCTGGGCTCTCATCCTCCTCCTCGCCGGCTGCATCTTCCTGGTGCTGGAGTTTTTCATCCCGTCCAGCGGCACGCTGGGGGTGCTGGCCGCTCTGTCGTTTGTGGCGGCGATTGTGCTCGCGTTTATGGCAGGACCGGTCTATGGAACGGCTACTTTTGTGGCCGTTTTGATCATCGTTCCGACGGCTTGTATTCTGGCGGTGAAGTACTGGCCCGAAACTCCCATCGGCCGCATGATGCTGATCCAGCGGCCTGAAAGTCCCGATGAAGTTTTGCCGGAAACGGAGGCCTATCGCGGCATGCAGCACTTGGTGGGGAGACAAGGCGTGGCGAAGAGCCTGATGATGCCGGGAGGCGTGGTGGAAGTGGACCGCAAGAGTTACGACGCCGTAAGCGACGGAATGGCCATCGAACCGGGCACTCTGATTGTCGTCGTCGCCATTTCCACGCAGCGAGTTGTTGTCCGCCCGGATGACGCTATTTCCGCCAATCAATTCGAGAATCCTCTTCCCGCCCAAGTCGTCCCGGAAGAAGTCGAGCCAGCAGCACCCTCCGCGCCACTGCTCGAATCGGCGATGAAGGACTTTGAGAATCCGTTTGACGAGACGACGGCTTGAGTGGAGCTATTTGCATTCACCCGGCGTCAAATACCTCGACAGCACCAGCGGAAGCAACTGGCCAATCGCCTGCACTTCGCCCGTTCGAGAAGCGTGCGTTTGCGCGGGACGCTCAGCGGGACAAGCGCTGCCCTGGGGCGAATAAACCCGCAGAGGCACCCGCGCACGGCGAGTTGCCAAACAAGGTGTGCGGCGGACGGGATGAGCGGCGAGCATCGGCGAATCTCCTTTGGATTGGGCAAATCCTGATGACTGTACGTATTATTACGTAGTGTGAACATAAGTCAATATATGGACGAATGATTTTACGGGTAGTGGCGGCAATTCCGCTCCCCAACTCCCTTCTGGTAGTGCTCCTGAAGATTTTCGTGCCCGCGGAAACGACTCTGCCGCCTGGGCCGTCTTATCTTCCAGACAAACGTATGTTTGCTCAGGCCTTTGGCGGCCTTTTTCCTCCGCGCCGCCGCTTCTATCACCGGAGTTTGTTATGCGCAAGTCGTTGCCTCTCAAGAAGTTGCTGTATTCCGCCGCTATTGCTGGCGGCTCCCTCGCCGGCCTGTTTGCTTATCCCGAGGCGGCACTAGCGCGGGTGAAATTGATAACTTTGCCCGTCCGCGAGCGAGTGGAAATCCAGCTCGATAACGCTGGGGCCACGCTCGTCGAAGAAGAGCGGGTCGTGCCACTGGTGAAGGGGGAGAATCAGGTCGATTTCTCCTGGGCCAACACGCAAATTGACCCCAATACCATCGTTTTCCGCGTCATCGCGCCGATTGGCGAGAAAATGATCGATGTGAAAGTTCTCTCCGTCAGCTATCCGCCGAATGAAGCGGCACTCATCTGGGCAGTCGGCAGCAGCGATTCCGGTAGCGTCCGGGTCCGGGTCAGCTACTTGCTCGGCAACCTCAACAAGAGTTTCAATTACCGAGCTGTGGCGTCGAAAGACGAAGCCAGTCTCACCCTCTCCCAATACATGCGGCTGCAAAACTTTGCCAATGAATCCTTCGGCAGCACCGGCGTTTGGGCCGGTTTTGGCAAACGGTTCCTCAAGCCGGTCGGCCTCAACGAGACCAAAGAGATGCTGATGGAGAAGTATGAGAAGGTGCCGATCAAGAAGACCTATACCTGCAATCCCGCCGAGTTCGATTACCTCGATCGGGCCCAGAACAAGCTCCGAGTCCCGATGCACTACGTGCTAAAGAACGACAAGGCCAACCACCTCGGCCTGGCCCCGCTGCAATACGGCAAAGTCCGCATTTTCATCGACGGCGGCGGCGAAGGTGGCACCGCCTTCCTTGGCGAGGATTGGGGAAAATTCACGCCGATGGACGACGAGATGAAGCTTTATCTGGGCGTCGCCCAGGACGTCGTCGTCAAACGGACCATCGACAAAAACGAGAACAAGCGGATCGGCGGCAATGTCTTCAATCAGGAAATCGTCCTGAAATATGAAATTGAAAATTTCAAGGACACTGCTGTTACGCTCGACATCGTCGAAAACCTGCGGCACATCCGCAACGAAGTCCGCGGTGACACCGGCCGCGACGTGGAATGGGAACTTGGCAAGCTCACAACCTTCGAAGGGGGTCCCGACAAGGAGAAGAGCACCTTCGACCAGGTCGTCTTCCACGTCAAACTCCCGCCGCGAGCCAAAGACGGCAAGGCCGATAAGAAAGAGCACAAGCTGAATGTGATCCTGAAAAACGAGTGGTAATCGCCAGTCCTGTAGCCACCCGAACAAGGAGAACACATTCATGCAAAGTTCAACTACATCCTCGTTCCCACGCTCCGCGCGGGAACGCACGTCCTCGACGCTCCTGCGTCCCCTCCTCTGCCTGCTGATCGTCGGCCTGTCGCTGCGAACAGCCCGCGCCGAAAACGTCGACCTCTCCACCGTCCCTTCTCGGAGCACGGTGCAACTCACGATCTATAACAGCGAGGACATCACTCTCGTTCGTGAAACTCGCGCGGTGACTTTCAAAAAGGGTGTCAATCCACTCCAGTTTTCCTGGGCGAACACTCTGATTGATCCGTCGAGCGTGGAACTCAAGTTTCTGACCAATGCCGACAAGCTCGACGTACAGGACACCACTTTCCCGCACGCCAAGCCGCAGATGCTGTACTGGAACGTGCAGAGTGAGTTCGACGGGGAAGCCAAGATTCAAATCACTTATTTCACTAGCGGTATCACTTGGTCCGCGGATTACCTTTGCATCGCCGACAAGGATGAAAAAGAGATGTCCTTTGAAGGCTTCGTCCGGGTCTTCAACAATAGCGGCGAAGAGTACGAAGATGCCCAGGTCCGTCTTGTAGTCGGCAAAATCAACCTGGTGGAGAAGATCGCCCAGCTTGCGAACATTCCTGTCCCTCAAGTCGCCCAAATGGAAGCCGAAGAACTGGCTGGAGTGAGGCGAGAAGCACTCAGCGCCACTCTGTCTCGCAGCGGTGGCATGGGTGGCGGTGGCGGCAAAGGGAATGCCGAGAAACCGAAAGAGATCATCAAGGAAGGGCTCAGCGAGTACTTCATCTACACCATCGAAGGAACCGAGACGATCAAGAACGGCTGGAGCAAGCGGATGCGGTCGCTGGAAGGACAGAAGATTCTCTTCCAAATCGAGTATCGCTATCGGCCGCAGGAATACGGCGAATTCATGGTCCGCATGTACCTCCTGAAAAATGACGTGGCCAGCAAGCTGGGAACGACGCCGCTGCCCGATGGCATTGTCCGGGTCTTCCGGGACAACGGCCGCGACGGCCTGTCGTACCTGACGCAACAAGCGATCAAGTACGTCCCCATCGGCGACAAAATCGAGCTCAACCTGGGGCGCGACCCAGAGGTCATCCATGAACTGATCAGGCTGCGCTCCTTCCGCACGGACTTGATCCTGCAGATTCACGGCACCAACGAGTTTCGCAAGATCGGCGGCGACGGCGCCTTCAAGGAAGAAAACGCCACTCTCGTCGGCTGGGATGATCATGACAATTTCTCGGAGCGCATCCGCAACTATTCCAGCAAGTCCATCAACGTGGAAATTCGCCGCCCCCTCCCCGGTCACGTCATCTTCAGAAGCTCCTTGGAGCCCAGGCTGCACGACTATCAGACCGTGGAGTTGCACGCCACGGTCCCCGCCGGCAAAAGGGCCGACCTGCTCTTCGAACTCGTCCGCAAGCAAGGGACCAGCGCCAAGCAGAATAACATCACGCTGGAAAAGGCGGAGGTGAAACCGTGAGTTGTCTCTTGCGTGCGATTTTGACCGCGGGGCTCGTCGCACTGTGCGTAGCGCCTCTCCGCGCTGAGAACGTCGACCTCTCCACTGTCCCCTCGCGCAGTTCGGTCCAGCTCACGATCTACAACAGCGAGGACATTACCCTCGTTCGCGAGACCCGCGTGGTGACGTTCAAGAAAGGTGTGAATCCGCTCCAATTCTCCTGGGCGAATACGCTGATCGACCCTTCCAGCGTGGACCTCAAGTTCCTGACGAGCGCCGACAAGCTGGACGTGGTCGATACGACCTTCCCGCATGCCAAGCCGCAGATGTTGTACTGGAACGTGCAGAGCGAGATCGACGGCGAGGCCAAGGTTCAAATCACTTACTTCACCAGCGGCATCACCTGGTCGGCGGATTACCTGTGTATCGCCGACAAGGATGAAAAGGAGATGTCTTTTGAAGGCTTCGTCCGGGTCTTCAACAACAGCGGCGAGGAGTACGAAAATGCCCAGGTTCGGCTCGTGGTCGGCACGATTAACCTGGTCGAAAAGATTGCTCAGCTCGCTAATATTCCTGTTCCGGCGGTAGAGTCGATGCCTGCCGTGAAGTATGAGGAATCCAAACGCCTGTCGCTCTTCGGCGCGATGGACGCTGCGCCCCGCGCCGACAGGCAAGAACAAGTCAAAGAGATCATCAAGGAAGGGCTCAGCGAGTACTTCATCTACACCATCGAGGGGACCGAGACCATCCAGAACGGCTGGAGCAAGCGAATGCGATCGCTGCAGGGACAGAAGATTCTCTTCAAGATCGAACATCGCTACCGGCCGCAGGAATACGGCGAGTACATGGTTCGCCTGTATCTCTTAAAGAACGACGAAGCCAGCAAACTCGGCACCACGCCGCTGCCGGATGGAATCGTCCGGGTTTTCCGGGACAACGGCCGCGACGGCCTTTCCTACCTGACGCAGCAAGCCATCAAATACGTCCCGATCGGCGACAAAATCGAGCTCAACCTGGGGCGCGATCCGGAAGTCATCCACGAGCTGGTCAAGCTCCGCACCTTCCGCACGGACCTGATCTTGCAAATTAACGGCACTGCCGAATTCCGCAAGATCGGCGGCGACGGCGTGTTCAAGGAAGAAAATGCCACGCTTGTCGGCTGGGACGACCACGAGACTCTCACCGACCGAATCCGCAACTACAGCAGCAAGCCGATCAGCGTGGAAATCCGCCGCACCATCCCCGGCCACATCATTTTCAAAAGCTCCTTGGAGCCCAAACTGCACGACTATCAGACTGTCGAACTGCATGCCACGGTCCCTGCCGGCAAAAAGGCCGACTTGCTCTTTGAACTCGTCCGCAAGCAAGGGACCAGCGCCAAACAGAACAACATCACGCTGGAAAGGGCGGAGGTGAAGCCGTGAGTTTCCATTTGCGTATGATACTGGCGGTAGCGCTCCTCGCCTTGTGCATCGCGACTCTCCGCGCCGAAAACGTCGACCTTTCGACCGTTCCTGCGCGCAATTCCGTTCAACTCACGATTTACAACAGCGAGGACATCACCCTCGTTCGCGAGACTCGCGCGGTGACGTTCAAGAAAGGTGTTAATCCGTTGCAGTTCTCCTGGGCAAATACGCTCATCGACCCCTCCAGCGTGGAGCTCAAGTTCCTGACGAGCGCCGACAAACTGGAAGTCGTCGATACGACTTTTCCGCACGCCAAGCCGCAGATGCTGTACTGGAACGTGCAGAGCGAGATCGACGGCGAAGCCAAGGTCCAAATTACTTACTTCACCAGCGGCATCACCTGGTCGGCGGACTATCTGTGCATTGCGGACAAGGCCGAGCAGCAGATGAGCCTGGAAGGCTTCGTTCGGGTCTTCAACAACAGCGGCGAAGAGTACGAAGATGCTCAGGTCCGCCTGGTCGTCGGCACCATCAATCTCGTTGAGAAAATCGCCCAGCTCGCCAGCATTTCCCAGGACGATGCCAAAAAGGAACTTGCCAACGGCCGCCTGGAAGAACTTCGCAAGAAGGCCACACACGAGTTCATGGAGAAGGGCGAAGCGAAAATGAAGGAAGTCGATAAAGCCGGCGAAGCCCTGGCGGAAAAGCAAATCGTCAAGGAAGGGCTCAGCGAGTATTTCATCTATACGATTGAGGGAACCGAAACGATCCAGAACGGCTGGAGCAAACGGATGCGGTCGTTTGACGGGAAGCAGGTTCCCTTTCAGATCGAATACCGCTACCGGCCGCAGGAATACGGCGAGCAGCTCGTCAGGATGTATCTGCTCAAGAACGATCTGGCCAGCAAGCTCGGCACGACGCCGCTGCCGGATGGAGTGGTGCGGGTCTTTCGCGACAACGGCCGCGAAGGACTCTCGTACCTCGTCCACCAGCCGGTCAAATACATCCCTATCGGCGACAAGATTGAGCTGAATCTCGGTTCCGATCCTGAAGTTCTGTTCGAACTCAAGAAGCACCGGGTCAGCCGCGACAACCTCTGGCTGCAAATCAACGGCAAAAACCAATTCCGCATGATCGACGGCGACGTGGTGAGAGTGGAAGAGAAATCCACGCTCGTCGGCTGGGACGAGCACGAGGTCTATTCGCAGCGGATTCGCAACTACAGCGCAAAGGACATCAATGTGGAAGTCCGCCGCACCTGGCCGGGCCACATTCACTTCCGCAGCCTGCTCGAACCCAAGCTGCATGACTATCAGACGGTGGATTTCAAAGCCAAAGTCCCTGCCGGAAAAACCGCGAACCTGCTGTTTGAAATAGTTCGCCACCAGGGACGTAACGCCAAACAGAACAACATCACGCTGGAAAACGCGGAGATCAAACCGTGATTGGAACGAATACAACGCACGTAACGCGTGCATTTCGCTGGCGCTCATGCACCCTACTGGTGGTTGTTGCGCTCGCCTGTGGTTTCGCGCCGCTCCGCGCGGAAAACGTCGATCTTTCCACGGTCCCCGCGCGTAATACCGTCCAACTCACGATCTACAACAGCGAAGACATCACCCTAGTCCGCGAGACACGAACGGTGACGTTCAAAAAGGGTGTCAATCCACTCCAATTCTCCTGGGCCAACACATTGATTGATCCTTCCAGTGTCGAGCTCAACTTCCTGACGAGCGCCGACAAGCTCGAAGTGATCGATACTACCTTTCCGCACGCTAAGCCGCAGATGTTGTACTGGAATGTACAAAGTGAAATCGACGGTGAGGCCAAGATTCAAATCACCTACTTCACCAGCGGCATCACTTGGTCCGCGGACTACATCTGCATTGCCGACAAAGACGAAAAGGAGATGAGTTTCGAGGGTTTTGTGCGGGTACACAACAACAGCGGCGAAGAATACGAAAAGGCCCAGGTTCGCCTGGTCGTCGGCACCATCAACCTCGTCGAGAAAATCGCCCAGCTCGCGCAGATTCCGATTGCCGAGGTCGAGAGCTTGTCGCGCGATTTGCGCGAGAACTATCGCTTCAAAGCGGCCAAAGACGCCCTCATGATCCCCGCCAACGGGCCCGCTGGTGCAGCTGCTCCCGCGGCCGAAGCCCCCGCTCCCAAAGAGATCATTAAGGAAGGTCTGAGCGAGTACTTCATTTACACCATTGAGGGGACTGAAACGATTAACAACGGCTGGAGCAAGCGGATGCGTTCTTTGGAAGGGCAAACTATTCCCTTCAAGATTGAATACCGCTATCGCCCCCAGGAATACGGCGAGCAACTTGTGCGGATGTACCTGCTCAAGAACAACAAGGATGCCAAGCTCGGCACCACGCCGCTCCCCGACGGGGTGGTCCGCGTTTTTCGTGACAACGGCCGGGACGGCCTGTCGTACCTGACGCAGCAAGCGGTCAAGTACATTCCCATCGGCGACAAGATCGAGCTCAATCTCGGCGTCGATCCGGAAGTCATCTTTGAGCTGATCAAGCTCCGCATCTTCCGCAGCGACTTGACGCTGCAAATCAACGGCACCAACGAATTCCGCAAAATCGGCGGCGACGGCGTCTTCAAGGAAGAAAACGCCACCCTCGTCGGCTGGACGGATCACGAGATCTTCAGCCAGCGGATTCGCAACTACACCAGCAAGGAGATCAGTATCGAAGTCCGCCGCACGCTTCCCGGCCACATCCTCGTTAGGAGTCAGCTCGCGCCGAAACTGCACGACTTTCAGACGGTGGAATTCACAGCGAAAGTTGCCTCAGGAAAGAAGGCCGACCTGCTGTTCGAGGTTGTTCGGCTGCAAGGGACCAGCGTCAAGCAGAATAATGTGACGCTGCAAGACGCAAGAGTCACTCCGTAAGCGGGAAAACTCGTCTTGGAGCCCGGTCGGATAAAGGAATATAATCCCGGCCAGACAAGGACCAGATGCAAGTCGCACGGAGGCTGCGCTATGAAGACGGGTCAAATGCTGTTTGTCGCCTTCGGCGGCATGTTGCTCGGAGCGGGCGGTACGCTGGCGGTTCAGACCGGGCTCGTCAATTACGAGGTAACGCTCGATATTCGCCCTCGCGCCCCCGTCACACTACCCCCTCCGATACTCTCCTCCACCGGGGCAGATCCCTACGTCGGGCCCCCGGTAGTGCAAAGCTGGGAGCCAGCGCCCTTGGTTGAAAACCGGCCCGTTGCCTTGCCACCTTTGAACGACCAGCAGATTGCCGAGATCGTCTCCGTCCGGGAACACATCGGGCCATTGGTCACGGAGGTACCAGACGACCTCTCGGGCCCGCAGGCTGAACCGGCCAGCGAGTCCTTCGCCCAGCACCTCCGCGCCGCAGCCGGCATCGGCACTTCCTCCGGCCCCCCGGCGACGGCAGCAAAGTATCCATTAGATCACTATCCGGTGGAGCCTGCGGCGGGCGGCGCTCTGGCTCGCGGCCTCCGCGAGGCTCAACTTCGCTAATTGCAGCGCCCCCTATCGCGGCTATTTCCCGCCAAATTAGAATAAATGGCGGGATTATCTATTCCGGCCGCGGTTCGCGGCGCCAGCGGACAGGCGAACGAGAAGGAAGGCAGCTTTTGTCTTTGCACGTTCGTGTCCTCCGGCGCGCTCGCCTTGCGCCGCGCGTGTATTGTCGGCTGAAACGGGGCATTTGCCTTTTGTGTCCAGGAGTTTGCCATGGCCCGCAAGGGAGATTTTACCGAGATTCTGCTCCGCCGCCGCCTGATTGGGCAGGACCAGATTAATGAAGCCCGGCAGATGTCCAAGGACACCAACACGTCCTTGCAGGATTGCATTATCAAGCTCGGCTACTGCTCGGCGGATGACGTAATGCGAGCGGTGGCCCAGGAACACGGCCGCGACTTCGTCGACCTGGCCGAAGTGGCGATTCCCGAAAACATCATCGAACTTGTGCCGGAATCGGTCGCCCGCGAAAACAACGTGCTACCGCTCTCCGAGCAGGAAGACTCCCTGAAAGTCATCATCAGCGACCCGTACGACATCGATACTATCGAAAAGCTGCGGTTCATTCTCAACCGCAAGATCGATATCGCTTTGGCCCCCCGCGAGCGAATCACGGAAGCCATCAACAAGTATTATACGCAGGTCGAAGGTGAATCGGCGGACTCCGTCCTTCAAGAGTTCACCGATACAGCAATCGACTTTACCGAGACGGAAGCCCAGTCGCAGATGTCCGCCCAGGACGCGGTGGACGAGAACAGCGCTCCGATTGTCCGCCTCGTGCAACTGATGATTACCGAGGCGGTCTTGTTGCGGGCGTCGGACATCCATGTCGAGCCGTTTGAAGAAGTCGTCAGAATCCGCTACCGTATCGATGGCATATTGCACAAGCGGGATAGCCCGCCTCGGCGACTCCTAGGGGCGATTATTTCGCGTATAAAAATCCTTGCCAAGATGGATATTGCCGAAAGGCGCCGACCACAGGACGGTCGCATCAAGATCACGGCAGGGGACAAAGACTTGGATTTACGAGTCTCCGTCATTCCCACCAACCATGGCCAATCCGTGGTCATGCGGTTGCTCGACAAGGACAACATCAAAGTCGGCACGCGCCAATTGGGGTTATCCGAAGATAACTTTACTCAGTTTCAAAGCCTGCTCCGCCGCCCCAACGGCATTATCCTGGTAACTGGCCCGACCGGCTCGGGTAAAACGACCACCTTGTACGCCGCCCTCAATGCCCTCAACCGCCCCGACCGGAAGATCATTACGGCCGAAGACCCGGTCGAGTATTACCTGCCGGGCATTAACCAGGTCGAGGTTCGGCACAGCATTGGGCTCGATTTCTCCCGCATCATTCGCTCCATGTTGCGGCAGGCACCGAACATCATCCTCGTGGGTGAAATGCGAGATTCAGAAACTGCTTCGATGGGAATCCAAGCATCTTTGACTGGACACTTAGTTTTTAGTACATTGCACACGAACGATGCGCCCAGCGCTGTGACGCGCATGGTTGACATGGGGGTGCCTGGTTATTTGGTCGCCAGTTCAGTCATCGCAGTCCTTGCGCAGCGGCTGGTTCGCGTGATTTGCTCGCGTTGCAAGCACCCCATGCAGATTCCCGAAAGCGTGCTGACCGATGCGGGAATTACGGCAAAGATGGCCTCCAAAGCCCATTTCATGAAAGGAAAGGGCTGCGGAAATTGCAGCAAAAGCGGCTATCGCGGGCGTCTAGGGATCTTCGAGCTGATGATGATCAACGCCAAGATTCGCGAGATGATTTTCCAAAGCCAATCTGCCGTGGAAATCAGGAAAGTAGCCATAAGTCAAGGAATGAAAACGCTTTACGTCGATGGAATCTATAAAGTGATCAAGGGAATTACCACTTTGGAAGAAGTCTATCGCAACGCCAAGCGGACGGAGCAGGACAACTTCTAATCTCGAGAATCAAGGAAATTTTCTGCCACCTTTTTGCTTTCCACTTCTGGTGCGCCAATAATCCCCTGCTTGGAAGACATTACTTTCATCTATCCCGTTTCCCAAGCAGGCAGAAGAAGGCAGATTGACCCGACAATTTTTCTGGAATTCTCTATTCATAGGGCCGCTGCGACAGGTTCTAAGCACCAGCAACCTTCCGGAACAGACATTTAGCAGATAGCCGTTGGACGAGTCTCTCTCCTCTAACGCTATTCCATAAAACACACTTTTCATCCCCTCCCCTGGCAGTTGCCCATGCGGCGGGATCCTGTTTGGAAAGACCGGCAATGGCCACGATTCTCATCGACAAACTTCTGCAAGCCTGCGTGAAGCAGGGGGCCAGCGATATTCATATCGTTGTCGGCCAGCCCCCCGTGTTTCGACTCCACGGCCGCTTGCGGAAGCTGGAAACCAAAACTCTTGAGCCGGACGACACGGTCGCTTTGATGAAGAGCATCGCTCCCGAACGGAGCCAGCGCGAGCTGCAGGAAAAGGGAAGTGCCGACTTTGGCTTCGCCTTCGGCGACATGGCTCGGTTCCGCGTCTCGATTTTCAAACAGCGCGGCAACGTCTCAATGGTGCTGCGGCAGATTCCTAACGACATGCTCACCCCAGGGCAGTTGGGCCTGCCAGACGTGGTGACCAAGTTGGTGCTCCGGCCCCGCGGATTGTTTCTAGTAACCGGGCCAACCGGCTCGGGAAAAAGCACCACGCTGGCCAGCCTGGTGAACTACATCAACGAGAACGTCGATCACCACATCATCACGATCGAAGACCCGATCGAGTTTTACCATTTCCACAAAAAGTCCACGATCAATCAGCGCGAAATCGGCGTGGATGTCCCCAGTTTCTCCGAAGCCATCCGCCGCGCCCTGCGGCAAGATCCCGATGTGATCCTCGTCGGCGAACTTCGCGATCTGGAAACCATTGAATCCGCCATCACCGCGGCTGAAACCGGGCACATTGTGTTCGGTACTTTGCACACCAACAGTGCCCAGGGAACCGTCAACCGCATCATCGATGCCTTTCCCGGCAACCTGCAGGATCAGATCCGCACCCAGCTTTCCACTTCGATCATCGGCGTGGTGGCCCAGACGCTGCTGCCGAAGATCAGTGGCGGCCGTATCGCGGCGTATGAAATTCTGATCGTCAATCCGGCGATCGCCAACCTGATTCGCGAAAACAAGACGTTCCGCATCAACTCGGCAATTCAGACCGGGGCCAAGTACGGCATGCAGCTCTTGGACGACCATCTCTTCCGCCTCTGGAAGGAAGAGAAATGCACGATCGAAGACGTCCTGTCGAGGGCCCACAACGGCGACGAGCTCGCCAAGCGGATTGTCAACTTCCAGCGAAGCGGCTTAGACGATCCACAGCCGATGAATCCCGAGAACGATCCCAACCAGGGGAAGCGCCCGCCGGGACATTAAGAAGGGGTCAGGAGTCAGGGAACAGGAGAGGACACTAACCCGCAGCGCAAGCGAGGGAAAGCACTCGAGACAAGCTATGGCTATCCGCAAAATTGGGCAAATCTTCGTCGACATGGGCTTCGTCACGGATGACCAGCTCGGGATGCTGCTGGAAGAGCAGCAGACCCGGCCCGGCACGCTGCTCGGCAAGATCGCCCAAGAAATGAACATGCTCAATGAGGAGCAGATCGTTCAGGCCCTCTCCGAACAGATGGGAATGCAGGTGGTGGAGCTGGGCGACATTGGCCTGTCGCACGACGTCCTCAAGAAAATCACCGAGTCCATGGCCCAGCTTTATCGCGTCGTCCCCGTCGCGTTCGAGGGGAACCGCCTGACCGTCGCCACTTGCGACCCTCAAAACATCGTCATTCAGGACGAGCTGCGGCAGATGCTGGGGTATGAAGTGCGGGTGGTGATCGCCACGGAAACGGATATCAAGAAAGCACTGGATCGCTGGTATTCCTCCGACAAGGACACCATCGAGAGCATCACCCAGGAGTTGGAGGATGATCCCGATTTCAAGAAGGCGATGGCGGCGGCGGCGACCGGCGGCGCGACCGACCTCACCAGCATTGAAGCCCTGGCCGATAGCGCACCGGTTCGCAAGCTGCTCAACATGGTGCTGCTCCTGGCCATCAAAGACCATGCCAGCGACGTCCACTTCGAGCCGTTCGAGGATGAATTCCGCATCCGTATCAAGGCGGACGGCGTGCTCTTCGAAATGGTCCCGCCACCGCGACATCTGGCCTTCGCCATCACCACCCGCATCAAGGTGATGGCCAACCTGGACATCGCCGAGCGCCGCCTGCC
>SXGT01532869.1_pt1 | contig 48140 bp, 29 predicted proteins | sample 3176221 | NCBI WGS metagenome assembly SXGT01 (sample SAMN11356862, study PRJNA531348) | freshwater metagenome | isolation source: freshwater sample F1-120 | place: China: Fuxian Lake, Yuxi | collected 2017-12-25 | reverse complement strand
GTACGAAACGAGACACTGGGCCTCGAGGGTGATGTTGATGACAAGGGCCAACGTGAACATGAGTGCGGTGCGCATGGAAGAGTCCTCCGGGGTGTTGGGAATCAAGTACCCATAGATGCGCCCTGGGCGACCTGCGGGCCGAGGTGCGCGCCGAGGCCGCCGGGGCGCTGGCCGCCTGCGGTCGCGCCGGCGAGCGGCTCAAGAGGCTGATGAACGACGATCCTGACGAGGGGGTCCGCCGCGCGGCCTCCGGACAGGGCGCGCGCCTCGGCCGCGCCGCACCCGAGGAGAGATTGTGACCGACCTGACCCTCATCGACTCCCACGCCCACCTGGACTTCAAGAGCTTCCAGCCCGATCTGGGCGACATCCTGGAGCGCGCCCGCGCCGCCGGCGTCGAGCAGATCGTGACCATCGGCGCCAGCGACGGCTTCGAGTCCAACCCGCGGGCGCTGGCCCTGGCCGAGGCGCACCCGCACATCTTCGCCGCCCTCGGCATCCACCCCCACGACGCCAGCGTCGCCTCCGAGGAGGTCATCGCGGCCGTCCGCGCGCTGGCCCTCGATCACCCCAAGGTCGTGGCCATCGGCGAGACCGGCCTGGACTACCATTACAACAATTCGACCCCGGAGGCGCAGCGGGCCGCCTTCCGGCGCTTCATCCAGGTCGCCCTGGAGCTCGACAAGCCCCTCGTCGTCCACACACGGGAGGCCGAGCGCGACACGATCGACATCCTGACCTCCGAGGGAGGGCGGGGCTGCGGCGGCATCATCCATTGCTTCTCCGGCACGGCCTGGATGGCCGAGCAGGCCCTGGCGCTGGGCTTTTACATCTCCTTCTCCGGCATCGTGACCTTCAAGACCGCCGTCGAGATCCACGAGGTCGCCCGCAGCACCCCCCTCGACCGCCTCCACGTCGAGACCGACGCCCCCTTCCTGGCCCCCATCCCGCACCGGGGCAAGCGCAATGAGCCCGCCTACGTCGCCCACACCCTGCGCTTCATCGCGGCGCTGCGCGGCATGGACCCCGCCGACCTCTCCCGCATCACCACGGCCAACACGCGCCGCCTCCTCAAGCTGCCGACGCCCTGAGGCCCTGGCCGTCGCAACCGCTCTCGAAGGCCGCTCAAGAACAGAGGTGCTGAAACACTTGAGAAGCGCGCTCAAAATCCCGATGATGAGTGCCAGGCCATTGAACCTCGAAGGAGCCCGCATGAAGATCTCGCGATCAACTCTAAAGCTCACGCTGACGCTGATGATGACCTGGACCCTCGCGCTCGCGGCGCTCTCCTGCGGATCGGATCCCGAGGAGCCCGGCGCCCCGACGGCCTGCCGCCTCAACAGCGACTGCGGCGCCGGTCTGCGCTGCGAGCAGGGCGCCTGCGTCGAGGCCCCGGCCTGCGCCGCCGGCCAGAGCTGCCCCTGCGCCAGCGACGTGGACTGCGGCCTCGGACAGGCCTGCGATCTGGAGGCGGGGGTCTGCATCGCGCTTCAGTGCCTCGGCGACGGCGACTGCGCGCTGGGCCAGGTGTGCCTGGGCGGCCAGTGCGAGACGGACGTGGCCGCCGATCGCGATCGGGACGGCGTCCCCGACACCGAGGACAACTGCCCGAACGACCAGAACGCCGACCAGGAGGACAATGATAAAGCCGACGGCGTCACCGACGGCGTCACCGACGGCGTCACCGACGGCCAGGGCGACGCCTGCGACCTGGACGACGACAACGACGGCCTCTTTGACGGCGCCGACAACTGCCCCCTGGCTCCCAACCTCGATCAGCTCGACCACGACGCCGACAGCCAGGGCAATGCCTGCGACCCCGACTACCAGGGCCTGCTGATCCTCGGGCGCCTCGACGGCCCCATCGAAGACCTCCAATGGAACGACAAGGCCCAGATCAACCTGACCGGCCCGACCCTGGCCCAGGTCTCCATCCTGGCCGACGGCTCCTTCCGGACCGACCCCGTCGACCCCGGCCTCTACGTCCTCGACATCGTGGCCGAGGGCCACGTCCCGGCCTCGAAGATCGTCAGCGTCGAGAACACCGACGTCGACCTGGGGACGATCGCGCTCCAGCTGGACCAGGAGGGCGACAACGCCGTCCCGCTGCGCGGCCGCGCCGCCCTGAGCGACGGCGCCGACCCGGCCGGGATCGTCGTCCGCGTCAAGTTCGAAGGGACCCTGCTGCAGACCTCGCTGACCGACTCCGAGGGCGCCTTCTCCTTGACCGCCGGGCGCCTCGATTACACCCTGGAGTTCGACAAGGTCGGCTACCAGCGGGCCACGGTCGAGCTGCGCTTCGATGAAGAGGAGGTGCGCTTCGAAGTCGAGGGCGAGCCGCTGAGCGACTTCGACGGGATCGTGCTGGCCGCCGACCTGAGCGCCACCGCCGCCGGACAGCTCGACAGCCCCATCGAGAACCTCGACTGGACCTCCATCGCCACCATCGCGCTGGTCGGCGACTCCAGGACGCTGGCGACCCTCCAGTCCTCCGGAGAGTTCGAGGTCGGCCCGGTCCGATCCGGCCTCTACGGCCTCCAGATCATCGCCCGGGGCCACCTGCCCAGCAGCCAGGTCGTCAACCTCGGCGCCGGCCTCACCACCCTGGAGACCATCCAGATGATCCCGGAGTTCGACGACCCCGACGCCGCCGTGGACTTCCAGGCCCGCGCCCTGCTCTCCGGCGCCACCAACCACGAGGGCATCGTCGCGCGCCTGCGCCTCGGCAGCATCGCCATCGCCACCACGCTGACCGACGCCGAGGGCGACTTCGGCGTGCGCACCTCCCGCTTCGACTACACCCTCTCGCTGGAGAAGGCCGGCTTCCTGACCCGCACCGTCGAGGTCGCCTTCAGCGACGCCCGCGACCGCTTCGAGGTCGACGGCGCGCCCCTGTCCGGGCAGATCTTCACCCTGACCCGCGAGCCGGCCGAGGGCCTCATCAACGTCACCCTCGACGTCCAGCCCGCCTGGATCCCGCAAGGCCAGCGGGCCGCCAACCTCCAGGTCTTCGGCGGCAGCTTCGCCGAGACCCGCCCCCAGGTGCTCCACAACCTCGGCGCCGAGGCCGAGAGCTTCACCGCCCTGGCCGACGGCGCCTACTTCGTCCTGGCCTCCCGCGAGGGCTTCTCCGCCCCCCAGAGCCTCGTCACCCTCGCGCCCGGCGGCCGCGTCGCCAACGTCAGCCTCCAGATCCAGCTCGAGAGCCTCGCCGAGGCCAGCCTCGATCTGGAGGCCGTCACCCTCGGCCTCGCGGAGCTGGCCGAGGCCAGCGCCCTGGGCATCGACCTGCGCTTCGCCAACCTCTCCGGCGTCACCCTCGACGGGGACCTGAGCGACCTCGACCTCGACCTGACCGGCGCGGACCTCTCCAACGCCGACCTGGCCGGCGTCGACCTGACCGGCGCCCGCTTCGGGCAGGCCAACTTCTTCGGCGCCTCGATGGCCGGCGTCTCCCTGGCCGACGCCACCCTGACCGGCGCCAACCTCACCAGCGCCGACCTCTCCGACGCCACCTTCCGCCTCGGCGACGACCCGCTTCCCGACCCGCCCTGCGACCCCGACGCCCTGCGCCCCTCGGCCTCCCTGGCCGGCGCCAACTTCGGACAGACCGACCTGAGCCGCGCCGACCTGCGCGGCGTGGATCTGGCCGGCGTCGACCTCTCCGGCGCACGCCTCCAGGGCACCCTGCTCGGCTCGGCCTGCCTGCGCGTCGGCACCCTGACCCTGACCGACCTGACCGGCGCCAGCTTCGACGCCGCGGACATGACCGGCGCCTCCCTCATCAACGCCATCCTGCGCAACACCTCCCTCAAGGGCGCCCGCCTCGACCGCGCCGGGCTGACCAGCGCCGTCATCGAGCTGGCCGACTTCGGGTGCCTCGATCCCGAAAACCCGAGCACCTGCGCCAGCTTGCGAAGCGCCAACCTCAACGGCGCCAACCTCGTCGGCGCCTCCTTCGTCGGCGCGGATCTGAGCGGCGCCTCCTTGCTCGGCGTCATCATGGGCAGCTCTCGCGTCATCCCCGACCTGCCCGACCCCCCCGAAGGCTGCCTCGTCCCCGAGGGCTGCGACTGGGACACCCTCTCGCTGTGCGATCAAGAACTCGATGAGGCCTGCACGACGCTCGTGGACGCCACCTTCGCCGGGGCCTCGCTGCAGGAGGCGCAGATCGTCGGGGTCATCTTCAACCGCACCGACCTGTCGGGCGCTGACCTCTCCAACGCCAACCTCCGCAACACCGTCTTCACCGAGGTCACCTTCGAGGGCGCCGATCTGTCGGGGGCCGATCTGACCCAGGCCACGCTGGTCGAGGAGGCCCTCGACGGCGTCACCTTCGACGGCGCCTCCCTGCGCAACGCCAGGCTCGGCGAGGCCTCCCTCGACGGCGCCAGCCTCGTGGCCTCCGACCTGAGCGGCGCCAGCCTCCCGGAGGCCAGCCTCGTCTTCGCCGACCTGACCGGTGCCGACCTGTCGGACGCCGACCTGTCGGGCGCCGATCTGACCGGGGCCGACCTGTCGGGCGCCGACCTGACCGGGGCCGATCTGGCCGGCGCCAACCTGACCGGCACCCTGCTCACCGGCGCGACGCTGGCCAACGTGAACCTGTCCGGCGTCGATCTCTCCGGGCGCGACTTCACCGGCGCGGATCTGACCGGGGCCGACCTGTCCGGCGCCAACCTGACCGGCGCCAACCTGGGCGCGAATCTGACCCGGACCAACCTGAGCGGCGCGGACCTGACCGACGCCAACCTCATCGGCGCCATCCTCAGCGGCACGGACCTGTCCGGCGTGGACCTCTCCCGCCGCAACTTCGCCAACCAAGGTCTCGACGAGGTCAACTTCGACCGCGCCGACCTGTCCGGCGCCATCTTCCGCGAGGCCTCCCTGATCAACGCCTCCTTCGTCGGCGCCGATCTGACCGGCGCCGACTTCACCGGCGCCAACCTCCTGGGCGCCGACCTGACCGGCGCGACCCTGCTCAACGTCAACTTCACCGGCGTCGACCTGTCCGGGCGCAACCTGACCGGCGCCAACCTCACCAGCGCCATCATGACGGGCGCCAACCTCTCCAGCACCATCTTGCTCTTCGCCACCTTCGCCGACGCCCAGATGGACAGGGTCAACCTCACCGAGGCCATCTTCCACGGCGCGCTCTTCCGGGGCGCCGACCTGACCGACGCCGACCTCTCCCGCGCCAACGGCGACGGCGCCGACCTGTCCCAGGTCACCCTCGACGGCGCCGACCTGACCGAAGTCCGCCTCTTCAACACCACCCTGACGAGCGCCTCGCTCGTCGGCGCGCTGATCGTCGACGCCTTCATGGAGCGCGCCGACCTCAACAGCGCCACCCTCAACAGCGCCACCCTCAACAGAGTCAACCTGACCTTCGCCGCCCTCCAGGGGGCTGAGCTCATCGAGGCCGCCCTGACCGACGTCCAGCTCCCCTTCGCCGATGCCACCGACGCCTCCTTCGTCGGCGCGACCTTCAACGGCGTCAACCTCACCGGCACCACCCTGGCCGGCATCAACGTCAGCTCCGTTGACCTGACGGGCATCGACCTGTCTGGCCGCGACATCTCCGGAGGGACCTTCCTCAACACCCGCCTGACAGGCGCCGACCTCTCCTTCGCAAACCTCACCGGCGCCCAGATGCGCGGCGCCAACCTCGACGGCGCGAACCTCTCCAACGCCCACCTCGACGACGCAAAGCTGGAAGACGCCTCGCTCGTCGGCGCCACCCTCTCCGAAGCTGGCCTCACCGGCGCCCTGTTGAGCGGCTCGGACTTCACCGACGCGATCTTGAACAGCGCCAGCCTGGAATCTGCCACCCTCAACAGCGCCAACTTCTCCGGCGCCACCCTGACGGACGCCAACCTGTCGGGCGCCACGGCGGCCAACGCCTCCTTCGTCGGCGCGACGATGAACCAGGCCCGATTCAACGACGCCATCTTGATCAACGCCGACTTCACCGGCGCCAACCTGGTCGGCGCCGTCATGGTCGACACCTTGCTCATCACCAGCACGCTCGTCGACGCCGTCCTCTCAGGCTCCAACCTCCAGCGCGTCGTGGCCTTCAGCTCAAACTTCGCTGGCGCCAACCTGACCTTCGCCGACCTCTCCGACGCCCGCGCCGAAGGCGCCAACTTCACCAACGCAAACTTCTCCGGCGCCTTTGTCATCGACGCCGAGCTCTCCGAGGCCGTCTTCTCCAACGCCAACCTCTCCGGCGCCCGATTCTCCGGCGCCGAGATGACCGACGCCAACCTGCGCGGCGCCAACCTCACCCGGACCCACTTCGTCCGGGCTCGCCTCGACTTCGCCATCCTGGACGACGCCGTCAGCGATCAGGTCGAGGGTCAGGTCGGCGACGCGGCCACCTTCGACAGCGCCGATCTGACCGGCGCCTCCCTCCGGAGGGCCGATCTGCGCAACGCCATCATGGATCTCACCAGCCTGCAGGCCGCCGACTTCTCCGGCGCCAACCTGCGCGGCGCCCGCCTCGTCTCCGCGCGCGCCGTCGCGGCCATCTTCACCGACGCTGACCTCACCGGCGTCAACGCCGCCTTTGGCGTCTTCGAAAACGGGAACTTTGACCGCGTCGACGCCACCGACTCCTCCTGGGTCAGCGCCTCCATGAACAGAATCACCATGATCGACGCCGACTTCGCCCGCGCTGAACTCGCCGACGCCAGCCTCAACGACCTCGTCGCCACCCGCACCAGCTTCCAGCTCGCTGGCCTCCGTGGGGCCGTTCTGGAGAGCGGAGACCTCGTCGGCGCCAACCTGAGCGGTGCCACCCTCACCGGCGCCACCCTCACCGCCGTCGATCTCTCCGGCGCCACGCTGCTCGGCGCCGACTTCACCACCGCCAACCTCATCCGCGCCAACCTGTCCCAGACCGCCGCCCGCGGCGCGGAATTCGTGCGCGCCGACCTGACCGACGCCATCTTGACCCAGGCCAACCTCGACGCCGCGACCTTCGCCGGCGCCTTCGCCACCGGCGCCGACTTCACCGGGGCCATCCTGACCGACACCACCTTCGGCGAGGCCAACCTCGCCCGCGCCCTGCTCGTCAACGCCAACCTCACCGGCGCCAACGCCCGCGCTGCGATCTTCGACCTCGCCGACCTGACCGGCGCCACCCTCATCGACGCCAACTTCGACCTCGCGCTCCTGAGGATCGCCAACCTGAGCGACGCCAACATGAGCGGCGCCAGGTTCGAGCGCGCCCTGCTTGTCGGCTCCAACCTCGACGGGGCCACCCTGGAGGACGCCTTCTTCGTCCAGGCCGACCTCTCCGACGCCGTCCTGACCAACACCCAGATGTCCGGGATCAACCTGACCGACGCCTCCCTCAATCGCGCCAACCTCGGCGCCTCCGTCATGCTCGACGCCATCCTGAGCGGCGCGAGCCTCCAGCGCGCCTCGCTCGTCGGCACCAACCTGCGCCGCGCCATCGCCAACGGCGCCGACTTCAGCCGCGCCTCCATGAACTCCATCAGCCTCATCGACGCCGTCGCCCCGCGCGCCAACTTCACCGAGGCCAACCTCCAGAGCGCCAACCTCACCCGCGCCAACGTCTCCTCCTCCGACTTCTCCGGCGCCTTCCTCCTGAGCGCCATCTTCACCGGCGCCAACACCCAGGGCATCTTCCTGCGCTCCGACACCATCTGCCGCGACGGCCGCACGGAGGCCCAGTTCCCCCGCTGCGGCTTCTGATACGGAACCACGCTCAAGCCACTCCCATGTTGGGCCACCAGGATGCCCAGGATGACAGTGGTTCAAACGTGGTTCCGTATGAGCCCGCCGCGCCCCGAACCGCCGCTCGCGCCGCGAGGCCAAAGGCAGAGCGCGGGCGTGGGCCTGAATCGACCCGCCCGAGGGCGCATCTTGTCTTGAGGGTGGTCCGTGGGGGCCGCCGGAATTCGACGCGGGTCAGGGGCGGTTGGGAGCCATTGCGCCGCGCAGGGCGGCCTTGCCTTCTTCCGTGAACTCAGCCCAGAGGGTGCGATCCGATTGCGCAAGCCCGTCGAGGATAGGGGAGCGCTCGTCGTCGACGTAGACGCGCCGGACGCGGTCGATGTCGACAAAGAGCCCCAGCATGGAGGCCTCGATCCGGGCGCTCTCCAGGATGTAGACCTTGTTGAAGTAGGCCGTGCACAGGTAGACCCAGGTGTAGCTGTTGCGCCGCTGCTGCCGCTGCTCCTCCCGCTGGGCCTGGAGCGCGACCTCGTGGGCAGAGCCGCCCTGCTCGGCCGCCTCGATCAGCGACGAGAAGTCCCGGTTGATCGCCCTGTAGATCTCCTCGACGAAGGTCTTCTCACCCTTGAGCTCGATGTGGATGTCGGGCAGGCGCAGCACGAACTTCGTCTTGTGGCCTTCGCTCATCTTCGCCCCCGATCACACCCTCGCGGCCCTTCGTGGTATCTTGATCCCCGGCGATCGTGCCCACATCGGCCCCCCGTGTCAATCAAGGTCAAGAGGAACCATGCGCCTGCGAGCCTTTGACATCCTCGGCATCCTGGCCGTCACCTCCTGGATCGGCTGGATCGCCTTCTCGGCGCTGACCGAGGGCGGCGGCCTCGAAGACGTCGAGCGCCTGGAGATCAGCGACCAGGAGCGCAAGGACGGCTGGCGAGACGGCGTCGAGTGGCAGGGCATCTACCTCAAGGACCAGAAGGTCGGCTACATCAAGATCAAGAAGTGGCGCGAGGCCGGCGACCAGGGCGAAGTCCACCTCATCGACAGCGACATGATCCTGCACCTGACCGTCATGCGCACCCGGCAGAAGATCAAGACGAAGACGCTGGCGCGGCTGTCGCCCGACATGACCCTGGAGTCCTTCGACCTCCAGATCACCTCCGGCCCGGCCGACATGCGCATGACCGGGACGGTCGAGGGCAACACCGTCACCATGCGGATCGACAGCGGCGGCGGCGTGCAGACCGAGACGATCACCCTCAAGGAGCCCCCCAAGCTCTCCCTCTCCCTCAAGCCCTTGCTGATGCGCGAGGGGCTCAAGGCCGGCGACAAGCTCTCGACGCGCTTCTTTGACCCGGCCTCGCTGACCGAGCGCGAGCTCGTCATCACCTACAAGGGCCCCGAGAAGATCAACATCATGGACCAGGAGGTCGAGGCCCACCACTTCGTCCAGCAGATGGGCGGCATCCAGCTCGACCTGTGGACCAACGGCATCGGGGAGGTGCTGCGCGAGAACCTCCCCATGGGCCTCGTCGGGATGCGCGAGGCCGGCGTCGAGGCCCGCTACGGCGTCATCGCGGGCACCATCTCGCCCGCCGAGGACGTCATCGACGCCGTGTCCGTCATCCCCCACGGCTCTCCCATCTCGACCGCCGCCGTCGACCTGAGCCTGGAGCTCTCCGGCCTCTCCTTCGAAGGCCTCGATCTCGACGGGGGACGACAGCGCTGGACCCCCGCCGACGCGGCGCAGACCAGCGGCCTCCTCCACCTCCAGGTCGAGGCCACCGCCGGCCGCCCCCTGACCCTCGGACAGCTCGCCGACCTCGACGCGGTCGCCGGCGGCGACGCCGCCCTGATCGAGTCGCTGCGCGCCAACCTCAAGCCCGAGATGATGATCCAGTCCGACGACCCCAGGATCCTCCACCGCGCACACCTGGCCTCGGGCACCAGCCCCTCGGCTCTCCACGAGCGGCAGGTCCTGGAGGTCGCCCGGGACATCTCCCAGTGGGCCTACGAGGCCATCGCCAAGGAGAGCGTCATCGGCGTCCCCAGCGCGCTGGAGACCCTCGAAACCCTGCGCGGCGACTGCAACGAGCACACCACGCTCGTCGTGGCGCTCCTGCGCAGCGTCGGCGTGCCGGCGAGGCCAGCCGTCGGGATCGCCTACCTGCCTGACCGCGGCCGCTTCTTCTACCACGCCTGGGTGGAGATCTGGGCCCAGGGCTGGGTGGCCATCGACCCGACCTTCGGCCAGTTCCCCGCCGACATCGGCCACGTCCGCTTCGTCAATGGCGGCCTGAGCGAGCAGATCGAGATGTTCCGCGTCATCGGCCAGCTCCAGATCGATCACCCCTTACCCGCGCCCCAGAGCACGCCGCCGCAGGCGACCCCGTGAGGTCGTCGCCCGCGCGGCCAGGACCACGCCGCCCCCGCGCGGCGACCCAGGAGGATCCATGACACAGATCGCCGCCGAGCCTGCGCCCGAGCCCATGGTCGAGATCATCGACCTGCGCAAGGTCTACGGCGACTTCGAGGCCGTCAAGGGCCTGGACCTGCGCGTGATGCCGGGGGAGGTCTTCGGCTTCCTCGGCCCCAACGGGGCGGGCAAGACGACCAGCCTGCGGATGATCACGGGGCTGCTCAAGCCCTCCAGCGGCATCGTCCGCATCTGCGGCCGCTCCATGATCGACGATCCCGTCGCGGCCAAGTCGCTCATCGGCTTCATCCCGGACCGCCCCTACATCTACGAGAAGCTCACCGCGGTGGAGTTCCTGAGGTTCGTCGGCGGCTTGCACGCCATGGAGCGCAAGCGGTGCGCCCGGCGGATCGAGGAGCTGCTCTCGCTCTTTGACCTGACGCGCTGGGGCGGCAGCCTGATCGAGAACTTCAGCCACGGCATGAAGCAGCGCCTGGTCATGGCCGCCGCGCTGCTGCCCGGCCCCCGCCTCCTCGTCGTCGACGAGCCCATGGTGGGCCTCGACCCCCAGGGCGCCCGGCTCATCAAGCAGATCTTCCGGCAGGTGTGCTCCGACGCCGGCATGACGGTCTTCTTGAGCACGCACTCGCTCGACACCGCCGAGGAGCTCTGCGACCGCATCGCGATCATGCACCACGGCGAGATGGTCAGCCTGGGGACGCTCGCGGAGCTGCGCCAGAGGGTGGGCCAGCCGGGGTCGAGGCTGGAGGAGATCTTCCTGCAGATCACCTCCGAGGAGAAGGCCGAGGAGGACAGCGCGATGATCCGGGGCATCACCCACGAAGCCGAGGGGGCTTGAATGGTCGGACATCTCTTGTGGCCGAAGTGGCGCATGCTGCTCAACGCGCCTCGCTCGGCCGACATCGGGCGTGGCAAGGCGCTCTCCTTCGTGGTCTTCGGCCTGGGCGTGTGGCTGTCGATGCTCTACGCCTCCTGGTGGTTCCTGGGCCGTTGCCTGACGGTCGAGCCCATCGGGGAGCTGCTCGTAGGCCGCATCCTCTCCCTGGCGCTGATGATCGTGTTCAGCATCTTGTTGTTTTCAAACGTGATTACGACTTTTTCAACCTTCTACCTCTCGGACGACCTCCAGCTCCTGATGTCGCGGCCCATCCCGCCCGACGCCCTCTACACCAGCCGGCTGCTGGAGACGGCCTTCCTGGCCGGCTGGATGCCGCTGCTCTTCTGCCTGCCGCCCTTCGTGGCCGCGGGGCTGCTCTTCGGGGCGAGCTGGGTGTACTACGCGGCCCTCGTGGCGGTGCTGGCCCCGATGGTCGTGATCGCCTCGGCGCTGGCCGTGCCGCTGACCCTGGCGCTGACCAACGCCTTGCCGGCCCACCGCACCCGCGACGTGCTGATCTTCCTGGGCGTGCTGGTCGTGGTGATCGTCTTCATCATGTTCCGCGCCATCAACCCGGAGGAGCTCTTCAACCCCGACCGCTTCGCCAACACCATGGAGCTCTTCGCCTCGCTCCAGGCGCCCAGCTCTCCCTTGCTCCCCTCGACCTGGGCCTGGGAGGCGCTCTCGCCGCTGCTGCGCGACGAGGAGGGCTCGCCGCTGCGCCACCTGGCCGGCCTCACCTCCACCGCCGCCGCGCTCTACTTCATCGGGGCCTGGAGCTTTAGGCGCTTCCACTTCTCCGGCTACACCAAGGCCCAGGAGGGGCGGCACGCCGGCAGCGGCCTGGAGCGCGCCGCCGGCTGGATGCGCGGCCGCAGGCTGACCGGCCCCGAGGCCGCCCGCCGCGCCCTGGCCCGCCTCTCAAGCCGCAGCGGCCCCCTGGACACCCTGCAAGAACTCGTCGCCAAGGACGGCCGCGTCTTCATCCGAGACACCGCCCAGTGGTCCCAGCTCGTCCTGCTCGGCGCGCTGGTGGTGATCTACCTGTTGAACTTCCGCTACTTCCGCACCATGGGGGAGGGCGGGATCATCGGCCCGATGGGCCTCTTCGTGCTCAACATCGGGCTGTGCGGCTTCGTCGTCGCGGCCGTCGGGGTCCGCTTCCTCTTCCCCGCCGTCTCGCTCGAAGGCCGCTCCTTCTGGCTCATCAAGTCCTCGCCCTTGACCATGGACAGCTTCTTGCGCGCCAAGTGGATCGCCGGGGGGCTGCCGCTGCTGGCCCTGAGCGAGGTGCTGACCTTCCTGTCGAACCTGATGATCGGGACCCCGCTGGCGCTCACGCTCGGCGGCGTGGTCGTGATGCTGGCCATCAACGCCGGGATCTCGGGGCTGGGCATCGGCCTCGGGGCGCTCTACCCGCGCTTCCACGTCGAGAACGCCGCCAAGATCGCCTCCGGCTTCGGCGGCATCCTCTACATGATGGCCAGCCTCCTGCTCGTCACCGTCACCATCGCCCTCGCCTTCGCCCCCTCCTGGGTGGTCTTCCACCTCACCCTCGACGGCTCCTGGGGCACGGACGGCCGAGGGCTCGCGATCGCGGCGGCCTGCCTCGTCGGCCTGTTGGCGCTCCCCCCCCTGGTCGGCCTGCTCTTCGTGCGCCTCGGCGCCAGGAGCCTTGAGCGGCGCTGATCCCCTCAGGGTCGAGACCCCTCAGGGTTGAGGCCCCTCGGGCGAGGAGGCCAGCCAGCGCGCCAGGGCCTCCGGGCTGGAGGACATGATCTGGTGGACGAGCGCCTCGCGCCCCTCCGAGCGCAGCCTGTCCCGCAGCGCCACGCGCTCTCCCTGTGTCAACCCGCGCCCCAGCCGCTCTTGCGTCACGAGATCCAGGAGCTGCTCCTGCCCCTTCACCTCGCCTTCGGCGTGACCTTCGGCGTGTCCTTCGGCGTGTCCTTCGGCGTGACCCTCGGCGTGACCCTCGGCGTGTCCTTCGGCGATGGCGGTCTCGCGCTGTTGGCGCTCGTACTCCCTGAGCCAGGCGATGTTGTCGATGAACTCATCATCAAGGTCGGTGCGGCTGTCTTGTTGCTTGTTCTCCACGGCGATCCTCCATCGCATGACAAGGGCCCAGAGCGCCTCCAGGGTCTTGTCGCCTTCTTTGCGGTCAAAAAGCTCTTTGAGCGCGCGCTGTTGGTGGTGTCCCCGCCCGAAGAGGCGCAGCACCATCGTGTCGTCGTTGATGGGGAGCTCGCTGACGACCAGCAGCCCCAGACAAAGCCCCGAGGCCATGCGATACAGGCCGCTGGGCGCGCTCTGAATGTCGGGCTCGAAGCCCATCTCGGCAAGGGCGCCCGTCGGCACCCCAGGGCTCAGAACCCAGGTCATCACCCGCTCAGGGGCCGACCTTGAGGGGCTCAACCTGCGGCTCAAGGTCAAGCCCTTCTCCACCTCGGCCCGCAGATCGTCGGTGCCAGGGGTCTTGCGGTAGATCTCCAACAGGCAGCGCTTTCCGAGCAGCGAGCTCAGGAGCCCGATGAGGGGCGCGGCAGGCTGCTGCGAGGACACGAACCACACGTCTGCGTGTTGAGGGTCCGCGTCGACGGGGTGCTGGCAGCGAACCTCCCCACGGTCGGCCAGGATAAGCTCGAAGGCGTGCTTCGAGAAGGCGTCATGCCGCGCCCTGGGTCCTCCATCATCAAGTCTCAACTTCACCCCTCCCCGTTGACTCGTCATCACACACACGCGCCGATGAGCCTCCCTCGCCCTGACCGGCGAGTCAACAACAAAATGGAGACATTTGAGCAGCCCCGGTGGCCCCCCGCAAGGCAACCGCCGGCAAGGTCGCCGTCAATGGTGGCAGTTTCAATCTTGTATTTCTGTTGGTGAGGTCGTCGAGCGAGTCTGGGTCGCTCTGATCTGCTTCAGGGGGTGGCGGGGCCGCCCAGGCGCGTGAGCCAGAGGCGCTCCAGGGCGTCGGCGAGGCGGCGGACGCGGAGCGTGGGGGTCTGGGCCAGGGCGTAATCTTCGATCTCGATCAGGCTCTCCCCCGAGCCGCGCCGGGTGGGCTCCTGCTTGAGTCGGCGGACGGCGGCCAGGAGGCCAGCGGGGTTCTCGGGCAGGGGGTCGTCGCCGCGCTCGATGGCCGCCTGGAAGCGCGCCCCGCCGACGATCCGGGCCTCGATCTCGTCGGCGCAGCGGAGGTCGGCCTCGGCGGAGCGGACCTGGACGCGGAGCACCTGCGGCCCCATCGAGAGGGTCTGGAGGATGTGGGTGCCGGACTCGCCCTCGAAGGCCTCGCGGACGCAGAGGCCGACGATCTTGAGGACGGCGCGGTCTGGGCGGGCGGCGATCAGCGCCTTCCAGTCCTTCGCGCCGTGCTCCAGGTGTCCCCGATCCGAGCGCCAGCCGGCGCAGCCCTCCAGCTCGCCGCGCCAGCCGGCGTAGCCTTCGAGCAGGCCTCCCATCAGGTCCATGGCCTCGGGATCATGGTCGTCGCCGGCGCCGTGGCCGACGCGCAGAAGGTCAATAAAGACGGCGTGTTGCGAGGGGTCGTGGACGAGGGAGAGCGCCCGCTTGAGGAAGCGCACCTCGGCCAGCGCGGCCAGCAGGGGCTCGCGCTCCAGGCGCTCGGAGAGCTGGAACATCATCCTCGGATCGAAGAGGCGGACGTTGCGCGCGCGGTTGCGGTAGTCGACCCCGCGCTCCAGGCGGGAGAAGTGAAGCACTTCGAGCATCTCGGGGTCGTCGGCCTCGCCCTGGGCCTCGATCATGGCGTCGATCATGGCGCTGAAGTCGCGCACCTGGGTGCGCATGGCGTCGAGGTCGTAGATCTTGTCGGCGTGGCCCTCGCGCCCGAGGTTGTGCAGGCGCAGGTGCTCGCGCACCAGGGCGCTGAGGCGGGCGAGGTCTTCGGAGTCGACGATCTGGCGCAGGAAGCCGGCGGCCTCGGGCAAGAGGGCCTGGAGGTCGGGCAGGGGGGCGTCGAGCAGGGGCTCCAGGGCCCACTCGACGTCGAGGGCGTCGGCCTCGGTCAGCGGCTCGGCGTGGATCATGAAGGCGCCGTCGCGGACGTAGAGGCGCAGGACCTCCATGGCGGCGAGGCGCCGCCCGGTGACGTGGTCGGCCAGCAGGGTGCCGATCTCGGCGTCGAGGGTGCGCTTGAGGGATCGGGCGCCCTCGCCGGGGACGAAGCCGTCGGCGACGATCTTGTCGATGACCGCGTCGCTGGCGCGCTCGACGAAGATGCGCCGCTCGGTCAGGCCGCGGCGGGTCAGCAGGCGACCCAGCTCGCGGGCGGCGACCTGGGCGGCGGCGGGTCGCGAGAGGGGCCGGAAGGGGACGATCTGGTCGATGCGGTTGAAGAGCTCGGGGGAGAAGAAGCCCTCGACGGCGCGGGCGACGTCGTGCATGACGGCCTCGGCGCTCTGGCCGAAGCCGACCGGCTCGCGGGCGCGGGCGCCGAGGTTGCTGGTCATGACGATGACGGCGTGGGTGAAGTCGGCCGTGTTGCCGGCCGCGTCGGTCAGGCGGCCCTCGTCAAAGAGCTGCAGGAGCAGGCCGAGGGCGCGGCCGTGGGCCTTCTCGATCTCGTCGAGCAGGACGACGCAGAAGGGCTGGTCGCGGACCTGCCGGGTCAGGAGGCCCTCGGGATCGAAGCGGTCGCCGACGAGGCGGGCGGCGGCGCCGGGGTGGTTGAACTCACTCATGTCGAGGCGGATCAGGCGCCTGGGGTCGCTGTAGAGCTCGGCGGCCAGGGCGCGGGCCAGCTCGGTCTTGCCGACGCCGGTGGGGCCTGTGAAGAGGAAGACGCCGTAGGGGCGGCGCGGATCGGTCAGGCCGGCGCGGATGCGCAGGATGAGGTCGGTGACGGCCTCGACGCCCTGGGGCTGGCCCATGACGCGGGCCTCGAAGCGGGCGCGCAGGGATTGGGGGTCGAGGGCCTCGGAGGGGGCCAGCAGCGAGGCGGGCAGGCCGGTGCGGGCCGAGAGCAGCTCGATGACGGCCTCGGGGCCGATGCCGATCTTCGGGTCGGTCCAGGTCTCGGGGTCGGGGCGCTGGCCCTTCTGGTGGGCCTCGGCCTCGCGGGCGAGGCGGCGCAGGGCGTCCAGGGCCTTGCCGGGGAAGGCCTGTCCGGTCAGCAGGGTGTCGGTCATCTCCAGGGCGGCGCGCAGGCACAGGGGGTTGAAGATGACCTTGTGGCGAGCTTCGAGCAGGCGGGCCTCGCCGATCATCATGCGGAGCGTCTCGGCCTGGGTGGTCTCGGGCAGGTTGACGCGGGTCAGCAGGGCGGCGAAGGAGGGGGCGTCGTCTTCGAGGCGCTGGAGCTGCGCGGGGGTGCACTCGCCGATGAGGATCAGCTCGCCGCGGCTGATGGGCCCGCGGAAGAAGGCGGCGAGGCTGCGGTCGCTGTCGCGGGTGCGTCCGAGCTGGCCGAAGGCGGCCAGGTCTTCGATCCAGAGGATGACCTTGCGGGCGCGGGTGTCGTCGAGGATCTCGACGCAGCGCTGCTCCCAGTCGCCGAGGTACTTCATGCCGGCGATGATGCGGCTGCCGCTCAGGCGCCAGACGGCCCAGGCGCGGTCGAGGTTGCGGTGCGTGCGCCAGTCGTCGGCGTCGAGCATGTCGGCGACGAGGCGGTTCAGGGCGATGGTCTTGCCGCAGCCGGGCGGCCCGACGACGAGGGTGGAGCGCTTGCGGGGGCCGCACAGGGCCTGCTGGAGCTGCTGGCGGCAGGGCTCGCGGGGGGCGCCGAGGGGCAGGAGGCCGTCGGCGGCGCGGAGGCTGAGGTTCAGGGCGAGGCGAGGGAGGACCTTGAGGCCCTTCTTGCTGGATCGCTTGTCCTTTTTCTGGATGGGGTCGGCCTTGAGGTCATCCCAGAGGGAGGCTTGCTCCTTGGGGAGCTTGTCGAGCAGGCTCCTGGGGTGTGCGGTGAAGGCGAGGGTGCGGAGCTGGTCCTTGGGGGGGGCCTTGAGGTCTTCGATCTCGTGGTCTTCGAGGGCGGCCCAGGCCCTCTGGAGGTATCGGGCGGCCTGCTCGTCGAGGGGCTGGTCGGGGTCAAGGGGGAACCACTCTTCCTGGCGGTGGGGGTGGTAGGCGACGAGGATCTGGTCTTCGGCGTTGGCCCAGCGGGGCTCGACGACGATGGGGAAGAGGCCGGTGATCTTGCGCCGTCGGCCATCGGCGCGCAGGGAGAGGGAGAGCCTGGCGCGCTCCAGGCGCATGCCGCGGGACATCTGGAGGATCTCGGTCTCGACGGGGTGCAGCTTGCCGATGTCGCGCTTGAGGCGGTCGGCGATGGACTGCTGGATCTTCATGGGGCTGCGGCCGGACTTGCGGATCGTGTGCGGGCCGAGGCCGAGGGTGATCCAGTCGAGGTCGCCGTCCGCGCGGGCCTCGTAGATGGGGACGGTGACGTTCAAGGCGCCTCCTCGGGGGTCTTCTTGAGCCGGTCTTCGAAGAGGATCAGGCGGTCGCGCTCGCCGTGGCCCTCGTAGAGCATCAGGTGCTCCAGGGCGGTGGTCTCGAAGTGCTCCCAGTAGCGGCGGGTGTCCAGGGGCAGGCGGCGCTTGCGCGCCCCGATGTCGATGATCAGCTCGCCGTCCTTGAAGGCGCGGACGGCCTTGTGGCTGCTCAGCTCGTTGAGGTTGGGCGGCGCGGGGGGCAGCAGGCCCGGATCGAGCCACTCCTTGGGCGTGAGGTCGATGCGGGGCGAGGCGCAGAAGACGCGCAGCCACGCCGGCTCGCTGTCCTGGGGGCCGGGCCAGCGCTGCAGGCCGGCCTCAAGGGCCAGCAGGGCGCCGGCCAGGGGGCCGCTGGCGCGCAGCAGCAGGTTGCGGGACTTGCGCTCGGGCTGGCCGAGCCAGCTCCTGATCGCGTCCGGGGAGCGCGCCGGCCCCCAGCGGCAGCCCGCGTGCCACTCTTCGAAGGGCGCGGGCTGGTCGCCGTCGATGTGGATCTCGACGGCCCAGCCGCGGCGGTGGAGGTCGTCGAGCAGGGGCCGCAGCCATTGATCCAGGGCTCGGTGGCGGTCGGGCTCCTGGGCGATGAGGCAGATCTGATCGCGGTGGGGCTCCACGGCCATCAGGACGCCGAGCAGGCCGAGGCGGAATCGGGCAAAGGCGGCCTCGGCGTCGGGCAGGAAGTCGGAGGGGTCGGCGCCTTCGAGCAGCGCGGTCTGGGCGATCTCGTCGAGCATCTCGATCTCCTCGCGCAGCGCGGCGATCTTCTCCCAGAGCGCGTCGAGGCGGTGGTGTTCGGCCTGCAGGAGCTGGAGGTCGCGGGCGGTGCGGCGCTCCGTGGCCCCGCCCTGCCCGGCGCTGAGCTGGGCGACGAGGAAGTCGAGGCGCTCGCGCACGCGCTCGACCGTGTCGAGGGAGAAGCTGTCGCCGACGTGCCGCCGCACCGCGCTGATCGAGAGCGCCCCGCGCAGGTCCTGGCGCGCGGAGCGGCCCCGGCCGCGGGTGACCTCGAAGGCCAGCCCCTCGATCACGTCGCTGGCCAGCAGCTGGCCGCGGGGGGCCTCGGGCTCGCCCTCGACGCTCACGCGCACCATCCCCTGGCGGGCGGCCGCGCCGAGCCGCCCCATCAGGCGCGCGGCGGGGTTGACGAGGCGGGCGTCGAGGTGGCGCCGCAGCGCCCTGGCGCCGTAGACCGGGTCGTAGCCGCCCTCAGCCAGCCTCTCGAGGGCCTTGTCGCTGACCTCAAGCTCGACGCCCGCCTCGATAAAGCCGCGCCGATCCCGGAGTTTTCGCGTCGCCATGCGCGCGACATCGAGGATCTCGGCGCGGTCCAGCGCCGCGAAGGCGATGATGCGGTCGAGGCGGCCGACGAACTCGGGGCGGAAGTGCCCCTGGACCTGCGCCTCATAATGATCGGCGTCGCTGACCTGCGCGCGGCCCATGCCGATGGCGGGGCGGCGGTGCCCGGCGCCGAGGTTGCTGGTCATGATGATGATCGCGTTGTGGAACCACGCCGTCCGGCCCCGCGCGTCCGTCAGGCGCCCCTCGCCGCAAACCTGGAGCAGGAGGTCGAAGACGGCGGGGTGGGCTTTCTCGATCTCGTCGAGCAGGACGACGCAGAAGGGCTGCTGGCGCACGCGCCGGGTCAGCAGCCCCTCGTCCGAGCCGACGCCCTGGATGAGCCGGTCGGCGGCCTCGGCGTCCATGAACTCGCTCATGTCAAAGCGCAGCAGGCGGCGATCGGAGCCGAAGAGCAGCCTGGAGAGCGCGCGGGCAAGCTCGGTCGTGCCGACGCCGGTCGGGCCGATGAAGAGGAAGGTCGCCAGGGGCTTGCTGGCCGGCTGGAGCCGCGCCTTGATGACGCAGAGGGTCTGGGCGACCCGTTGAATGGCATCATGTTGGCCGATCAGCTCCCGGCGCAGCCTCTCCTCGATGACCTCCTGGCGCAGCGGGGCGTCCTGGCGCAGCAGGAAGGCCGGGATCCCCGACTGGACGCTGAAGGCCTCGAAGACCTGGGCGGCGTCGATGGGCGGCCAGGAGCCCTCCGGCGCGAGGCGGCGCTCGCAGATCCCCCGCAGATCCTCGTAGAGCCGGATGGCCTTGCCGGGGAAGGCCTGGTAGGGCAGGTAGCGCTCGACAAGCTCGATCAGCGGCGCGACGGCGTCGAGGGCGAGGTTGGGGCGCTGGGGCTCGTGGGCGTGGGACCAGGCGATGCGGGCGCGCAGCGCCTCGGCGGCCTCGTCGGCGGAGAGGGCTTCGAGGGTGACGCGGTGCAGGCAACCGAAGAAGCCAACGTGGCGGCCTTCGAAGAGGTCGAGGGCCTCGGGGGTCAGCTCGCCGACGAGGCGGACGCGGCCCTCTTCGAGGAAGGGCTTGATGGCGCCGGCCATGTCGACCTGGCCGTCGGCCTGATCGCCGAAGAGGTCGCCGAGGTCTTCGAAGACCAGGACGGCGTCCAGGAGCTCGGCGGCCTCAAGCACGCGCCGCAGCCGCGCCTGCCACTGCCCCATGCCGCTCATCCCGGCGATGAGCTGCGCGCCCGAGGTGGCGAAGGCCAGCGGCGCCCCACCGCCGGCCCGGGCCGCCCGCAGCCAGCCGGCCAGCAGCGCGCTCTTGCCCGCCTGGGAGGGGCCGACGAGCGCGACCCCCAGGCGATCGGCGCCCTCAAGCAGCGGCGTCAGCACGCTCATGGCCTTCTGGCGCCCGACCAGCGCCGGCGCCGGCTTCGACGCGGCGCCGGCGTGCAGCGGGCGGCCGATGGAGGTCAGGATCTCGGCCGCCTCCTTGCGCCGCTTCTTGTCCTCCAGCTCTCGCCGCAGGGAGCTGGCGCGGCCGCCGCCGCCGTGATCCTGGCGCTCGACCTGGGCGGTGATCGTCCGCAGCGACCAGCTCCGGGGCGGCAGAAGGTCCATCCAGTCTTGCGGGCTGAGCTCGCCCGCGGCGGCGACGCGCACGGCCTCGGCGCGGATCGCCGCGTCGAGGTCTTCGCGCTGGGCGACGTAGAAGGTGTGCCGAAGCGGCAGGATCACGACCCAGGTGTCACGACCCGCCGGGATGAGCGCGCAGGCCAGCGAGAGCGGCGTGGCGATCTGGAGCCGGTGGGGCAGGTCGTCGCGGGGGATGATCACGTCGACCTCGCGCAGATCGACCTCGGCGGGCAGGCAGAAGCGCTCGATCTGGTCCGGCGGCACCCGCGCCAGCCAGGCCCCCAAAAAGGCGCTCTGCTCCTGCAGGCTCTCCCCGGCCGGCCCCCAGCTCACCAGCGAGGGGTCCGCGACCGGGAAGGTGATCCAGCTGCCGTCCCACAGCTCCTTGATGACGACGTGGATGTCGAGGTTGAGGGTGGCCGCCTCGCGCTTGTCGCTCTTCGCACTCATGGGTCGCTCTCGGGGCATCGGGAAAAACTCACACAGGGGTAGCGACAGCCCTCTGGCCCGTCAAGGGCCGATCGTGAGACCGGGCCGCCGCGATGGACGCCAGGGCGCCCCTCCATCGCCCGGGCGCCGCCACGGGCCGCCTCGTCGATCGCCCGGTTCTTGATCTGCCGAGCGCAGATGGTATGACCTTGAAGACCCCACAAGCACGGAGGCGAGCATGTTGTCGGAGTTTCGCACGAAGAAGATCACCCGAGAGTTCAAGCTTTTTGACGCCAACCACGACGGCAAGCTCGGCCTGGAGGACTTCGAAGTGGCCGCCGCGCGCCTCGTCGAGGCGCTCGGCTGGCCCGAGGGCGACCCCCGGAGCGCAGACCTGCGCCGGCAGCGCGCCATGATCTGGGAGGAGATGTGCGTCGCGGCGGACTTCAACCAGAGCGGCCAGATCGACCTGGAGGAGTACCTGTCCTTCTACAAGCGGATGACCGAGGAGATGGGGCCGGACCCCGAGTCGGCCGCGCCCTGGTTCCGGCGCGTCTGCGCGGTCCACGCCGAGAGCATCGGCCTGGGCCGCGCCGTCGACTTCGAATCCTACGAGCGCTTCATCCAGGCTCACGGCCTCGACATCGACGCCCGCGCCAGCTTCGACCGCCTCGACCTCGACAGCAACGGCCTCCTCGACCCCGAAGAGTGCGTCCTGCTCTGCCTCCAGTTCTACCTCGCCGAAGACCCCGCGCTGCCCGGCAATGCCCTCTGGGGCATCATCTGAGCCTGTCGCACCGCCGCCGCCGCCGCGCCCGCCTCGACAAAAATTGGAGTCGCTGCGGGCACTTGCGAGAGTCCTCCGAGGATCTTCAGCGCCCGCTCAGATGGATGAAGACGCCGTAGCCCGCCTCGGCCAGCCGCGCGCGCGCCTCGACGAGCGCGCCCTCTTCGAGCGCGAGCAGGACGGCCATGTCCCCGCCGCCGGCCCCCGAAGGCTTGGCCACGACCCCCTCGGGGCAGGCCGCGGCGATGGCCTCGTGCTCCGGCGTCCAGATCGGCGCCCCGGCCGCCCGCCCCATCGCCGCCAGCCGCTCTCCCGCCGCGGCGGCGGCCTCCAGCACGCCCGCGCCGTCCCCACGGACCCAGGCCGCAGCCCCCTGGCGGCTGACCTCGACCAGCCCCTCCAGGATCTCGACGGCGCGGGCCGAGGCGCTCACCGCGTCGATGAGCGCGCGGGTGTCGGCCTCGCGCCCGGTCCACACGGCGGCCAGCGCCACCGGGCGGTCTGCGGCGCGGACGGCGACGCCCCCGTCCTGGGCGCGCTCGAAGATGGCGCACTGGCGATCCGGCGCCCCGCTCCCCGGCAAGGGCGGATCGGTGAAGAGGCACGAGGTCGCCACGTCGGCGCCAGAGCCGCGCCCCCCCTGGGCCTCGCGGTGGCCCTCCTGGGCGGCGTCGTGAACCGCGCGCGCGTCCTCGACCCCCGCGGCGAAGGCCAGCGCCCGCGCGACGACGGCGGCCACCGCGCCGCTGGAGCCGAACCCAAGCTTGAGGCCCCCCTCGCCCAAGCCCTCGGAGCGGACGGTCAGGGTCAGATCGCCGCGCGGCGGCCCGAAGCGGCGGCGGCAGGCCCGATCGACGCAGCCGACCACGTCGATCTTCGGTGGCCCCTCGAAGCCGGGGCTGCGGTAGCGGAAGAGGCCAGATCCCTCGGGGTCCAGCACCGCGACGCCGCGCTGTCCACCCGGGGACGGGGCGATGACGGCGGGGGCCCCGCGCAACACCGCCCACTCGCCCAGGACGAAGAGCTTTCCGGGGGCAAAGAGCTTCAGTTCCAAGGCTTTGGGCATGATCTCCTCCGCGCCTGTCGCCGGCTCAAGGCGCGCCGAAGGGGGCGCCTTCGGCTTGTAAGAGGCTCAGCGGGGTGATCGGGCAGCCGGACTGGACGTGCGCGAAGATCCGCCGCACCTCGGCGCCGCGCAGCGGCAGCTTGTCGAGCTCTTCGAGCGTGACCCAGGCGGCCTGGAGCGAGTGCTCGTCGGGCTCGGACTTCGGCGGCGTGTCGTCGGCTGGCCGCGCGACGAAGAAGACCCGACACCGCGCCGCGCCCTCGGACCAGGGGGTGTGCTCGATTCGAAAGATGCCCTCGATGACGACCGGCACGCCGCTCTCCTCAAGCGTCTCGCGCCTCGCAGCCTCCACCCAGGACTCGCCGGGCTCGACGCGCCCCGCAGGCAGATACCAGAGCTGGCCGTGCTTGCGCTCCTGGACCAGCAGGAAGCGCCGCCCGAGGCGCACCACCACCAGCGCGAAGGACCATGTCGGGATGGGCAACCTGGACATCAGGAGGGCCTCCTCGGTGAGCGAGCGCGGGGCGCCCTGCGATCAGGATGGAGGCTCGCGCGCGCCGTGTAAATAGGTGCGCGGGCAGTGCACTCCACCCCCACACTCCACCCCCTGTCCCCCTCCGAAGGGCACTGCCCTCGTTCCACGAGGAGGGGGGACGCTCGTATAACGGACACGGTGGTTTGCACTCCACCCCCTGTCCCCCTCCTCGCTGCGCAAGGGAGGCAGTGCCTCTCGGGGGAACGCTCGTAGTACGGGCAAGGTGGTTCGGGGACGCTCGTATTACGGACACGGGTGGATCGGGTCCCGCCCCGACGACATCACGACCCGCCCCAGGCGGCCAGTGATCCCGGCGATGGCTCCTGCGGCCCGCCCCCCCGAACCACCCATCCCGTAATTCAAGCGTTCCCCCTCCTTCCGGAGGGAGGAGGGGGACAGGGGGTGGAGTGCGGGGGTGGAGTGCGGATCAGGCCGTCGCCTTGCCTTCCCACGCGCCGCTGTGGAAGCGGTGGAGCAGGACGGCGGACAGGACGACGATCTCCAGAGTCAGGCCGAGCCACGCGCCCACCGCCCCCAGCTCCATGAAGACGCCAAAGACCCAGGCCGCCGGCACCATGATCAGCCACGCTCCGGCCACCGAGGCGATCATCGTAAAGCGGGTGTCGCCGGTGCCGTTGAGGGCGCCGGTGGCGGTCATGGCCACCGCGTCGAAGATCTGGAAGATGGCCGCGAGGAAGAGCAGCTGGCGGCCGATCTCCATCACGCGACCGTCGTCCTGGAAGAGCCCGATGAGGGCGTCGGGAGCGAGCCAGAAGACCAGGCCCGCGACCCCCATCACGGACACCGACAGCTTCAGCGCCGATCGGAAGGCGCGCCGCGCGTGCTCGACCTGCCCGGCCCCGATGTACTGCCCTGTCAGGACGCTGGCCGCCTCCGAGATCCCGTAGCCCGGCAGGAAGCTCAGGCTGATGATCTTGATCGCGATCTGGTTGGCGGCCAGCTCGTCCTCGCCCATGCGGGCCATCATCGCCGTGAAGACCGCAAAGCTGCCCACGCCCATGACGTAGCGCACCCCGATGGGCAGCCCCACGTTCAGGAGCCGCCCGACGAGCTGTCGATCGGCCCTGGCCCCCGCCCGGTCGGCGCGGCGCACGAAGTGGACCCCGATGACGACCATCCCGGCCGCCGAGGCCAGCACCGTGGCCAGCGCCGCGCCGCGCACCCCCATGGCCGGGATCGGCCCGACGCCGAAGATCAGCGCGAGATCGAAGGCGATGTTGAGGCCGTTGGCCAGCAAGTTGACCTTCATCGGCGTGCGCGTGTCCCCAGAGCCCTGATAGTGGTTGCACAGCGCGATCGTGACGAACCAGAAGGGGGCCGACAGCACGTGGACCTCGAAGTACTCCGTCGCCAGCGCCTGGATCTGGGGCGAGCCACCCATCAAGGCGAAGATCGGGCGCCCCAGCGCCCCGAGCGAGAGCACGAACAGGCCAAAGATCAGCCCGAGGGCCACCCCGTGCCACGCCACCTGCGCGGCCACCTCTCGCCGGCCCGCGCCGATGGACTGGGCGGTGACGATCTTGATGCCGTTCAGCGCCCCGAGGAAGAGCGCGTTGATCAGGAAGGAGGCCGTGGTGCCCAGGCCCACGGCGGCCAGCTCGGTCTTGCCGACCCAGCCCACCAGCAGCGTGTCGGAGACGCCCATCGCGGTGGTGGACAGCATCCCCACCACGATGGGCCACGATGTATGGACGATCTCTCGGAAGCTGCCCGACGCGTGGCCGGACGATGACGACGTGGATTCCATGGCACACCTCATGGCGCCGCCCGAGCGCGCCATGAGGCATCCAACTCATAAGTCGTTGATCTGCAACGTCTTATGAGTTGGCGCTGGCGAGCGCTTCGGCGGCAGTGTCGCCCCGGCGCGCGTCAGGCGGGCCGGGGAGAAGGGTTGGGAGGGATCCTGCGGCGTCGAGAGGGCGCGCGGGCGCGCCCGAGGGGATCGTCGCAGGAGGTGGAGTGCAGCTCGGGTCCTCGGGGGTGGGCTCGTCGCGCGTCAGCGCAGAGCGCACCCGTTGGAGAGAGCGCAGCTTGGGGCAACGGGGCCAGCGAAGGCGAAGCCGACACAGGACGCACCGCCGCCGATGGGGGCAATCATGATGGTCGTGGTCTGCTTGCTCATCGAGGCTCTCCTTGCCCCTCGTGGGGCGGCGTGTGGCCTTCGGGAGGCGAAGGCCGAGGCAGGAGTTAGGCACGGCCGCCGGGCGGCGCAAGGCGATTTTTCAAGGGTGCGGCGCGGATCGAAGGCGAGAGGGGAGGGCGGGCGAGGGGGGGGGTCAGGGGATCAGGGCCCTGTCGGAGATCTTGTAGAGGGCCTCTTGCTTGGAGATGACGCGCTTTTGCAGCAGGTAGAGGATGGACTGGTCCATGGTCTGGCAGCCGACGCTGATGCCTTGCTGGAAGGCGGAGGGGATCTGGTGGGTGGCGCCGTCGCGGATCATGGTGCGGAGCTGGTTGGTGGCGACGAGGATCTCGGCGGCGGCGGCCTGGCCGGAGCCGTCGGCGCGCTTGAAGAGGGCCTGGCTGATGACGCCGATGAGGGTGCCGGCGAGCTGTTGCCGGATGACGGCGCGGCGAGCGGTGGGGAACATGTCGACGATGCGGTTGACGGTCTTGCCGGCCGAGCCGGTGTGGAGGGTGGCCATGACGAGGAAGCCCATCTCGGCGGCGGTCAGGGCCAGGGCCGTGGCGGCCTGATCGCGCAGCTCGCCGACCATCAGGACGTCGGGGTCTTCGCGCAGGGCGTCGGTCAGGGCGGTGCGGAAGGAGGTGGCGTGGGCGCCGATCTCGCGCTGGCTCAGGTAGGCCTTCTTGCGGGTGTGGACGAACTCGATCGGGTCTTCGATGGTGATGATGTGGGCAGGGCGGGTGCTGTTGACGTGGTCGATCATGGCGGCCAGGGTCGTGGACTTGCCCGAGCCGGTCGGCCCGGTCAGCAGGATCAGGCCGCTCTGGTGCTGGGTGAAGCGGATCAGGGTGTTGGGCAGCCCGAGGCGGGCAAAGGGGACGACGGTGGCCGGCACGAGGCGGAAGACGCCGCCGAGGCCGGTGTGGCTGACGAAGTAGTTGCACCGGAAGCGCGCCACGCCCTCCCACTCCCAGGCGAAGTCCAGATCGCCGCTCTCCAGGAAGTCCTCGTAGCGCTTGGGGGAGACGAGCGCCTGGAGGTACTCCTGGACGACCCTCTGGGTCAGGACGGGGAACTCCATGTCGATGAGATCGCCGTGGAGGCGCAGCTTCGGGCGAGCGCCCTCGGCCAGGTGAAGGTCGGAGCCGCCGCGGGTGGCGAGCTGGTGCAGGAGCTGGTGGATGCCCTTCACTGCAAGGTCCTCCCCTCGTCGCTCAAGAGGGTGGCGGCCATCTGGGCCGAGAGCAGCTTCTTGCCCTTGAGCTCGTTGACCGAGTCCTCCCAGGTGATCATGTCGGCGCCGCGGCCGGTCTGGATCAGGCTCTGGATCTGGTGCAGCTTGCGCTGCCGGATGCAGTGGGCGAAGGCGCCGTTGTTGAGCATCATCTCCACGACCGGCACCAGGCCGCGGGGCGAGCGCACGAGCTGCTGGACGAAGATCCCCTTGAGGGCGTCGGCCAGCGTGCCGCGCATCTGGGCCTCCTCGTCGCCGAAGGCGTCCAGGACGCGGGCGACGGTCGTCTCGACGCTGCGGGTGTGCAGCGTCCCGATGACCAGGTGGCCGGTCTCGGCCGCCGTCAGCGCCACGCGCATCGTCTCCATGTCGCGCATCTCGCCGATGACGATCACGTCGGGGTCCTCGCGCAGCGCCGCCTTGAGCGCCGAGGCGTAGGAGTCGGTGTGCATCGAGACCTGGCGCTGGGTGACGGCGCCCTGCTGGGGGGAGTGGATGAACTCGATCGGGTCCTCGATGGTCACGATGTGCAGCTTCCGGGTCAAGTTGAGGCGATGGATCAAGGCCGCCAGCGTCGTGGACTTGCCGCAGTTGGCCGGGCCAGAGAGCAGCACGAGCCCCTGATGGAACTCCAGCAGCCGCTCGATCCCGCGCGGGAGGTTGAGCTGGGCCAGCGTCGGGATCTCGGGCGGGATGATCCGCATGGCCGCCGACAGCCCGTGCTGCGCCTTGAAGACGTTGATCCGCAAGCGGTATCCGCGCTGGAAGTTCGGACACAGGTTGACGGCGCCGTCGCGCTGGAGCACGCGCTGCTGCTCGGGGCTCAGCAGCACCTTGAGCTCGGCCTTGAAGTGCTCCTCCGGGATCGCCGGCGCGAAGCCCTCGACCAGGGTCCCGGAGATGCGCATGAAGGGCGGGTGGCGCGAGTGCAGGTGCAGGTCCGAGGCCCCGGCCTCGATGGCCTTGATGATGAGCTGGCTGATGCCGCCCGTGGCCGCCATCGGCTGCTGGGCCTGCTGGGCGAGCTGCGCCTTCGGGGCGCCCTGCGTGCGGCCCTTGTCGGCCTTGTCGGCCTTGTCGCCCTTGTCGGCCTTCTTGCCGCCGCCGGCCTTGAGGTCATCGATCGCCTTCTCGAGCGCGCGGCCCTGGTCGACGCTCAGAACGCTGAGCGAGACGGCCACCTCGATGGGGTCTCTCTTTCGCCCCTCGAACTGATGAAAGTCGAGCACGAGCGCGGCCTGATCGCTGCTCAAGAAGCCTTGCTCGACCACCATCTGCCGGAACTGTTCTCGTTTGTCTGACACCGCCCCTCTGCCTTCGAGCGCCCCCTCGACGGCGACCGCAGCGGGCCTCGTGGGTCGAGGGATCGAGGTTGTCGAAAAGGGTCTCAACTGCGGCGACAGTCTCACACACGGCCGCGGAGGCGTCAATCGGCCTGCGCTCTGACCTCAGGGCCACCGCATCAAGACCTTGGCGCCGACGGCCTCAAGAACCACGCCTGAGCCCCAAGGAGGGCTGCCCGGATGGGAGCCTCAGGCTCAAGGAATCCTGGCCATGAGGGCGAGGTGTTCCAGGTCCACCTGGCGTTGGGCGAGGTGTTGCTTGTAGGTGCGGCGGTTCTTCGTGCACACGAGCGTGTGAGGGTTACCCTTTCGAGAGGTCGTGCAGTCCATGTCCAGCCTCGCGTTCAGGATCTGGCTTTCGAGGTGATCGCGGCGATCCTGGCGGGCTCTGAGGTGCCACACCTGTTCGGTGGGGCTGGTCATGAACGCAGCCAGCCCCCGACAGTCCTCGCACCGGCACTTGAGCGCGGCGGTCTGCTGCGTCCAATCCGAAGGTTCTTCAAGAGGTTGGGCCACCCTGGCGTCCAGCCACGCCGAGCACGCTCGCTGCAGGTGTCGCACCAGCGCGCAGGCCAGAGAGGAGATCGGGAGCTGCTCAAGCAGGGCGCAAAGCGCCGGGATGAGCGCCTGATCGACGCCGAAGACTCTGGGGTGGTCCGTGATGTGTCGCGCCGCGCGCTCGCTGATCTCGGGCTCGTCGAGTTCGATCAGGGCCGACACCAGGACGACGACCAGATCGCTGATGACCGTGTCGGGCTTACCCCACGCGTTCGATCTGGGCACGTCGCGGTGCTCCCTGGGGAGCTTGGCGACCAGAGCGCTGGCCACGGAGAGCTGGGCGCGGCGGAGCGCCGCGTCGTCCTCGGGTGCGTCGCCCATGGCGCGCAGGAGTTTCGCGCAGGCCAGCGCCCCTGCGGGCATCTGCCGCGTCACCAATGCCTCCAGGGCCGGACCGGCGGCCTCCCAGCCCAACGACCGCGCGCTGGCGAGCAGCGCCTCGATCTCACCCTCCTGGAGCGCGTCGCCGGACATGACGCGGTCGATGAAGCGCTCGATCAGCGCAGGCTCTCCGAGCGCCACGAGCGCGTCGAGGATCTCGGATCTGCACTTCTCCTCGCCCCTGCGCCATGATCGGGCCATCGAGGCGCCCTCCGACGCGGGCCAGGTGTCGATGAGCGCGGCGCACAGCGCCAGGGCCTCGTCGCGCTGGGGATGCTGCGGGGCCGAGCCCGCAGCTCGCCACCCGGCGACGAGCGCCTTCAGGTGCGGCACCGACACGCCAGGCCCTCCGCTGATGAGGTGCGCGTGTCGGCGCGGCGACGGCCACATCACGAAGGCCGCGCGGCGGTAGGCCCGCGTGAACGACGCCCCCTCGTTGCCCGTGGCCTCCATGAAGTGCAGCTCGTCGGGCTTCTCGTCCTGCAGAGCGCCCGGCGGGCACAGCTCCGACTCGTCGAAGCTCAGCGCGCCCATCGGCCTGAGGCTCCCGTCGTGTGAGCGCCACCCCTCGATCCTGAGATCGCGCTCGTAGACCTCGCCGGCCTCCAGGTCGTCCTCGTCCTCGTCCCAGCGCCCGCGGCCATACCCGTCATCGTACTCGGCGACGCCGGACTCCTCGATGGAGACCATCGCCAGGAAGAGGTCGCAGTCGGCTTGCGCGGCGGCCTTGACCAGGACCTCCCCCACAGCCCGATCCTTGTTCTTGAGGCCCGAAAAAGACAGGCCATCGAGGGTGTAGGCGTGATCCAGCAGGCAGAGCAGCTTCTGGGGCTCACCGCCGCCCTGGGGCCAGGCGCGCAACGCGGCGGCGACCTGCCTGACGGGGCTTTCTTGATCAGGCGGCCCCAGGGGCCCGTCGGGCGACCGGCGCACGAGGTTGTAGATCAGGCAGAGCCGGTGTCCCGAGGTCAAGGGCTCAAGCTCGTGGCGGCAGTCGGCGTAGAAGGCGCCCCAGGACACCTCCGAGATCGACCCGCTGCGCAGCGCCAGGCGCTCTTGCTGCTCCGCGTGCCGCACGACGAGCGCCCCGCCCTCGAACACCGACGGCAGCACCACGACGAGCGTGGCGAACATGCCGGGCGATTTTTCCGTGTCGCGGTGTTCGGTGAAGAAGTCGCCCGGCTCGTAGAGCAGCATCTTGTAGAGCTCAGCGTCGATGGTCCCCTTGACGCCCAGCTCTTCGCGCACCTGCGCGACGATCTTCGCCATGGTCTCCGGCCAGACATCCCCGTCGAACTTGAGCTGGGAGGGCGCCAGCTGCCACGCGCGCCGAACCTCTTCATCCAACAGGGTCTGATCCCCTCGCCCATAAGGCGCGCGCTCAGCCACGGCGGCCAGCGCCTCAGCCTGCACGGGCAGCAGCGGCATCGCGATCTGCCCCACCCCCTCGACCTTCAGGTCGGGCAGCGGGGTCCGCAGGGTCCCGCTGGCGCAAAAACACCCAGGCCGCTCGACCTCCGCCAGAAGCGCAGATATCTGTGAACTCAACGATAACATGAACATCAGCCCTCCCCGGCGTTCAGCACCTCGATGATCCCCGTCGTACTCCAACGCGCCGCGCCCGGCAAGCCGTCAACCCGCGGACCGCGCGATCTCGACCGGGAGCCTGGATCTCAGGGCGTCGCGCTCGCGCGTGTGGGCGCCTCGGCCTCAACTCGGCCTCGGGTGCCTCGGGGATCGCGTCGCGCTCGCGCGTGTGGGCGCCTCCGACGACCTGTCGCCGCGGCCAGGTTGCGCCCGCGCGCGTTGGCGCCTACCCTGTTGAGGCGGTGGCGCACCCAACCCTTCCTGACGGAGACACCTGCCCATGACGCACACTCAGCGCACAGCCTCTCTGGGGCTCCTGATCGCCCTGATCCTGACCCCATCGGTGGCCAGCGCCGACCTCTTCACCTTCTGGGCCGCAGGCAAGGGCAACACCTTCAACGGCTCTGGAGACCTCTTTCAGAACTTTGACAACCGCTTCGGCGGCGGCGCCGAGGCGGGCATCGAGATCGTCGGCCTGGACATCTTCGGCGAGGCCGTCGTCCTGGGCCTCGATCAATACCTCTTCTCCGCCAACCTCGGCCTGGACTTCTCCGTCGGCGACGACATCCGCCTGACCCTCGGCGCCTTCACCGGCCCGCTCTTCTTCCTCTTCCCCGAGCCCGAGGAGGCCACCGGGGCCACCTTCAGCGGCCTGTCCGCCGAGCAGCAGCTCGCCATCGAGCAGCAGTTCGGCTCCATCGAGGAGGCCGAGGAGCAGTTCAACCAGTTCTCCGAGACCGAGAAGGATCTGAGCCGCGTCGCCGTCGGCTACAACATCGTCCGCGCCCGCGCGGACGTCGACGTTCGGCTCGCCCCGGGCATCTACCTCGGCCTCACCGGACAGGCCGGCTACCACCTCCTGCTCAGCGGCGAGGAGATCGCCGCTGGCGCCAAGAACGAGGCCGTCGAGGGCTTCGCCAAGGACAACAACCTGCCCGACGAGGTCACCGAGGCGCTGCGCAGCGCCGTCGGCGCCGAGCCCATCGACAAGAAGAACCTCGAAGGCTTCAACCTCGAGGTTCAACTCCACCTGCGCATCGAGCTCGGCACCTGACCCCTCGCCCCGCGCCGTCCAGGGCCGCGCAAGAGACGATCATGAAGAGCCCCTCCCATCTCCTTGAAAGCGCCGCCAGGCCCCTCGTCGGCCTCCTCGCGCTCGCCTCGCTCTTGCTCATCGGGTGCGGCGAGAGCGCCGAGCCACGACCCGAATCCGAACCCGAGCCCGCCGCCGAACCCGAAGGCCAGCCTGAAGCCGAGCCCGTCGCGCAGCCCGAGCCGCAGCCCGAAGGCCAACCCGAAGGCCAGCCCGAAGGCCAGCCCGAAGGCCAGCCCGAGGGCAACCCCGAACCCGAAGTCCAGCCAGAGCCCGAGCCCGAGCCCGAGCCTGAACCCCAGGTCTGCGCCCGGAACCTGGACTGCGATCCGACCTCGATCTGCGAGCTTGAGGCGGGCACCTGCGGCGGCTCGGGCCTCTGCGAGCCCAGGCCGATGGCGTGCGCCGACCTCGCCTCGCCGGTCTGCGGCTGCGACGGCAACACCTACGAGAACGACTGCCTCCGCCAGGCCGCCGGGGTTCCCCTCGACCACGACGGGGCCTGCGACGTCATCGCCTGCCTCGAGGACGCGGGCTGCCCCGCCGAGGACGTCTGTGACAGGCGCTCCTGCGGCGCCGAGCGCGAAGGCCAGTGCGTGCGCACCCCGGAGGCCTGCGACGCCGTCTTCGAACCCGTCTGCGGCTGCGACCGGGTGACCTACACCAACGACTGCGCCCGCATCCTCGCCGGCGCCGCCCTGGCCCACACGGGCGAGTGCGAACCCGGCCCCCCCGCCTGCCAGAGCGCCGACGACTGCTTCGAAGGCGAGCTTTGCGAGTGCCAAGGGGACCAGTGCGGGCGTGGGATCTGCGAGCCGCGCCCGAGCGCCTGCAGCGACGACGTGGTGCCCGTGTGCGGCTGCGACGAGCGCACCTACGCCAACGACTGCCGGCGCCGCGCCGCCGGCGCCTGCCTGCTCCATGAGGGCGCCTGCGTGCCCGAGCCGGCCACCTGCGGCGGGATCCTCGGGCGGCGCTGCCCCGACAGCCAGATCTGCGACGTGACCGTCCTGAACGCCTGCCGCGGGAGCGACCTCCCAGGGATCTGCGTCGAGCCGCCCACGGCCTGCCCGCGCATCCTCGACCCCGTGTGCGGCTGCGACGGGGTGACCTACGGCAACGACTGCGAGCGCCTCCGCCAGGGCGTCCAGAAGGACTACGACGGCGCCTGCGAGGTCACCTGCGGCGGGCTCCTGGAACGTCGATGTGAACAAGGTCAATACTGCGATCTACCTCCAGAGAGCTGCGACACCCCGAACTCACCGGGCCTTTGCGTGACCCAGAACCAGGACTGCCCGCTCCTCGTGACGGATCCCGTCTGCGGCTGCGACGGCAACACCTACCCCAACGACTGCGTCCGCATCGCGCGCGGCGTCCAGAAAGACATCGACGGCCCATGCCCCGAGCCCTGCGACACGCGCGGGAACGAGTGCAGCGACCGGACGGACTTCTGCGACCTGGCCGTCGGCACCTGCGGCGCCCGCGACCGCTTCGGCTTCTGCCAGGAGCCTCCGTCGACATGCCCCCCGCTGCTCGATGAACCCGTCTGCGGCTGCGACCGGGTGACCTACCCCAACGACTGCGAGCGCATCCGCGCCCGCGTGACCAAGGCCAGCGACGGCGCCTGCCGCTGACGACTCGACCCCCGCGCGATCAGCGGCGTCAGCGGATCGCGGGCTCTGTCCCGGTGGGCGCGGCCCCTCGACCCCCGCGCGATCAAGGGCCAGCGCCTCCGCCTCAGGGCGCCGCCAGGAGCCGCCCGAGGCGATCGAGGGTCGCCGTGTCGAGATCCGCCAGGACGGTGTCGATGAGCCATTGCAGATCCTCGTCCTGCCGCCTGGAGGCCAGGAAGTCGAGGATCATGCGGTAGCTCATGGCGTTCTGCTCCGGCTCGGCGTACATCGCGCGCCGAAAGACCTCGACCCGCTCCAGCGCCTGCTCCAGACCGTTGAAGGTGGCGCCGAGGGCGCGCTGGGGCCGCACCACCAGGAGGCTGCGCAGCACGGCCATGTCGGCGCGCATGAGCGCCTCCGGGTCTGCGCCGCTCAAGGCGCAGAGCTTGAAGAGGTGATCGGTGGCGGTCGTGATCGGGGCGAAGGTCCGGGTGCGCACGAAGCGCCGCACGCGCAGCGTCGCCAGCACCACCACGTCCCGGCGCAGCTCCAGCAGCTCAGAGGCGAGCTGCCGGGCCTCCTCCGGCGCGTCAAGCAGCGCGTCGAGCCAGTCCGACAGGCAGCCCAGGTTGGCCCTCAGCGCCGGATCGATGACCCTCATGCCGCTGCCGTGGCGCACGTCCACCAGCCCCATCTGCTCCAGCCGCGCCACGGCCCGCTGGGCCGTCGGCACCGTCACGCCATAGTCCCCGGCCAGCGCGCGCAGCGGCGGCAGCAGCTCCCCAGGCTTGAGCTCGCGCCTGAAGATCGCCCGCGACAGCGATTGGACGAGCTGGTCGACGAGCGTCTTCTTGATGAGCGGGGCGGGGCGTTCCATCGGTGACAAGGTCTCTGAACCCTCCGTGTTGACCAACTCGATAAGTGTACAACACAACTTCGAGGCGACTCCACCGCCCTCGAACAACTCCACCCTCGTCCCCCCCCAAGGCGACCGATCCTGGCACCCCTGGAGTTTCTCCGACTCGCCCCTCTGCGCTAGACTGTCCCAGGCGCCTCGCCCGGCGCCCTCATCGAGGAGACATGATCCGACCACCTCTCCCCTTGTGCGGCGCGCTGATCGCCGCCGTGGCATTGTCCATCGGAGCCTGCGGCCCTGGCTCGACCCCGGCCACGACCGAGGCCACCGTCAGGCCGCACACCTCCACGCGCCCCGATCCCGTCGAGGCGCTGACCGAAGAGCCGGCCCCCGCCCCGGACACCTCTGCCCAGGACCTCGCCCTCGTCGCCGCGGCCACGGGCGAGGCCCAGCGCGCCGTCGAGGTCAGCCGCCGCTTCGCCGCCCCTCGCCTCTGGCGCTGCGATCCCGCGCAGGTGAAGCGCTTGACGTCGGCCAAGGGCTTGAAGTTGTTCGAGAAAGAGAGCGACCGGCTCTCGTCGGCGCGGTGGGAGGGCAGCGCCCAGCTGCGCCAGCGGGTCCCCCAGGACGCCGATTACTGGCGCCGCATCCGCTGGGGCTACGTCCAGCGCGGGATCTGCGATCCTGAGCGCTTCGTCCTCGACGGGATCGTCGAGGCGCGCTTCGCTGGCGCCGCCGTCTGGACCCACGTCCAGATCGCCCCCCTGCTGTCCAGGATCGAGGCCCGCTTGAAGGCCTCCGAGCAGGGGATGCCCGCCTTCAACTCCGTCAGCTCCTTCTCCCCGCGCACCGTCCGAGGCCCCTTCAAGCCCTCAAGGCGCCTGTCCAACCACGCCCTTGGGCTCGCCGTCGACATCGACCCCGCCCTCAACCCCTACCTGTCCGGGCGAGAGCTGGCCTTCATCGAAAAACTCACCGGCGCGCGGATCGCGCGCTCGGCCTCGATCGACGCCGGCGAGCGCTGGGACCAGCTCGACAACGCCAACAGCCTCTACCGCGCCCGCATCGGCCCCTGGCTCGACAAGATGGAGGCCGGGATCGCGGCGGCTCGCCAGAAGAAGGGCGGCCAGGCCCAGGCCCGCCGCCTGGAGCGCGCCCTGGAGGCCGTCACCGGCAACCGCAACCTCATGCGGGCCGCCGACGACGGCTTCCTCTCCCTGCCGAGGCACTTCGTCGTCGAGATGGAGGCCGCGGGCCTGACCTGGTGCACCGACTTTGGCCCCGGCGCCGACCTGATGCACTTCGAACTGCGCGGCCACAAGCCCTGAGCCCGGTTGTCGGCGAGGCCCCGCGTCACCTTGTTGTCCCGATCGATTTGAACCGCACGCCGTTTGGGGTAGTGTTCTTGATGAGAGATCCAGAGCCACCCCATCGACGGAGCCGAGAGCGCCACCTCATGCTCAACAGAGTCACCCTCACCCTCGCCGCCCTCGCCGCGCTGATGGCCCCCTCGGCCGCCGCGCTCGCCCAGACCGTCATCGAGCCTGGCTTGAGCGTGCAGCGCGTGGTCACCGGGATCCCCATCAACTCGCCCTTCGGCATGGACGTGGACCCGGCCACCCGCAACCTCTACTTCCTGGCCGACGCCGGCCGGGCCATCTACGTCCTTGAGCCCGGCGGCGCCCTTCGGCCGATCGTCTCCAACGTCGGCGCCTACGGCGACCGGGAGGCGGACCTGCGCCTCGGCCCCGACAACCTGCTCTACGCCATGGGCGCCGCGCAGGGCGGCGTGGCCTCCATCGACCGCTTTCGCCTGGACGGCTCCCGGGTCGCCCCCGAGCACTTCCTGCTGGCCGGGGCCCTGAGCGCCTACGGGATCGACTTCGACTGCCGCGGACAGCTCTATGTCAGCGACAACACACCGGAAATCACCCGCATCGGCCTGGACGGCTTCATCAGCATCTTCAGCGAAGGCTGGAGCGACGTCGACGAGATCGAGCAGGCCCCCGACGACGCCCTCTTCGTCCACCAGGGCTCCGATCGCAACCGCGTCTACCGCGTCGGCCCCGACGGCACCTTCGCCCTCTTCCTCCAGGGCCTCAACAACGTCACCACGGGCGCCTTCGACTGGGGCAACCGCAACTACATCGTGGCCGACACCACCGACGGGGTCCTCTTCAGGCTGCGCGACCTCAACGCCGATCAGGTCATCCAGCAGAACGAGATCTCCACCATCGCCTCGAACCTCGGGCGCATCGGGGACGTCGCCTGGGGCCTGTCGTCCCAGAACCTCAACACGGCCTCGATCTACGTCGGCAACCCGGAGCTTGGCCGGATCATCGAGATCACCGGGCTCGTCCAGCCTCCCAACGGCGTCATCAACTGCGGCAACCTCATCGACGACGACGGCGACGGGTGGTGCGAGTTCGGCTTCGACGCCAACCGCGACAGAGACTGCGAGGACCCCTTCGAAGAGCAGCCCCAGGGCGACTGCGATGACTCGCGCCGGAACGTCAACCCCGACGCCACCGAGATCTGCGACGACAACGACAACGACTGCAACCCCGGCACCCCCGACGGCATCAGCGATCCCCTCAGCAACCGACCGTGCGACGGCACCGACCGCGACCTGTGCCTCGAAGGCGTCTTCTCCTGCGCCCCCGGGCGCGGCATGATCTGCACCGACGCCACCGGCGACAACGTCGAGCTCTGCAACCGCCAGGACGACGACTGCGACCCCGGCACCCCCGACGGCTCCGGCGCGCCCGGCTTCGGGGAGGCTTGCGATGGCAATGACTCGGACCTGTGCCCCGAGGGCGTCCGGGCCTGCAATGGCCAGGCGATCTTCTGCAACGACAACACCTCGGACACCCTGGACGTCTGCGACGGCCAGGACAACGACTGCAACCCCCTGACCTTCGACGGCCAGACCGACCCACGCCGCGACGAGCCCTGCGACGGCCCGGACGAGGACCTGTGCCCCGAGGGCACCTTCGACTGCGTCAACGGCGTCCCCCGGTGCGACGACGCCACGGGCGACAACGTCGAGATCTGCGACGGCCAGGACGACGACTGCGACCCCAACACCCCCGACGGCGTCGACGAGGACACCTTCGGCCAGGCCTGCGACGGCCCGGACGGCGACCTGTGCCCCGAGGGTGAGATCGTCTGCGTCGGCGGGGCCCTCTTCTGCGACGACCCCACCGGCACCACCCTGGACGTCTGCGACGGGGTGGACAACGACTGCGACCCCGACACCCCCAACGGCTCCGGCGACCCCCTCTTTGGCACCGACTGCGACAGCAATGACGAGGACGCCTGCGCCGACGGCGCGATCGTCTGCAATGGCTTCAACCTCGTCTGCGACGACGACGAGCTCTCCCTCCTCGAGGTCTGCAACGACGGGATCGACAACGACTGCGACGAGAACGCCGACGACCTCGACTTTGACTGCCGGGGCTCGCTCGACCGCGACGGGGACGGCTTCTGCACCGACGGCGAGGACTTCAACCGGGACGGCGACTGCACGGACGAGGGCGAGGATCAGGGGCGGCCGGACTGCAACGACGTCTCGTCGAGCATCAACCCGGACGCGATCGAGGTCTGCCTCGACAGCCAGGACAACGACTGCGACGACCTCCTGGACCTCGAAGATCCCGACTGCGACCGATCGATCGACCGGGACGGCGACGGCTTCTGCGGGGAGGGCGAGGACCGCAATGGGGACGGCGACTGCCTCGACACGGGCGAGCAGACCGGCGACGTGGACTGCGACGACGAGAATGAAGACATCAGCCCCGGGGTCGAGGAGGTCTGCGGCGACGAGATCGACAACGACTGCGACGCCGACGTCGACGCGCTGGACGCCGACTGCCCCGACTTCGCAGACCGGGACGGCGACACCTTCTGCCCCTCCGGGCGCGACCTGAACGACGACGGGGACTGCCTCGACGAAGAGGAGCAGACCGAGGACAGCGACTGCGACGACGACAGCGACCAGATCAACCCCGAGGCCGCGGAGGTCTGCGGCGACGGCCTCGACAACGACTGCGGCGGCACCGGCGACCTCGACGACGCAGGCTGCGCGGCCCTGGTCGACAACGACGGCGACGGCTTCTGCGAGGCGGGCGAGGATCGCGACGACGACGGGGACTGCTTCGACGAGCGCGAGCGGCGCGAGCCCTTCGACTGCGACGACGACCAGGAGGCCGTCAGCCCATCGGCCGAGGAGATCTGCGGCGACGGGGTCGACAACGACTGCAAGGGCGGCGCCGACGTCGACGACGCCGGCTGCGCCGACCTCGTCGACGGCGACGCGGACGGGGTCTGCCCGGCTGGCGACGACGCCAACGGGGACGGGGACTGCTTTGACGAGGGCGAGGCCGACGCGGGGCAGGACTGCAACGACGCGGCCCCGACGGTCTTTGTCGGGGCCGAGGAGATCTGCGGCGACGAGGCCGACAACGACTGCGACGGCGACACCGACGCCGAGGACGAGGACTGCCTCGAATTCGCCGACCGCGACAACGACGACTTCTGCCCCACCGGCCGCGACCTCAACGACGACAGCGACTGCGTCGATGAGGGCGAGGACAACGGCGACAGCGACTGCAACGACGACGACATCTTCATCCACAAGGAGGCCAGGGAGCGCTGCGACGACGCGATCGACAACGACTGCGACGGCGACACCGACCTCGACGACGAGGACTGCGCCGAGCCCCCTCTGGACACCGACGGCGACGGCGTCCCCGACGACGAGGACGTCTGCCCGGGCGCGGCCGACCCCGATCAGGCCGACTCGGACGGCAATGGCGTCGGCGACGCCTGCGAGCCCGAGGAGGAGTGCGCCTGCGCCTCGGTCCAGACCCCCGCCGCGCCGGCGCCCTGGGGCCTCATCCTGGGCTTCGTCGCCCTGGCGGGGCTGCGCCGCCGGCGCGGTCGAGGCCGGGAGGCCGCCGCGCCTGCCCGGCCGCGCTCTGCAGGCGCCTGAGCGAGGGCAGGCGCGGCCTCAGATCTCGACGGGCCGGGGGTCGGCGGCGGCCAGCAGCGGGGCCAGGGTCGAGGTCAGCTCGTCCTGCAGCGCGCGGCGCTCGGCGCGCAGATCCCGGCTCAGATCGACGAAGCGCACGCAGATCGTCCGCTCCTGGCCGCCGGCCTGCTCGGCGGGGATGACGAAGTCCTCCTCGCGGGCCTCGGGCACCCGTGGGTAGAGCAGGACGTTGTGGGGACAGCCGTAGCGCTGGGCGTAGGCGTAGAGCTGGTACAGATCCTCCCGGGAGGCTCCGCGCCGGCCCCCGCGCTGGTCGAGCAGCTTCCACTTGGTGTCGATGGTCGCGACCTGCTCCTGGCCCTGGCCTCGCCGGCAGATGAGCAAGTCCGGCTCCAGCCTCAGGATTCCGCGCGGATCGCGGTCGCCCCGGGACTCCAGCAGGTAGCGCCAGTGGTGTCGGGCGTGGACGTGCGCCGTGTGCCAGGGGAAGTCGCCCATGACGTGGCGCTGGATGACCGCCCCGATGTAGCGCTCGAAGACGACGTTCATGTCAAAGAGCAGCGAAAAACTCCGCGAGGGGCCGGCGCTGGGCGTGGGCGCCTGCCCGGAGAGGATCAGGCGGCAAAGATCCAGCAGGGGGGCGAAGCGCGCGCTCCGTCGTGTCAGCGCGATCCGCGCCAGATCCTGGCCGCTGACCGGGGTGTCCGAGACGCCGCCGAGGATCAGGAGGCAGTGGCGCAGGCTCTCCTCGGCGGCCGCGTCCGCGGTCGCTCCCAGGAGGGCGCGGCAGGCGGCCTTGAGGGCGCGGTTGAGGGCGGTGTCCTCGGTCAGCTCGTCCCGCTCGACGAAGAAGCGCTCGCGGTGGGCGGCGTTGAGGCGCACGTGGGGGTTGAAGAGGAGCTTGCCGCGCAGGACCGGGGCGTTCTGCCGCCGGGTGGTGTAGCTGCGGTCGAGGCCGGCGAGCAGCTCGGCCAGCAGGCGGCGCGCGAAGACGGCGATCAGGCACTCGGACAGAGGGGCCCGCGAGGTGGCCAGCGCCGCCAGGTCGCGCTCGCGCAGGGGGACGTCGCCGGCCATCGCCAGCATGTGCAGGAGGTTGCGGCGGGCGAAGTGAGGCGGCTGGGGCTGCCCGGCGCGCTCGATCTTGGGCAGGATCTCGACGCTCAGGCCGGGGAGCTGCAGGACGCCGACCCACTGCCGCGCGCGGGCGGCGTCCGAGGTCCAGTCAAAGGCCCCGAGGTCGCCCTGGCCCCGGCGATCGTCGAGGCGCCGGAGCGCGGCGAAGTGCCTCGGCGACAGCAGCGCACGGCCGCGGTCGTCCACGCCGCTGGCCTGGCCCTCGGGGCCGCGCAGCAGCAGTCCGTGCTCGGGGACGGCGATCAGCGTCACGGCGCGGTCGAGGGCAGGGGCCTGGAGAGGATGACCTCGGCGAACTCGCCAAGCCGGGCCTCGTCGGCGTCGGGGTCGAGCAGCTCGGGGTTGAGCGCGAAGGAGAGGCGGTCCTCGCGGTCGCCGTGGGGGATGCCCAGGACATCGGCCTCGCGCAGCACCTCGGCGACGAGGGCCGGGGCCTTGTAGCGGTGGCCCTGGCGGGTGTGGCCGGCGCAGTGGGCGTCCAGGCGCAGCGGCCTGCCCGAGGGGTCATAAGGGCACCCCAGGACGGCGCATATCGAGCCCCAGGCGTCGTAGAAGTACTCTTGCAGCAAGGGAAAAACGCGCTCGACGAGGATCTGGCGCAGCGCCCTCGGGGTCGTCGCGTCGAGGAAGGTGGCGTGGCCGATCTGGTGATCGCGGTCGTAGAGGTAGCAGATCCGCGCGTTGAGGGTCTCCATGAGCGCCTTGACGAGCGCGGCCCATGGCGGCCCTGCGCCCTGGCGGATCAGGGCGACCTCGACGACGGCGGCGTCGGGCATGTGCTCCTCGAAGACGAAGCGGCGCCGCAGCGCCACGTCCATCAGAGCGATGGAGCGGTCGGCGGTGTTCATCGTGCCCAGCACGTGCAGGTTGGGCGGGACGGCGAAGCGCTCCTGGGAGACGGCCAGCCGCAGGGCGACCGCGTCGGGGGCGCCCAGGCGACGGGAGGGCTCCAGCAGCGAGATCAGCTCGCCCATGATCCGGCTGATGTTGCCCCGGTTGATCTCGTCGATGATCAGGACGTGGGGCGGCGCGGCCCTGCCAAAGCGCATCGCGCGCTCCTCGTGGCGCTGGAGGGCGTCGCGGGCGCGCTCGACGCGATCGACGCTCAAGGGGGGACCGGCGCGCCCGGCCAGCTCGCCGAGGGCCTGGAGCACCGGCCACGCCAGCGCCGCGTTGAAGCTGGAGGCGCCCTTGAGGCCGGCCACGGCGGCCTTGATGGCGGCCACGTCGAGCCCCTCGGCGGGCCCGAGGGCGGCGCGGCGGCCCCAGAGGTGCGCGATGATCTCGCGCGAGAGGGTGTGGCGGCGCTCGGCCACCCAGGCCTCCTCGGCCTCGACCGAGAGCACCCGGCGGGCCTCCAGGTTGCCGCGCGCGGTGGAGGTCAGGGCGTGGAGCTGGCCGTCGAGGCTCTCGACGAGGTAATCCCCCTCGGCCTCGCGGACCTCGCCCACGAGCCTGCGCCAGAGCCCGTCGAAGCCGGGGGCCCTGGCCGCAGCGTCGATCAACCCGGCGCTGGCCGCCGCCAGCGCCATCCTCTTGAACACCCCGTCGACGCACCGATAGCCCAGCTCGGCACCCTCGCCGAGCTCGGGCCGGATGCCCTCGATGAACTCCTCATAGCCGTAGGAGGGGTGAAAGGTGACCAGGGACAGCCTGCCGGCGCGCTCCAGCGCGGCGGCGCGCTCCGAGACGGCCTCGTCGTCGAGCCCGTCGAGCGCCTCGCCGCAGATCGCCAGCGCGCGGCGCAGCGCCTCGCGGGTCTTGCCGGTGCCTGGGGGGCCGTAGAAGATGGCGCAGGTCGGCGGCGGGCAGGGCTCCAGGGCGCTCGCGTCGGGGGCGGCCTCGTCGGGGCGGGCGCCCCAGATGGCGTCGCGGATCTTCCAGGTGGTCACCTCCAGCAGCTCGGCGCCGTGGCCCTCGGGCAGCGCGACGGGCAGCGCGGCGGGCCGCTGGCGCCAGCCCAGGGCCTCCTCCGTGGCGACCTCCACGGCCCCCAGCGCGCGCACGGCCTGGCCGTCCAGCAGCGCGAGCCGATCGCCGACCCGCAGCCCGCGCATCTTGAGGTGGGCGCGCAAGGCCAGGGGGAGCTCGGCGCCGTCGACGACCTCGCGGGCGCACAGGGCCTCGGCGACGTGGCCCTGAATCCCGAAGGAAGACAAGGGGATGAGCCAGTCGCGGCGCTGCTCGGCCTCGCTGGCTTGCTCCCAGGCGCGCCAGAGGCCGTCGGCGCGCTCGAAGACGTCCAGGCGGTGCAGGCGCAGACTCAGGGCGCGGTACATCGCCCCGTAGGAGGTCTGGGTGCGCTGGGCCTCGCTGTCGACGCTCTTCTGGTAGTGGTGGAAGAGGCACTCGCGCTTGTAGAGGGGGAAGACGAGGGCGGCGTCGCGGGGCTGGTAGAGGAAGGCGATCTTCCACTTGACGATGGGGCTGAAGTCGATCCCGTCGATGACCTCAAGCCGCCCGGCGGCGGCGGCGTCGACGACGTCGACGATGAGGGCGCGGACGGCCTCGAAGGCGCGCCCCGGGCTGTCGCCGTAGCGGTCGAGCCACATATAGCGCGCGTCGTAGGCGCGGCCGCCGGCGCTGGCGCGCGGGCGGCTGTCGGAGCGCCGTGCGACGCCGAACTTGAAGGCCGAGCCGCCGCGGATGCCGCCGAGCGCCTGGAGGCGCACCTCAAGCCAGTAGACGAAGGCGTCATCGCGGCGGTCGTTGGTGTACTGCTCCAGAGTCATCTGGCGCAGCCTCTCGGCGGGCCAGGCGCCAAGGAATTCGTCCCAGAGCGCCCTTCGATCCTGCATGGGGGCTCACGTCGGCCCGCGCGGGGCGTGCGGTCGGTCGCTGGACCTCATCGGCCGAGAGGCTCGGGGCGGTGAGGGCCGGTCGCGTTGAGGGCGAGGGCCCGCCGCGGCACCTCCGACGTGCGTCGGAGGTGCCGCCGTGGGCTCGCTGGAGGCCTACTTCTTCTGGGGGTTCTTGGCCTGCTCCATGGCGATCTCGCGCATCGCGTCGAAGCTGGTGGCGTTCGAGGCGCCCTCGATGGCCTTGACGGCGAGGTCCTGGGCCTGCTTCAGCGCGGCGTTGAGCTGCTGGGTGAGGCTCTCGATCTGGTTGGCTTGCTTGGAGATGGTCGTCTCCATGGTGGAGATGCGCAGCTCGTAGACCCGCCTGCGGCCCTCGTGATCCTTGTCGAGCATGTCGGTCTTGATCTTGGACTGACGGCGCGCGATGGCGGCCCCTTCCTCGCGGGCGCGCTTGACGGCGGCCTCGAGCTCCTTGGGGAGCTTCTCGACCTTGTCGCGGGCCTCGGCGGCGGCCTTCTCGCGCTCGCTCAGGCCGTCCTCGCGCTCCTTGATGGCCTTGGCGCTGGCCTCGCGCTCGGCGTCGAGGCCGTCCTGCAGCGCCTTCTGCTCCAGGTTGTGCTGCTCCTCCTCCAGCTTGCGGGACAGGGACAGATCGTACTTGAACTCGTCGCTCTCGCGCTTGCGGGACTTGCGCAGCTGCTCGTCGCGCTCCTTGATCTGGGCCGAGCGCTCGTCGCGCTCCTTCTTCCAGCCGTTGCGCTTCTCGTTCTGCTCCTCCTCGAAGGCGACGCGCTTGGTGTTCTGCGCCTCCTCGAAGGACGCGATCTTGTCCTCAAGGGCCTTGATGAGCGCGTCGAGGGAGCCCTCGCCGACCTCGATGCCGTGGAGGCTGGAGAGCTCCTCGCGCAGGGAGTTCTCGTTGGAGAGCAGATCGGCCAGCCGGGTGGCCTCGGTGGTCAGAGTGGCGGACAGGGCGTTGCTCGCGCCGCCGAAGCTGGCCGCCAGCGTGTTGAGGTTGGAGACGACCGCCTCGACGGTCCTGGGGCCGCCGGAGGGCGCCGACGCGCCAGGCGAGGCCGCCGGGCTCGACGGCGTGGGCGTGGCGTCGTTGACCTGGGACTTGAGCTTGCGGATCTCGGCGTCCCGCTGCTTGATGTCGGCCAGCGCGGCCTGATAGGCCTTGAGGATCACTGCCTTGGTGCTTGTGGAGCTGACGGCCATGGTTGGGCCTCCTATGTGATGTGTTCAGCGATTCTTCAATGTGTATATCTTGCCAGGACTTGAGGCGACCCAGGGAGAGCGCCACGGTGCGCGGCGCACGTCGACGCGCCCGCGCACCTTGACCCCCCCTGCGGACCCATCAGTCCTCCGACCGGTTCTTGGACGTGCTGGTCTTCTCGATGGCCTTCACCGCGAGGTTCTGAGAACGATCCAGGGCGACCTTGAGGCGCTCCATCAGGAGCTGGATCTGCTCGGTCTGCTCGGCGATGACCTTCTCCAGAGACTCGATCTTGAGCTCGAAGACCTGGGTGCTGGCCGCGATCTCCTTCTCCGACAGCTCGGCGTCGATCTTGGCGTCCGCCAGCGTCTTCTTGATCGCATCCTCGCGGGCGTCGTTGACCGCCTTCTCCAGCTCGGTCGGGAAGGCCTCGATCTTGACCAGGTTCTCCGCGTGCTCGGCGGACTTGAGCGACAGCGCCGCCTCGCGCGCCGCCCAGTCCTTCTCGCTGCGCGCGCGCCTGTCGGCCAGCTCGCGCTCCAGATCCCGCTTCTTCTGCGTGTAGCCGTCCGCCTCGAGCTTGGCCTGACGCTCGCGGGCGTACTCGTGCTCCTCCTTCTCCTGGGAGCGATCCTTCTCCTGGCGCGAAGCGTACTCGGCCAGCGCCGCCTCGTACTCCTCCTGCTCACGGGTCCAGGCCTCTCGCTGCTTGGAGACCTCCTCCTCGAAGGCCTTGAGCTTCTCGTCGATCCTGGCCTGCGCCTCCTTGGCCCGCTGGGCCATCTCCTGATCACGGATCAGGGTCGCGTTGGCCGCCAGCTTCACATTCTTGAGCTCGCTCAGGTTGCGCGTCTCGACCTCGATCGCCCGCTTGAGCTGGCCGACCTTGTCCGACTCAGCCTTGATCTCCACCGCCAGCGACTCGATCTTGCGACCAAAGTCCAGCTGCAGATCCGCAAGGCCCTTGACGATGCTGTCCACCGTGTACAACGCGGCCTTGCGCGCCGTCTCCCGATCCTTGACCTGCTGCGCCTCGTCTCCCTTGAGCGAAACGCGCTGCTGCAGCACCCTTCGATCACGGACAAGATTGTCGTACGACTCAAGAATCTGCTCTTTGCTCTCGCTGACTTCAGACATCGGGCTTGCTCCTGATTCAAAGATGCCTTGATGATGGGATGTATCTCAGGGAAGAGGCATCCTCCATCCCCGAATACCTTCGCTGCTCTTCTCGGACGCGGGTTATACCACAACCTCAGGACGTCACACTATAGAACCGATGTTCAGCTTCTGTCAAGCGCGATCCGCTCGACCCCACACCCCCACGTTCATCGCGCGAATGCCGATGAACACGACGCCGAAAGGGCGGTGGACGCCAGCGCGACCGCCCCTTCAGGAGAAAAAGACATGAACAAATGCCAAGCTGTCTCTCGCACCTCGAACGCCGCCGCCCTCGCCCTCGCCCTCACCCTCTCGATCGCGGCGCTCGGGTGCCCCCCAGAACCCCCCCAGACCACCATGGACGACCTCTTCCCCCCCGGACAGCTCAGCGTCACCACCCGCGACGCCATCATCGCCGCCAGCCAGCCCGTCGATCCAGGCCGCCTCTCGCCCGAGGACGCCTTCAAGGGCCAGCCCGGCCGCGCGATCCCCGCAGGAACCCTCCTCCAAAGGGTCCCCAACACCGACCCCAGAGCCTCCCAGACCCACGCCGCCGGCAAGATCAACCTCGACACCCACGCCTGGGTCGCCTTCGAGGTCACCGCCTCCGTCCACGCCTCGCAGATCGGGTGGTTCGGCTGGGTCCACAGCGGCGATCTGACCCCGCCAACCCCCGGCTTTGAGCCCTCCGACGCCACCTCGAAGATCGGCATGGCCCCCGATCGCCTCAACAACGCCGCCTGGCTGTGCCCCTTCCCCAATTCAGGCTCGAAATGCGAGGTCGAAGTCCACCCCTCGCTCCCCATCCGCCTGCTCGACTGCAGCGGCGACTACGCGCGCATCTCGCTCTGGGATCTGGAGGGGATCTTCGTCAGCGGCTTCGTCCGCCGCGACATGTTCAAGGCCGATCCCTGCCCCTGAGGCGCCACCCCGCGCCAGGGCAGCGCCGCCCGCGCAGCGCAGCGTCAGCGCGCGCGGCGCTCGCCCGGCGGCTGGCCGGCGATGATCTTCGCCGCGTCGGCACCCTGGAAGGAGTGCGGGGCGAAGAGCGGCACGATCGACTGCCCGTTCTGCGGATCAACCAGCCTCGGCGCGCAGATCTTGACCGCGTCGAGCATCGAGAAGACGTGGGGCCTGAACTCCGTCACGATCACCCCAAGCTGCCGCGCCGTCAGCCGCTGCTGCCCCAACGCCGCCTTGAGGTACTCCTCCATCGTGAACACGTTCGGCTGCGAGGCCCTCAGGCCCTCGATGAACCCGGCCCAGGCCGCCTTCTCCATCGGGCCTTGCCCCTCTTTGATGAACTGGCAGCCCGGATCCTGATCGTCCCAGCAGTCCACCGCAGCCTTCGACTCCGCGCGCTCTCGCCGCTCGCCGCCCGCGCGCCCGCCCCCCTCGTCGCCGCCCCACCCCTCACCCCGCGCCCGCGTCGGCCCGCTCTGCGCCTCCTGGATCGCCCGGCGCGCCGCCCTCAGGCGCCGCCCGACCCCCACCCCGCACGCCGACGAGGCCGCCGCGTGGGCGCGCTCGATGGACTCGACCGCCCGCTCAAGGTCCTTGGCCGAGCCCCCGCGCAGCAGATCCTCGACGTCACCCCTGGCGTCCTTGATCGACCCCAGCGCCTTGTCCCGGCACCGATCGCCGTCGCGACGCCCCGCCTCCAGCGCCTCGCGCACCTCCTCCAGCGCGTCCTCGATCGCCTGAGGGGCCGCCTGGACCTCGATCCCGACGAGGCTCATGACCACGACTGCCAACACGGTCCACGATCGCATCCCTACACCTTCTCAAAGAGCCCCTGACGCGCGCCAGGGGCCAGGTAGACCGAGCGCTCCAGCGCCTCGGCGCCCCCAGGCCCCGTCGGGTTCCCCGCCATCCGCAGGCTGCCGAGCCGGGCCAGCTGTGGCGACTCGGCCAGCAAGCTCGCGCCCAACTCCGAGATCCGGTTCTTCTGCAAGTTCAAGTGCTCCAGCGACGGCAACCCCGGCGCGACCAGCAGCTCGATGCAGGCCCCGTCGCCGATCTCGTTGACCGACAGATCCAGGTGCGTCAGCCGACCCAGGAAGGGCGACATGGACAGCTCTATCGCCCCCTCATCCGTGATCCCGTTGACCGACAGATCCAGGTGCGTCAGGTGCGCCATCAAGGGGCAGGTGGCCAGCCGCGCCGCGCCGGCATCGCCAAGGTCGCCGTACCAGATCTGGAAGCTGCGCACCAACGGCCACAGCATCGCGTAGCGCTCGTCGTCCAGCGCCCGCCACCAGGACCCCAGCGCGCGACGCTGGGCGTCCGGCCAGCGCTCCAGCAGCGACCCGCAGTACTCGATGGCCACCTCCAGCCCCTCGCCCGACGGCCAGGTGTACAGCAGCCGACACAGCTCCCGCCACGCCCCGTCCGAAGGGCTCTGGTAGAGCAGCCCCCGAAGCTGGCTCATGCGCTCGTTGGTCTCGCACGCCTCGATCATGCGACTCCGCCGGGGAAAGGGCCCTGTCAAGGAGAGGACCCAGTCGAAAAAAGGACCCTGCCGGTGACCCCGTCGAGGAAAGGACCCTTTCGGGGACTCGTCGGGACCTCGTCAGGAGACCCCGTCGAGGATAGATCGACGAGGATGTTGCCACCGCGCCGCATCTCTGCGCCAACCCCGCGTTGGCGCCCATCCTTGACTCTAGATAAGTGTTCCGAATGCGGCAACAGATAAGGGTGGAAAGCGAGGGTCCACTCTGCGATCCTCTTTGTGTCTAAACAAACCTTAGACACAGAGTGAACCCTCGATGACCCACATTCTACCTGACCTCTGTCGCAACC